>WNGE01000328.1_pt1 | contig 71715 bp, 65 predicted proteins | sample 5400651 | NCBI WGS metagenome assembly WNGE01 (sample SAMN13153370, study PRJNA577476) | soil metagenome | isolation source: 60 cm soil or saprolite under grassland replicate 2 | place: USA:California | collected 2016-06-15 | reverse complement strand
GCGCACCTACAGCCCGGTGCTGCGCTCCGCCGACCTGCCCGAGGTCCAGGTCCCCTGGTGGGACGAGCGCCGGCTGCGCTTCGAGATCGCCGTCGGCAAGAAGTAGGGCTCAATTCACTGTTCGAGAATCCAAGCTAATGCCCGGCCGACCCCAGCCGGCTCAGCGGCCAATCTCGCTCCCGTGCTCCCGGCGAGGGGTCGCCGCCGTTTCCCACAGGACAGCACCGGGTGCCGGATCGCTCTTGCCATCGGCCGCACACTGCTTGCGGTCTCGTGCACGCGGGTCCGGCTCGTCCGCTTATGCGGGTGCGCCCGCTGCTTGGTGGCGGTACGGTGCTGGCCATGAGCGTGGTATTCCAGGCCAGCGACGAGCCGGCCGGTTCGCGCATGGAGTACTGGCGGCACGTCCTCGGTGAGACGCTGGTCCCCTGGACCCCTCGACGTCCCCGACCGGCTGGTCGCCACCGAGGTCGGCGCCGTCCGCGTCGGCGAGCTGCTGGCCAGCAAGCCTGGCGGGGCCAGGCGCACGGCGCGGCACGTCCGCCGCGCGGCGCCCGAGCTGTACAAGGTCGACGTGCTCGCCCACGGCGGCGGGGTGATCGCGCAGGACGGCCGGGAGGCCCGCCTCGGGCGCGGCGACCTCAGCTTCGTCGACCTCTCGCGCCTCGCCCGCTGGACGATGTCGCCAGTCGCATGGTCGCGGTGATGTTCCCGCGGGCGCTGCTGCCGCTGCGTCCCGACGAGGTGGCCCAGCTGACCGCCGTCCGCATCCCCGGCGACCAGGGCACCGCCGCGCCCGCCTCGACGACTACGACGCGGCCGAGGGAGCGCGGCTCGACACGGCAATGGTCGACCTGCTGACGGTCGCGCTGGCGGCCCGCCTCGACCGTGACCGGTCCGTCGAGCCGGACACCTACCAGCGGGCCCTGCTGCTGTGCGTGCACGCCTTCATCGAGCAGCGGCTCGGCGACCCGCGGCTGTCGCCCGCCACGGTCGCCGCCGCGCACCACGCACGTCGCCGGCGGGAGGGCCGCCCTGGAGCGCTCGCCTCATGCGACCGCTCGCGAGCCGGTCGGCTCGGACGCCCCCTGAGCCGCGAGGCCCTGGGCCGGGGCCGCGTGCTCCTCGACCGCCGCGCCCTCGCCGTCTGGCTCCGCCGGCAGGCCCTCGACCCAGTCCGAGCGGGCCTGCTCGCGCCGCGCCAGCAGCACCAGCGGGGCCGCCACCAGCTGCACCGCCGCGCCCATGAGGTAGGAGGCTGGGTAGCTCCAGAGGTCGGCGGCCCTGCCAAGGGCCGGCTGCACCACCACGCCGCCGCCGGAGCCCATCAGGTTGTCGAACGACAGGACCGTGGCACGCTGTTCCGAGGGGATCAGGCCGTTCATGTAGGCCTGCCGGATCGGCATGGTAGCGGCGAAGCCCAGCCCCCAGACCAGCAGCGCCGCGATGGCGACCCAGAAGTTCCTGGTCACGCCGAGCAGCGCCAGCAGCCCGGCGCTGAGCAGCACGCCGGCGAGCAGCGCCGAGGTCCTGCGGCGGAACAGCCGCCGGATGCGCGGCGCCATCGTCCCACCGGCGATCTGGGCCGCGGCGAAGATCGCCGCCGCCAGTCCGGCGACGCCGTAGGCACGCTGGTCGCCGTAGAGGTCCAGCAGGTAGGGCTGGATGGCGTAGGCCGCGTAGATCACCACGCCGTTGACGAACACGGACGACAGCATCATCCAGCGGACCGGCGGGTTGCCGAGGCCGTGCCGCAGCGAGTCGCGCAGCACCTGCCGCATCTCGCCGAGGGGCCGCCCGCTCGGCTTCGGGGCGAAGCCCCAGTCCTTCATGTGCAGGTACGCCACCACCAGGGTGACGACCAGGGCCAGCGCCCGCAGGACGTAGGGCACGCCCAGGTTGGTCAACTGCGCGACCAGCCCTCCGGCCATCGACCCGCACAGCATGGCCACGCCGCTCACGACCTGCGCCTTGGCGAAGACCGGCTCGAGGCTCCCCTGGAAGCCGGTGTGCCGCAGCGCGTCGACCAGCCACGCCTCGGTCGCCCCGGAGAAGAAGGTGAAGCCGAGGCCGAGCAGGCCCGAGGTCACCGCCCAGGCCCAGAACGGCGCGTGCGCCCGCCAGGCCACCCAGTACAGGACGGTGGAGACGGCCAGCGTCGACGCCCCGAGGAGGTAGGAGGTGCGGCGGCCCCAGGTGTCGGCGACCACCCCGGTCGGGACCTCGAACAGCACCATGCCGGCGGTGAAGCAGGCGTTGGCCGCGAACGCGGCGGTAGCCGAGAGCCCGGCGTCGAGCAGGAACAGCGTGTTGATGCCCCAGATGAACGAGGCCGCCAGCGTGCTGAACAGCATCAGCGTCAGGTAGACCTTCTGGACGTTGCGTGGCTGGGGCGTCACGGCTTCGCCTCTCACCGGCTCCGGCGCCCCGGTCGGGCGCCTCTCACCGGGGACGTCGAAGCTGGCGGCCCGCACTCGACATCCGCTGCAGATTGGGCGGATGCCCCGCAGGCAGGGCGACCGCAGGCTCGGCATCGGCTCGCGGCGGTGGTGCTAGCTTCCTTCCGTGACCACGGACAGGCGCGTCGAGGAGCTGCTGCGCGAGCTGGCGCCGCAGGCGCTCGGCGCGCTCGTGCGGCGCTACGGCCACTTCGACGCGTGCGAGGACGCGGTGCAGGAGGCGCTGCTCGCCGCCGCCGTGCAATGGCCCGACCAGGGCGTCCCGGAGAGCCCGCGGGGTTGGCTGATCACCGTCGCCTCGCGGCGGCTGACCGACCAGTGGCGCAGCGACGAGGCGCGCAGGCGCCGGGAGGCGACCGCCGCGGCGCTGGAGCCCGCCGACGAGGCGGTGGTGGCGGCCGGCGACGACCAGCACCCGCCCGACCAGGACGACACGCTCACCCTGCTGTTCATGTGCTGCCACCCGTCGCTCTCGCCGGCGTCCCAGCTCGCCCTCACCCTGCGTGCCGTCGGCGGCCTGACCACCGCGGAGATCGCCCGCGCGTTCCTGGTCCCCGAGGCCACCATGGCCCAGCGCATCAGCCGGGCCAAGCAGCGCATCAAGGCCGCAGGCGGCGGCTTCCAGCTGCCTCCCGAGCCCGAGCGGGCCGAGCGGCTGCGGGTGGTCCTGCACGTGCTGTACCTGATCTTCAACGAGGGCTACACCGCCAGCGCCGGCCCCGCGCTGCACCGCGCCGAGCTGACCGGCGAGGCCATCCGGCTGACCCGCCTGGTCCACCGGCTGCTGCCCGACGACGGCGAGGTCGCGGGGCTGCTGGCGCTGATGCTGCTGACCGAGTCACGGCGCCAGGCACGCACCCGGCCCGACGGCGCCCTGGTCCCGCTCGCCGAGCAGGACCGCGGGCGCTGGGACCTGGCCTGCATCAAGGAGGGCGTGGCGCTGATCAGCGCCGCGCTGTCCCGGGCGCCGCTCGGCCCCTACCAGCTGCAGGCGGCGATCGCCGCGGTCCACGCCGAGGCGACCAGCGCCGAGGACACCGACTGGCCCCAGATCCTCGCCCTGTACGAGCTGCTCGAGCGGGTCGCGCCCAACCCCATGGTGACGCTCAACCACGCCGTCGCGGTGGCGATGGTCCGCGGCCCGCAGGCCGGCCTCGACCTGCTCTCAGGCCTGGAGGGCGACGGCCGGCTGGCCGGCCACCACCGCCTCGACGCGGTGCGCGCCCACCTGCTGGAGATGGCGGGCGACCTCGTCGCCGCCCGGGCCAGCTACCAGCTGGCGGCGCGGCGCACCACCAGCCTCCCCGAGCAGCGCTACCTGGAAGCCCGGGCCGCACGGCTGGCGAGGGATGGGATCGGGGGGGAGCCCGAGACAGCTCCCCCCCGAACCCCCCCATCGGGTACTTAGCCCGGATCATTGCTCGGGCCCCAGGTGGCTGGGACGGGATCCTCCGAGCCCAAGAGGCACTACGGTCTGAGCGCGCCGGCACGGTCTGGCGCCTGGCGCGAGAAGAGGAACGCGGCGAGCAACGCCGACGCGAGCAGCGCCAGCCCTGACACCCACAGCGCGTCGTGGAGCCCGTCGACGAACAGCGACCCCTGCGGCGGGTCGAGCCGCCGGCCGGCGACGCTCCCGGGCGGCAGGTGCGCGTACACCAGCGCGCCGAGCACGGCGACGCCCAGGACCTGACCGAGCTGGCGCATCGCGTTGTGGACGGCCGACGCCATCCCAGCGCGGGAGGCGTCGACCGCCGCGACCGCGATCGCGGTCATCGGCGTCAGGCACAGGCCGACCCCCGCGCCGACCAGCGCGAAGTTCCACCAGATCGAGCCGATGCCGGAGTCCGTCCCGAGCCGCAGCAGGCCGAGCATCGCCGTGCCGCTGACGACCAGCCCGGTGAGCATCGGCAGGCGCGGGCCGACGCGGCCGACCAGCCGGCCGGAGAGCGGCGCGGCGAGCGCGAAGGCGATGCCGATCGCGGACACGTCGAGCCCGGCCACGACCGGCGAGTGCCCCTGCACCTGCTGCAGGTAGGCGCTGAAGTAGACGACCGCGCCGACGAACGAGAAGAAGACGACCAGCGCCGCGACGTTGGCCGCGGTGAAGGTGGGGCGCAGGAACAGCGAGACGTCGACCAGCGGCTCCGCCAGCCGCCGCTCCCAGGCGACGAACGCGACCAGGGCGGCGGCGCCGGCGGCGAAGGCGGCGAGGATCGGCCAGGAGGCCCAGCCGCGGTCCTGGCCGTCGATGATGGCGAACGCGAGCGCTGCCACGCCGGCCGTCGTCAGCACCGCGCCCAGCCAGTCGAAGCGGCCACGCGCCGGGGTCCGTGGCAGGCGCGGGACGAACCGCGCGGCGAGCAGGATCAGGACGGCGCTGAGCGGGACGTTGAGCAGGAACACCCAGCGCCAGCCCACCACGTCGACGACGACCCCGCCCAGGGCGGGTCCCACCGCCAGCGCGAGCCCGGAGCCGGTCGACCACAGCCCGATCGCCGCGGCCCGCTGCCCGGAGTCCTCGAAGGTCGCCCTGATGATCGTCAGGCTGCCCGGCACCAGCAGCGCCGGGCCGAGACCCTGCACCACGCGGCCGAGCAGCAGCAGCCCGACCGTGGGAGCCAGCCCGGTGAGCAACGACCCGAGCCCGAAGACGGCGACGCCGAGCAGGTAGACGCCCTTGCGCCCGTGCCGGTCGCCGAGCACCCCGCCGGCGACCAGCAGGCTCGAGTACACCAGCACGTACGCGTCGACGATCCACTGCAGGTCGGTCGCGCCGGCGCGCAGCTCCTCGCCGATCGTGGGCAGCGCGACGCTGACGACCGTGGTCGACATCACCGCCAGGAACTGCCCTCCCGCCACCACCGCGAGGGTCGCCCAGGCGCCGCGCGTGACCGCTTCGGCGCGTGACTGGCTCACCGTGGCTCCCGGGATCGCCGGTTCGGGCAGACTTCAGGGTAGCGGCGGCAGCTTGTGGCCTCCCGACCCTGTCGCTGTCAGGGCTGGGCCAGCGAGCAGTCGCTGTCGCGGACCTCAGGAGTGGCCGAGGACCGGGTGGGGCCGGTACGGCGCCTCCAGGCGGGCGACCTCCTCGTCGCTGAGGGTCAGCTCCGCCGCCGCGATCGCGTCCTCGAGGTGGGCGAGCTTGGTCGCCCCGACGATCGGCGCGCTCACCGCCGGCTTGCCCAGCAGCCACGCCAGCGCGACCTGGGCCGCTGGCAGGCCCCGCTCGCCCGCCACCGCGCGGACCACGTCGACGACGTCGAAGTCGGCGTCGTCGTAGAGCTCCTCGGCGTAGCGGTCGGAGCCGGCCCGTACCGTGCGCCGTTGGCCGCCCCGGTCCTTGCTGCCGGCCAGCAGCCCGCGCGCCAGCGGGCTCCAAGGGATGACGCCGACTCCCTGGTCGAGGCAGAGCGGGATCATCTCCCGCTCCTCCTCGCGGTAGACCAGGTTGTAGTGGTTCTGCATCGACACGAAGCGGCTGGTGCCCGCCCGCTCGGCGGTGTGCTGCGCCTTGGCGAACTGCCAGGCGTACATGCTCGAAGCGCCGATGTAGCGTGCCTTGCCTGCCCGCACCACCTCGTGCAGCGCCGCCATGGTCTCCTCGATCGGCGTCTCGGAGTCCCAGCGGTGGATCTGGTAGAGGTCGACGAAGTCGACCCCGAGCCGGCTCAGCGAGGCGTCGATGGCGGCCAGGACGTGCTTGCGGGACAGGCCGCGGTCGTTCGGCCCCGACCCGGTGGGGAAGTACAGCTTGGTGGCGAGCACGTAGTCGTCGCGGCCCGGGAAGAGCTTGCCGAGCAGCCGTCCGGTGATCTCCTCGCTGACGCCGTTCGAGTACATGTCCGCGGTGTCGAAGAAGGTCACGCCGGACTCGACCGCGCGGCGCACGATCGGCTCGGCCGCCTCCTCGTCCAGCGCCCACGCCCGGTCGGCGGGATCGCCGTAGCTCATCATGCCGAGGCAGATCCGCGACACCTTCAGACCCGACGAGCCCAAGCGCACGTACTCCATGCCGCCTCCTTCACCGCGCCGCCATCGGTCCAAGCCGGGAGCATCATCGTAGAGGAGGCTCGGCGGCGGAATGGCCACTCGAAGGCGAAGGCACCTGAATTAGGTGCCAAACGAAGGACATCGAGCAGCTCTGGCTTGGAATCGTCAGGAGCTGCCGTCCGGGCGCTACTCCCGCAGCGGCGACGACGGCATCGGGTAGGGCGCGAACACCTCGAGGTAGCGCTCCGGCTCCCCGTCCCAGCCGAGCGCCCGGACCTGCGCGGCGCTGCGGCGGCCGCTGAGCGCACGGAACAGCTCGAAGGGCTCGGCGGCCAGGACGGCCTCTGGCGCGCCGGCGCCCTCCACCCACTCCCGGTCGCCGGTCCGGAGCAGCAGCGCCGGCCGGCCCGTCTGGTCCAGCCGCTGGCCCAGCCAGCGGGCGTAGATCCGCAGGCCGAGTCTGGTGATCGGGGCGTCGCGGTCCCCTGGCCGTCGCAGCGCCCCGCGCACGTCGTGCAGGTGGACGGCGAGGTCGGCGAGGGGAGCCGTGCGCAGCCAGTCCGGCGCGCCGGCCGGTAGCTGGACGGTACCCGCGAGCACCGACTCCACCGAGGAGGCCCAGCCGGCCCACTCTGCGGCCAGCTCGGCCACCGAGCGGCCGCGCCTCGATCCCACCTGCGCCTCGGTCCAGGCGTCGCGTTCCTCGCCGAGGTCGCCCCCCCGCCAGGCGTCGGTTGCGCCGAGGAAGAAGCGCTCTTGGGCGGCGTCGGCCGCCACGCCGGTGACGTGGGCGAGCACGTCCCGCACGGTCCAGTCGGGGCAGGCGGGCACCCGGGTCGCCAGGCGCGACTCGTCGAGCCCTTCGAGCAGCTCGACGAGCCGCCCGCGAGCCTCTGCGTAGGCGCCGGAAAGGTCAGCCATGGGAGGAAGCATGCCAGGGTGTCGCCACGCCCACCATTCTCACCGGGTGGCGGCGACCGTACGCTTGGGGTCGTGCGGAGGCCGCTTGGGGCGGCGGGTGTGCACCGAAAGGGGAGGGCCGTGCACGAGCCGGACTGGAAAGGACCGCTGAGCGAGGCGTTCGAGCGGGCGGTGGCGTACCTGGAGGGCCTGCCGGAGCGTCCGGTGGACAGCCGCGCGGACCTCGCCGAGCTGCGCGCCGCGCTCGGCGGGCCGCTGCCCGAGAAGCCCAAGGAGCAACGCGAGGTGGTCGCGGAGCTGGCCACGGCCGCCGAGCCGGGCGTGGTGGCGTCCTCGAGCGGCCGCTTCTTCGGCATGGTCATCGGCGGCGCCACGCCGGCGGCCCTCGCCGCCGACTGGCTCACCAGCACCTGGGACCAGAACGCCGGCCTGTACGTCCTCGGGCCGGCCGCGAGCGTCGTGGAGGAGACGGCCGGCCGCTGGCTGGCCGAGCTGTTCGGGCTCCCCGCCGGCGTGTCGTTCGGATTCGTCACCGGTGCCCAGATGGCCACCTTCACCGCGCTCGCCGCCGCCAGGCACGAGATCCTGCGCCGCGCCGGCTGGGACGTCGAGGCGGGCGGGCTGGTGGGCGCGCCGCCGCTGCGGGTGCTCGCCGGGGAGGGGCGCCACGACACCATCGACCGGTCGCTGCGCTTCCTCGGGATCGGAAGCGGCGCGATCGTCCCGGTCGCCATGGACGACCAGGGCCGCATGCGTCCCGACGCGCTGCGGCAGGCGCTGGGCGACGGGCGCGGACCGGCGATCGTCTGCGCGCAGGCCGGCAGCGTCAACTCCGGCGCGGTCGACCCGCTGGTCGAGGTCTGCGAGCTCGCGCACCAGGCCGGCGCGTGGGTGCACGTCGACGGCGCCTTCGGGATGTGGGCCGCGGCGAGCTCGCGGCTGCGGCCGCTGGTGGCCGGGGTGGAGGCTGCGGACTCCTGGGCCACCGACGCGCACAAGTGGCTCAACGTGCCCTACGACTCGGGCGTGGTGTTCTGCGCCCATCCGGCGGCGCACCGCGCCGCCATGGGCGTGCGGGCGGCCTACCTGATCCACGCCGCCGGCGGTGAGCGCGACGAGGTCGACTTCAACCCCGAGTTCTCCCGGCGGGCGCGCGGCTTTCCGGTATACGCGGGCATCCGCGCGCTGGGCCGGTCCGGCATCGTCGCGCTGGTGGAGCGCTGCTGCGCGCTGGCGCGCCGCTTCGCCGAGGAGCTGCAGCGGCGCGACGGCGTCGAGGTGCTCAACGAGGTGGTCCTCAACCAGGTACTGGTGCGCTTCCACGCCGCCGACGGCGACCACGACGCCCACACCCGCAGGGTGGCCGAGCGGGTGCGGCAGGACGGGACCTGCTGGATGAGCGGGACCACCTGGCGTGGCCAGGCGGCCATGCGCATCTCGGTGTCGAACTGGTCGACCGACGAGGCCGACGTGGACCGCTCGGTGGCGGCGATCCTCCGCTGCGCCACGGAGGAGCGATAATGCGGTCGCCCTGAGGCGCTCCCGACGGGCTGTCTCCGCCCCATGCCGTAGCGATGAGCCTATTGACATGATCCGTCGGGATCGTCAGCGTCCTGCGGTGCAGTCGTCTTTCCTACCCGGGGAGGCGGCCGCACGCTCCGGTCCAGCGAAGGAGGGCGCATGGCCGAGCACCGGCGACGACGCCGCAATCGTGCTCCCCCGTCCACTCCACCAACTCGCACCCGCGGCCGCAGAGCGCCCGGGCGCAGCCAAGAGCACCGAACGGAGACGCAATGAATTCCAGGAGATTGCTGGCGTGGTCGCTGGTACCGGTTCTGGTCAGTGCCGTCGCGCTGGCGGTCGTGGGCACGCGTGCCGCACCGGCGCGCGCCGACACCACCACGCGGCAGATCCCGAGCAGCGGGACGACCGCCATCCGCGGCGGCCCCACCGGCAGCGGCGCCATCCAGCAGCCGGAGTTCCCCAAGGGCGTCGAGCGCGACGCCGAGGCCGCCGCCAGGGCGACGGCCGCCCACAAGGCGCGGACCAACCGGAGCCTCTCGCTCCTGCGCGGGCTGCGTGGGCACGCGGGCGCCTCGGTCGCGGCCGCCAAGCTCGCGTCGAGCCCGCGGCTCGTGCGCAGCTTCGCCGGGCTGAACCACCGTGACCAGCGCACCGCCAACGGCGGCAACCAGTTCTCGCTGGAACCGCCCGACCAGGGCCTGTGCGCCGGCAACGGCTTCGTGCTCGAGACCGTCAACGACGTGCTGCGCGTGTTCGACCGGAACGGCAACCCGGTGACCGGCGTCACCGACCTGAACAGCTTCTACGGCTACCCGGCGGCGATCAACCGCACCACCGGGCTGTCGGGGCCGTTCGTCACCGACCCCAGCTGCTACTTCGACGCCACCACGCGACGCTGGTTCCACGTCGTGCTGACGCTCGACACCGACCCGGTCAGCGGGGACTTCCTCGGCACCAACCACCTCGACCTCGCCGTCAGCAAGACCAGCGACCCGACCGGCCAGTGGGCCATCTACGTGCTGCCGGTGCAGGACAACGGCACCCAGGGCACGCCCGACCACGGCTGCGCGGGCGGGTTCTGCCTCGGCGACTACCCGCACATCGGCGCCGACGCCTTCGGCTTCTACATCACCACCAACGAGTACCCGTTCTTCGCCGACGGGTTCCACGCCGCCCAGGTCTACGCGTTCAGCAAGTTCGCGCTGGCGGCAAACGCCGCGAACGTGAGCGTGACCCAGTTCGACACGGTCGGCGCCGTGGCCGGCAACCCCGGCTTCACGGTGTGGCCGGCGACCAGCCCGGGTCTCCAGTTCGAGCTGGCGCAGGGCGGCACGGAGTACTTCCTCAGCTCGATGGCGGCCGAGGAGGCCAACGGCAACGGCACCGACAACCGCATCGCGATCTGGTCGCTGAGCCGGACGGCGACGCTGCTCACCTCGCACCCGGCGCCGGTGCTGCGCAACTCGGTCATCAGGGTCGGCACCTACAGCATCCCGCCGAAGGCCGACCAGAAGCCCGGCGATTTCCCGCTGGGGCAGTGCATCAACGACACCACCCTGGTGACCCCGTTCGGGCCGGGCTGCTGGCAGCTCCTGTTCACCGCCGAGCCGGCGCACGACGAGGTCGAGTCCCACCTCGACGCCAACGACACCCGCATGCAGCAGGTGGTGTTCGCCGACGGCAAGGTCTGGGGCGCGCTCGACACCACCGTCCACGTCGGCGGCGCCGACAAAGCCGGGGTGGAGTTCTTCGTCGTCCGGCCGCACGTGACGGGGTCGGGCGTGAGCGGCTCGATCGCCAAGCAGGGCTACGTCGGCGTCGCCAACAACAACCTGACCTACCCGGCGGTCGGGGTCACCACCCACGGCGACGGCGTGATCGCCTTCACGCTGGTCGGCGCCGGCCACTACCCGAGCGCCGCCTACGCGGGCCTCGACGCGAGCTCCGGTGTCGGAGCGGTCAAGGTCGCCGCGGAGGGCCTCGGCCCGGCGGACGGGTTCACCAGCTACAAGGCGTTCGTCGGCGACCCGCCGCGGACCCGCTGGGGCGACTACGGCGCGACCACGCCCGACGGCAACTCGCTCTGGATCGCCTCCGAGTACATCGGGCAGACCTGCACGCTCGCCCAGTGGTTCGCGGCTCCGGTCGGGAGCTGTGGTGGCACGCGCACCGCGCTCGGCAACTGGGGCACCCGTATCAGCAGGGTCACTCCGTAGCACCACAGCACCACCTCCGGCGCGGGGGCCGCTCCCTTCAAGGGGCGGCCCCCCGCCCGTTCCGGGGCTACTTCCGCGCCGGATGCAACCGGTCGCCCCGCTCGGGGATGTAGGAGGGGAACGGCCAGTCCCCTGAGAGGCCCTGCGCTGATGGAGCACGCGGACGACTTCGACGCGTTCTACGCGGCCACCTACGGTCGGCTCGTCGGGCAGCTCTACGCCGTCACCGGCGACCTCGCCGAGGCCGAGGACGCCGTCCAGGAGGCGTTCGCCGAGCGCAGCGAGTGGATCGCCTGGGTGCAAAAGGAGATGCAGTGATCGAGATCGAGCCCTTCGGAGCGGTCGACGAGCAGGGGCTGCGCGAGATCGAGCAGGCCCTCGGGGCGCAGCTCCCAGCGGCCTACCGGGAGTTCCTCGCCCGCACCGGCGGAGGCTGGGCCAAGAAGCCGAACTACCTGGTGGGCCCGACCACCCTTGCCCCCCGCCGGCGGAGGGGAGCGATTCTCTATCGCCGAAATACGTTGTCGGGGCGGTTGACCCCTGATCTGCCCACATGATCGAGTTGCTGGTCTCCCCATCTCAGGAGGAGCTCTATGCGGCTTCGCTTGGCCGGCATCGTTGCCGGCATCAGTCTCCTGGCGTCCAGTGGCGTGTGGGCACTCGCCCCAGCCGTCGCCCAACCGGCGGCCGCCGGTCACGCACGAGCGGCACTCGTGCCAGGCGCCCGCCACCTGAGCAACCGGCACTGGCAGGCCCCGCCGACGACCGCCGACTGCCTCGCGCAGATCGGGATCTCCTGCTACGCACCCTTCCAGCTGCAGCAGGCCTACAACCTGAAGCCGCTGTACAAGCGGGGGCTGACCGGACGCGGCCGCACCATCGTGATCGTCGACGCGTTCGGCTCGCCGACCGTGCGCCAGGACCTGGCCAAGTTCGACGCCGACTTCGGCCTGCCCGACCCGCCGCATTTCCGCATCATCCAGCCCGCAGGCCCGGTGCCGCCGTTCGACCCGACCGACCCGGAGCGGGCCGGCTGGGCCGAGGAGACCAGCCTCGACGTCCAGTGGGCGCACGCGATCGCGCCGGGCGCGAACATCCTGCTGGTCGAGACGCCCGTGTCGGAGACCGAAGGCGTCCAGGGCTTCCCCGAGATCGTCAAGGCCGAGAACTTCGTGATCGACCACGGCCTCGGCGACGTGATCTCGCAGAGCTTCGGCGCCACCGAGGAGACCTTCCCCAACAAGGGGGCGCTGCTCGGGCTGCGCAGCGCGTTCAAGAACGCCGCCAGGCACCACGTCACCGTGCTCGGCTCCTCAGGTGACGCGGGCCCGACCGACTTCCAGCTCGACCTCGAGAGCCTCTACACCCACCGGGTGAACTCCTGGCCCTCCTCCGACCCGCTGGTCACCTCGATCGGCGGCACCCAGCTGCACCTGGACGCCGACGGCAACCGCACCGCGCCCGACAACGTCTGGAACGACCAGGAGCTGTTCGGCACGGCCGCGGCCAGCGGCGGTGGCTTCTCGCACGTGTTCGCCCGGCCGCAGTTCCAGAACGTCGTCCGCCGCGTCGTCGGCCGCAGCCGGGGCACCCCCGACATCAGCATGAGCGCCGCGGTGGACGGCGGCGTGCTGGTCAACATCGGCTTCACCGGCGGTGACGGGATCACGCCCGGCTACTACATCTTCGGCGGGACCAGCGAGTCCGCGCCCGAGTTCGCCGGTGTGGTCGCGATCGCCGACCAGCTCGCCCACCACCGCCTGGGGCTGCTCAACCCGCGCCTCTACCAGCTCGGCGCGCAGCGCAGGCGTGGCATCGTCGACGTCACCATCGGCGACAACACCGTCACCTTCACCCAGGGAGGACAGACCTTCACGGTGCAGGGCTTCCCCGCCGTCCGAGGCTACGACCTGTCGACCGGCTGGGGCACGATCGACGCCGCCAGGTTCGTGCCCGAACTGGCGCACTAGCAGCAGGCCGGTCATCGACCCAGTGGGCCCCGGCGCTGCCGGGGCCCACTGCAAATCCCGCTGCGTGCCAGGCCGTCGGCGTGCAAGGCTGGGGCATGCTCAGCGCACGCGATCTCACCGTCGTCCGTGGCGCCCAGGTGGTGCTCGACCGGGTCGACCTGGTGGTCGACGGCGCCAGCCGCATCGGCGTGCTCGGCCGCAACGGCGCCGGCAAGTCGACCCTGCTGCGGCTGCTCGCCGGCCTGGAGGCGCCCACCTCCGGCGTGGTCGAGCGCTTCCCGCCGGAGCTGAACGTCGGCTACCTCGCCCAGGAGCCCGACCCGCTCGACGGGGAGACGACCGCCGCCTACCTGCGCCGGCGCACCGGCCTGGCCGCGGCCGAGGCGGCCATGGAGGCGGCCCTCGCCGCCATGCGGCGCCGTCCCGGGGCGGCCGAGCTGCAGGCCTACGACGACGCCCTCGCCCGCTTCCTGTCCCTCGGCGGCGAGGACCACGACGCCCGCGCGCCGCGCGCGCTCGCCGAGGTGGGCCTCCGCGCCGATGCACTCGACCTGCCGGTCGCCCGGCTGTCCGGCGGCGAACGGGTCAAGGCCGGGCTGGCCGCGATCCTGCTCGCCCGCTTCGACGTGCTGCTGCTCGACGAGCCGACCAACAACCTCGACTTCGACGGCCTCGACCGCCTCGAGGCCTTCCTGGCCGGGAGCGGCCAGGAAGTCGTGCTGGTCAGCCACGACCGGGCGTTCCTGTCGGCCACCACCACCCGGATCGCCGAGCTGGACCTGCACAGCCACCGCCTCTCCGAGTTTGGCGGCGGCTACGACGCCTACCAGGAGGAGCGCCGCCGCCGGCGCGAGCAGGCCTACGCCAGCTACGAGGAGGCCAGGGCCGAGCGGTCGCGGCTGGAGGCGGCCGCCCGCAAGAAGCGCGAGTGGGCCGCCAGCCGGCGGGGCGAGCGGCGCAGCGACAACGACAAGGGACTGGCGGGCCGGCGCAAGGAACGCGCCACCGCCGGCGCGGCCAAGGCCAAGGCGCTGGAGCGCCGCATCGAGCGGCTCGGCGAGCCCGAGAAGCCCTGGGAGGGCTGGGACCTGCACATGGGCCTGCGGGCCGAGCGCCGCAGCGGCGAGGTGGTGGCCAGCGTCGCCGGCGCATGCGTGCGGCGCGGCTCGTTCCGGCTCGGCCCGGTCGACCTGGAGCTGCGCTGGCGCGACCGGCTCGCCCTCACCGGGCCGAACGGCGCCGGCAAGTCGACCCTGCTCGGGCTGTTGGCCGGCGAGCTGCGCCCGGCCGCCGGCAGCGCCCGCCTCGGCGCCGGGGTGGTCGTCGGCCACCTCGGCCAGGACCGCACCGCCGGGTCGGGCAGCCTGCTCGACGCGCTGCGCGAGCGGACCGAGCTGAGCGTCGAGGAGGCCCGCGCCCTGCTGGCCAAGTTCGACCTCGGCGCCGAGCACGCCGCCAGGGCCGAGGCGGACCTGTCCCCGGGGGAACGCTCCCGGGCCGGCCTGGCGATGCTGGTCGCGCGTGGAACCAACCTGCTGCTGCTCGACGAGCCAAGCAACCACCTCGACCTCGACGCCATCGAGGAGCTGGAGCGCGCCCTCGCCGGCTACGACGGCAGCCTGGTGGTGGTCAGCCACGACCGCCGCCTGCTCGCCGGCCTGCACCTCACCCGCCGCGTCGAGGTCACCGCCGGCCGGATCGTCGAGACGCCCGTGCCCGACGCCGAGGCGGCGACCCATGGCTGGCACTGAGCCGATCTACGCGGTCGGCGACCCGGCCTACGGCGCCTCACTCCGACCCTTCGAGTACGGTGGTCGCCGACATGAAGGACGCCTGGGACCCCGACCAGTACCACCGCTTCGCCGACGAGCGGAGCGCGCCCTTCTGGGACCTGCTCGACCTGGTGCGGCCGGTGCCGGGCGGCAGGGTCGTCGACCTCGGCTGCGGCTCCGGCGAGCTGACCGCCGAGCTGCACCGGGCGCTCGGCGCCGCCGAGACGCTCGGGCTGGACAGCTCGCCGGCGATGCTGGCCAAGGCTCAGCCGCGTGCGGGCGACGGGCTCCGCTTCGAGCTGGGCGACGTCGCCGGCTTCGGCCAGGGCGGCTGGGACGTGGTCTTCTCCAACGCCGCCCTGCACTGGCTACCCGACCACCGGGCGCTGCTCGCCCGCCTGGCGGGGCTGCTCGCCGCCGGCGGGCAGCTGGCCGTGCAGATGCCCGCCAACGACGACCACCCTTCCCACCGGGTCGCGGCCGAGCTGGCCGCCGAGGCGCCGTTCGCCGCGGCCCTCGGGGGCTACCGGCGGGACTGGCCGGTGCAACCCCCCGAGTGGTACGCGATCCTGCTCGACCGGCTCGGCCTGGCCGCCCAGCACGTCCGCCTGCAGGTCTACCTGCACCGCCTGGCCGGCCCGGAGGAGGTCGTCGAGTGGGTCAGGGGCACCCTGCTCACCGACTACCAGCGACGCCTGCCGGCCGAGCTGTTCGATGGGTTCCTGGGTCGCTACAACGAGCGGCTGCTGCAGCGACTGGACGACGAGCGGCCGTACCGGTATGCGTTCAAGCGCATTCTCTTGCGGGCCGAGCTCCCGTAGCGAGCAGCGTTTTGGCCACCGGTCCACAGCACCGAGCCCGGATGCGGGCCGCTCTGGGGGTCCCGCTCGTACGCTGACGCAACCTGACCGCGTCGCGGTCAGGAGCCGGACCAGCTCGGCCAGCTCGGCTTGCGGCGCCGCCAGGGGAACAGGCCGCGGCTGGCCGGGCCGGGGTTGGGGTTGGCAGGGATAGCGGTCAGGATCGAACACCAGCCGCACGCCCCACTCCCGAAGCTGCGCCATGCTGCGCACGAACACGGGATGACGCGCCAGGACACGGTTGGGGAACGGCACGGCGATAACCGGCAGCTCCAAGCCGACCACCTCCTAGTGCCCGCGCCAGTGGTGGGTCGGCCGCCCGGCCGGGCGGCCGACCCACCGCGGCGGTTTCGGGCCAAGGCGGGCGTGCCCGCCGGCTGGATCCCGGGGATCGGTGGGCTGCTGGTGGCGGCGGTCACGCGGTGGCTGGTGGCGGCCCTACGCGGCGGGTGGGGGCCGCTGGTGCTGGGGGCCGCGGGCGGGTGGGGTGAGGGTGGCCTGGCCGCTGGCGGGGTCGTGGTGGAGTTGCCAGCCGTGTTCGTGGACGGCGCGGTGGTGGACGCGGCACAGCAGCACCAGGTTGTCGAGGCTGGTCGGCCCGCCCGCGAGCCAATGGTGCAGGTGGTGGGCGTCGGTCCAGGGTGGGGGCGGTCGCAGCCGACCGCGGCGCAGCCGCCGTCGCGCACCGCCAGGGCGCGGCGCAGGGCGGGGGGGACGACGCGGGTGGCGCGGCCCAGGTCCAGCAGCTGGGACGGGCGCGCCCAGCGGCGGCGGCAGCAGCGCGATCGTGGCGCGCAGCGCCCCGGCCAGCCCGCCACCGTCCGCGGCGCTGTTGCCGACGCCGCCGTGGGCGGTGGCGTGGATGGGGTGGATGGGGTGGTTGGGGTGGCGGTGGACGACCGCGCGGGTGACGGCCGCGTCGCAGGCAAGCCGGCGGGCGGCCTCGCCGCCCAGGACCCCGCCCCAGCCGCCCACCCCACCACCCCGCCCTGCTCGGCGAGCAGGCTGGCGAACTCCACGGTCACGGCCAGCTGCGGCCGCAGCCCGCCGCAGTCGGGCAGGTGGCCGGCCTGCAACGCCTGGCGGGCCAGCTCGCCCAGCGCGTCGGCGCGCCGCTGCGCCGCGGAGCGCTCGTCGTCGGGCCCCGTGGGCCCGGCCAGCGGCGCCAGCGCCGCGCGGGCGGCCTCGCCGGCGTCGGGGTCGAGCAGCCCGTTGACGGCGACCATGCCCTCGAACGTCGCCGCCAGCCACAACCCCCGCCGCTCCAGCCGCGCCCGGCCGCGTTCCTCGGACCCCTGTGGGTCCAGGACGTCGCGGAGGTGCCCGGCCAGCCGGTGCAGCCGTGCCGGGTCGAGCCGGCGGGCGGCGTCGACCAGGACCCCTTCGGCCTCGGCGACCTTCGCTGGTGGGAGGTCGTGGGTGGCGTCGGCCAGCACCGCGGCGTGCTGGTAGGAGACCTCCCCCGCGGCCAGCGCGGCGGCGGTCGCGACCAGGGGGCCGCGGTGCAGCGCCCGGGCGGTGCGGACCCGCTGCCCCGCCGCAGCGGGGCTCATCCGGGTGGTCGCGCGCAGCCAGCCCTGCGTGGACGGCGCGGAGGCGCCGCGCTCGGCGCCGGCGGCGCCGCGGGCGTCCACCGCCGCGAGGCGGCGCAGCCAGTCGGCATCGAGCTGGTCGCCCAGCCGCTGCACGGCCACGACCTGGGCGGCCAGCAGCGCGTCGCCGAGCTGGTCGAGGTCGTCGGCGGCGAACTCGCCGACCGCGGCGGCCAGCCCCTCCAACCCTGCGGGCTGCCCGTCCGGCCCGACGGGCAGCCCCTCCACGCCTGCGGGCAGCCCTTGTGGCCCTGCGGGCAGCCCTTGTGGCCCTGCGGGCAGCCCTTGTGGCCCTGCGGGCAGCCCTTGTGGCCCTGCGGGCAGCCCGCCCAGCCCCGCGGGCGCCCCAGCGACGCTGGCTTCTAGTTCGCTTTGCGAACGGGTGTTCGAGTCCATGGCTGGAGGCTACCTAGCCAGCCGAGCCCCGCCCAGCCCCACCCCGCCACTTGTGGACAAGCAGCCCGCGGCCCCGGCAGCCCGACGCCGGCCGCCCCAGGCGGGCAGCAACCCGCCACCCTGGGCATCTCGCCTCACCGTGAGCCTCAGCTGACGCAGAACTCGTTGCCCTCCGGGTCGTGCATGACGACGTAGTAGACCGGGTCCTCAGGGTCGTCGTGCCGGGTCCGGCGCTCCACGCTGGCGCCCAGCCCGACCAGCTGGGCGATCCTCGCCTCGACGATCTCGATCCGCTGCTCCAGCGGCAGCGCGTTGTCGCGGCCGGTGGGGTAGAGGTCGAGGTGGAGCCGGTTCTTCCCCGCCTTCGTCTCCGGCACCTCCTGGAACCAGATCGGCGGGCGCAGCCCGGCCGGGTCGAACAGCCGGTCGTTGAAGGCCGCCTCGGCGCCCAGCCGGGCACGGTAGTGCGCCTGCCAGGTCGTCTCCGGCTCCGCCGGCGGCACCGGCTGGTAGCCCAGCGCCTGCGCCCAGAACCGCGCCAGCCGGGCGGGGTCGTTCGCGTCGATGGTCAGCTGCCAGAACACCACGCCCCGATGCTAGACCCTGCCGGCGACACGTCGTACCCGTCGACCGGTCCAACCACGATCCAGCCCACCACGACCCTCACGGCCGTCGACCAACAAGCGTCACGAAAGACCCCGGGGCTAGCCAGCTGCCCGGCCGGCCTCGGCGGCGGTCTTTAGCCGTTCGAGGGTGGTGCGCATGCCCTGCTCGAGGTCGGCCTCGCGGTCGGGGGCGCCGCCGGCGCGGAACCTGAGGCGGGTGAAGCGGCTCAGTGGCCGAGGCAGCATGAACGACTCGGTGACGGTGGTGCCCTCGCCGTCCGGTGTGAGCTGGTAGCGCCAGACCGTCCGGGGGTTCTCGGGTGACCCGACGGCGAAGGCGAACACCTCTCCGGGGACGGCCGCGAGCACCGTGCAAACGGTCGACCAGCGCGCCCACCCGCGCCGGTTGTGGCCGCGGAAGCGGGCGGACTCCACCGGTCCCGCGGCGCCGCCGAGCCATTCGGCGCCGGTGGTCTCCGGGCTCCACTCGCCCATGCGGGTGACGTCGCTGACCAGGCCCCAGACCGCCCGGGGCGGCGCGTCGACCTGGACGGTGACGGCACGGCGCTGCGCGGCGGGATAGGTCCGGTCGTGCTGGTCGGCTGGCTTGATGGCCATGACGGTCCTCCTGCGCGTTGGCCGTCAGCTGACGGCGAGGTCGGGTTGGCGGTCGAGGGAGTGGCGGGCGAGCCAGTCGCCGACCACGGCGAGGAAGCGGTCCGGTTCGTCGAACATCAGGGCGTGGCCGCTGTGGTCGAAGACGACCCGCTCGGCGCCGGGGATGCGGCTGGCGATCCGGTGGGCCTGCGGCGGTGAGGAGAGGACGTCGTGGCGGCCGGCGAGCACCAGGGTCGGGACACGGACCTGGCCGAGCCGGTCGACCACGCTCCAGCTGGCGAGCACCTCCATGGAGCGTCGCCACGCCGCCGCGTCGAAGATGGTGCGGTCGAGGGCGGGTGCCAGCTCGGCCGGGTCGGCCCGGTGCACCATGTAGGCGACGAACCCGCGCATCATCGCGGCGAGCTCCTGGTCGCCGGCGACCACCGGGCTGCGCATCAGGCCGGCCAGCTCCGGCGGTGGCGGCGGCCCCTGCTCGTCGTCAAGCCGCTCGGTCGCGCCGAGCTGCCCCGGGGTGGTGCCGACGAGCACCAGCCCGGCGACGCGCTCGGGGTGGCGCACAGCGAGCTCCTGGGCGACGAACCCGCCGTAGGACCAGCCGAGCACCAGCACCGGCCCCGCTCCGAGCCGCCCCGCGAGCGCGTCGGCGTCGTCGGCGAGCTGCTCCATGGTGAGCGTCTCGAGCGGCGGCCGGCCGGAGCGCCCGTTGCCGCGGTGGTCGTACCAGACCAGCCGCAGCCGCCCGGCGAGCCGCTCGACCACCGGACGGCACAGCGCGTGGTCGAGCCCGAGGCCACCGTGCATGACCAGGCAGGTCGGCCCCTCGCCGAGCACCTCGTACCAAAGGGTGGTCCCATTGACGGCCACGGTCGGCATCAGCGCTCCTCCCCCTCGCGGGTGCGCGGCGCCGTCTTCTCGTGCGGCACCGCGTCACCTCCTGCGTGTCGCCGCCCTCGCGGCGCTCCCAACCTTCAAGGCGCCAGCTCGCAGCACGCGCGGCGCTGGCCGCGCTCCAGCGGGACCAGCCGCGGCGCGGCGGTGCCCCCCGGGACCCGCCGCCGCGAACCTGCCCACCCGCGGCAGCAGTCGCGCGACAACGGTCGGATGCCCCGCAGGCAAGGCGACCGCGGGCTCGGCGGCGACTCGCGGCGGTGGTGCTGGCTTCATCGGATGCCCCGCAGGCAAGGCGACCGCGGGCTCGGCGGCGACTCGCGGCGGTGGTGCTAGCTTCATCGCATGTCCACACCGTCACTGGTCGGGCGCGACGCGGAGCTCGCCAGGCTGCGGCAGGCCGCGGCCTCGGCTGCCGCCGGCGCCGGCGGCCTGCTCCTGGTGACGGGCGAGGCGGGGATCGGCAAGACCTCGCTGATCGACGCGGCGCTGCGCGGGATACGGCCGTCGCTGGCGTGGGCGTGGGGCACCTGCAGGGAGGGCTCCGGCGTGCCGGGGCTGTGGCCCTGGGCAGAGGTGCTGCGGAGCTGTCAGGAGGCCGGCCTGGTCGCGGAGGCGGAGGAGCCGGCCGCCGTGGCGCTCGGCGCGCTCGCCGCCTTCGGCGAGCGCGAGGCGGCCGACGCCGACGAGAGCCTCGAGCGCTTCCGCGTCTTCGACGCCGTCGGCCGCACGCTGCGCCGGGCGGCGGCCGACCGGCCTTTGGCGGTGGTGCTCGACGACCTGCACTGGGCGGACGCCGGCAGCCTGCGGCTGCTGCGCTTCCTCGCTCCCGACCTGCACCGCTCGCGGTTGCTGGTCCTCGGCGCCTACCGCGACGACGAGGCCGGCGCCGAGGGGGCGCTGCGCCCGCTGCTCGACGGCCTGGCAGCGCGTGCGGCCACGCTGCCGTTGCGCCACCTCGACCAGCGCCAGGTGGGGGAGCTGGTCGCCAGGCTCCGCGGCGAGCGACCGAGCGGCGCGGCGGTGACGGCCATCCACCGCCGCACCGGCGGCAACCCCTTCTTCGTGCAGCAGGTCACCCAGCTCGGCACGGAGCTGTCCGGACCGCCGGCCGGCGTCCGCGACGTGGTCGAGCGGCGCCTCGACCGGCTGCCACGGTCCTGCGTCGAGCTGCTCGAGGTCGCCGCCGTGGTGGGGCGCGAGGCCGGCACGCGGCTGCTGGCGCACGCCACCGGACGGCCGACGGCCGAGGTGGTCGGCGCCCTCGACGCGGCGGTCGGGGCGCGCGTGCTGGAGCCCGCCGCCGGGGGCTCGGTCCGCTTCGCGCACGACCTGTTCCGGGAGACCGTCTACGCGGGACTGGACTCGGTGACCAGGGCGCGGTTGCACGGGCGCGTCGCCGACGCCCTCGAGGAGGTGACGCCGCCCACCGAGCCCGGCCTGGCCGCGGACCTCGCCAGGCACCGGGTGGCGGCCGCCGTCGTCGGCGACCCGGCCGAGGCGCTCCCCTACGTCCGGCGCGCGGCCGCGGAGGCCAGCGCCGGGCTGGCCTTCGAGGAGGCCGCCGTGCACCTGGCCGAGGGGGTGCGGCTGGCGGCCCTCGCCGCCGACCCGGAGGCGCACCGGGCGCTCCTGCTCGACCTGGGCGACGCCCACCGGCGTGCCGGCGACCTCGGCGAGGCCCGGCGCGGCTACCTGCGGGCCGCCGTCGACGCCCGCGCGGCGGGCGACGCGGCCGCGCTGGCCCGCGCCGCGCTCGGCATCCACCACGTCGGGGCCGCCACCTGGTCGAGCCACCAGGAGGCGATCGAGCTCCTGGAAGAGGCGCTGGCGGCGCGCGCGGAAGCCCCGGACGGGGAGACCGCCCGGCTGCTCGCCGGCCTGGCGCGGGAGCTGACCCACGGGCCAGGCGACCGGGAGCGGGCGCTGCCGACCAGCGAGCGGGCCGTCGCCATGGCCCGTGGCCTCGGCGATCCGCTCACGCTGGCGGTGTGCCTGTTCGCCCACCACGATGCCATGTGGGCGCCTGGCAGCGCGCGGCGGCGGCTCGACGTGCTCGACGAGATGGCCGAGGCCGCGGCTGCCGCCCACGACCCCGTGCTCGGCTGGGAGGCGCTGTTCGCCCGCTTCGTCGCGCTGCTGGAGCTGGGCGACCCCTCCGCGTACCACGTATTCCTCAGAGTGGTGGAGGCGGCTGACCGGCTCGGGCAGCCCCACTACCAGTGGATCGTCCAGTCGCGGCGGGCGGTGCTCGCGATGCTCGCCGGGCGCCTCGACGAGGCCGAGTCGCTGATCGAGCGGGTCGCCGCCGGCGCGGAGCGGCTCGGCGAGCCCGACGGTCCCAACGTGGTCGGCCAGCTCATGGTCTCGCTGGCCGCCATGCGCGGCGACCTGGCCAGCGTGGCCGAGGGCATGGCGGCGGCGGCGGAGAGCGTGCCGCCGTGGATCGCGGCCGCCGCCCAGGCGATGGTGCGCCTGCACCAAGGAGACCCGGCCGCGGCGGTCGAGCTGGTGCGGCCCTGGGCCGAGACGAGCCTGGCGCAGTCACGCGGCTGGCAGGTCCTCGGCGCCGCCGCCATGCTCGCCGAGGTCGCCGCCGGTGCCAGGGACGAGCCCCTCTGTGCGCTGGCGGAGCGGCTGCTGCGCCCGCACGCGGGCGGGCTGGTGGTCACCGGCGGCGCGGTCGAGGTCGCCGGCCCGGTCTCGTTCTACCTTGGCCTGCTGGCGGGGGCCGCGGGACGGCTCGAGGAGGCGCTCGGCCAGCTCGCCGACGCGCTGGCCTGCGCCGAGCGGATGGACGCACGCCCCTGGGTGGCGAGGCTGCACTACCAGCTCGGCGTCACGCTCGCCGAGCGCGGCGGAGCGGAGGACCGGCAGGAGGCGGAGCGGCACCTCCGCGCCGCGGCGGAGGGCGCCGAGCGGCTGCGCCTGGCCTTCCACGCCGACCAGGCCCGCGCGCGGCTCGGGGTGGTGGCCGCGCCCGAGAACGTCTTCCGGCTGGAGGGCGACGTCTGGACCCTCGGCTTCGGCGGCGTGGTGGTGCGGCTGCCCGACGCCAAGGGCCTGCGCGACATCGCCAGGCTGCTGGCCGTCCCCGGCCAGGACCTGCCGGCAGCGGACCTGCTCGGCTCGGAGGCCAGCGCCGAGGCCGCCACCGGCTCCGACCCGGTACTGGACGAGACGGCGCGGGCCGCGTACCGGCAGCGCCTCGCCGACCTGGACGAGGAGGTCGGCGACGCCGAGCAGGCCGGCGACCCCGAGCGCGCCACCCGTGCCCGGGTCGAGCGCGACCGGCTGGTCGACGCACTGTCGGCGGCGTACGGCCTCGGCGGGCGCGTGCGGCGGCTCGGGGACGCGAGCGAGCGCGCCCGCAAGACGGTGACGGCCCGCATCCGCGACAGCCTCGGCCGCATCGAGGCGCGCCACCCGCAGCTCGGCGGCCACCTGCGCGCCTCGATCGCGACCGGCACCGTCTGCTCCTACCGCCCGGCTGAGCAGGTGCGCTGGCGGCTGTAGGGCACCCCTCCGGCCAGGCCGGGGGCTCAGCGGTAGTCGGGGTTGTCGAAGTCGAAGCGGCAGCCGGCGTCCCACTCGGAGCGCTGGTTGCCGTGCGCCGGGATCCCTCCGGCCGCCTTGAGCAGCTTGGCGAGGTGCATCAGGTTCCAGGTCGCGAACGTGGTGTTGCGGTTGGTGAAGTCGTTCTGCGGGCCGCCCGAGCCGGGGTCGAGGTAGGACGGTCCCGGCCCGGCCTCGCCGATCCAGCCGGCGTCGGCCTGCGGCGGGATGGTGTAGCCGAGGTGCTGCAGGCTGTAGAGCAGGTTCATGGCGCAGTGCTTGACGCCGTCCTCGTTGCCGGTGATCAGGCAGCCGGCGACCCGGCCGTAGTAGGCGTACTGGCCGGCCTCGTTGAGGAGGTGGGAGCAGGCGTAGAGACGCTCGACCACCTGCTTGGTCACCGAGCCGTTGTCGCCGAGCCAGATGGGCCCGCACAGCACCAGGATGTCGGCGGCGAGCACCTGCCGGTAGATCTCGGGCCACTCGTCGCGCTCCCAGCCGTGCTCGGTCATGTCCGGCCACACGCCGGTGGCGATCTCGTGGTCCACCGCCCGCAGCACGCTGACGGCGACCCCGTGCCGCTCCATGACCGCCCGGCTCACGTCGATCAGCCCCTGGGTGTGGCTCAGCTCCGGGGAGCGCTTCAGGGTGCAGTTGACGTACAGCGCGCGCAGCTCGTCGAACTTCCAGGCGTCGGCGGCGTCGGCCAGGTCGATCTGGGTCATCGCGGTCTCCTCGGGCGGTGTCCTCGGGCCCCCGTCGGGGCGCCGGTCAGGCGGGTGGGTGATTATCACCTCGCGCCCGGGGCGCCGCGGCCAGACAGAAACAGACGGGGGCGCCGTGGTCGGCGCCCCCGTCCGCAGTCCCCCGGGCGGTTGCCTCAGCCGGTCGGGGTGGTCGGCTTCTCCCTGGTCACCGGCTCGTCGGCCGTATGGATGTCGGTGATGTGGGTGGTGCCGTAGCCCTCGGTCTCCGGGTGCCCGTGCTGGCCGCTGGTGAGCGCGAACTCCTCCTCCGGCGAGAGCACCAGGCGGTGCCGGCCGGCGACCGCGAAGTACAGCACGCCGAGCACGAAGTAGACCAGCGTCCCGACCACGCCGGGCCGGTAGTCGCTGTTGGCGTACAGCGAGATCAGCGAGATCAGCGCGATGGCGCCGGCGATCCCCGCGCCCCACTGGTTGACCGGGCTGCGGTACGGCCGGTCGATGTTCGGCAGCCTGCGGCGCAGCAGGATGAACGAGAGGCACTGCATGAAGTACGAGACGACCGCGCCGAAAACCGCCATGTACAGCAGCGCGCCGACGATCTGCCCGGCGAGCTGGCCGCTGCTCTTGCCCAGCTGGTAGATGAGCACGGCGAGGGCGTAGCCGACGACCGCCCCGGCGATCAGCGCCCGGTGGGGCGTGTTGCGGGTGCCGTGCGTGACCGAGAGCCACTTCGGGAAGTAGCCGGCCCGCGACAGCGAGTAGGTGTTGCGGCCATAGGCGTAGATGATGGTGAAGAAGCTAGCGATCAGTCCCACCAGCCCGATCAGGGCGAGCAGCTCGGCCGCGGTCCCTTCGCCGAAGACGCCCTTGAAGCCGTCGAACAGCGGCGTGGCCGAGACGCCGATCTTGTCGGCGCCGCCGTCGACGCCGGTGTTGAGGAACAGCGTCAGCGCGCCGGTCACCAGCAGCGTGGTCATGCCCCAGACGGTCGCCCGCGGCACGTCGCGCTTGGGGTCGTGCGACTCCTCGGCGGCCAGCGGCAGTTCCTCGATCGCGAGGAAGAACCAGATCGCGAACGGGATCGCCGGGAAGATCCCCCCGAGCCCGTGCGGCAGGAAGCTCGACATGCCGGCGTCGGGCTTGATGTTGGTCCACAGGCTCGTGTCGAACTTCCCGGAGGCGATCACCGAGATGAAGAAGAACGCCAGGATGCCGAGGGCCAGGATGTTGATGACCACGGTGAAGCGCATCGTGGCCTCGATCCCCACGATGTTGATCCAGACGAACAAGACGTAGAAGACCGCCCACCAGGTGACCGGGCTGTTCCAGAACGGCTCGCCGGCGAGGTCGAACAGCCCCACGACGATGTCGTGCATCAGGAAGCCCATCGCCCCCACCACCACGGCGGGGGTGATCACGTACTCCATGTTCTCGGCGAGGCCGGTGACGAACCCGCCCCACGGCCCCATCGCCGAGCGGGCGAACGAGTAGGCGCCGCCGGTGTGCGGCAGCGCCGGCGACATCTCGGCGATGCTGAAGCAGAGGCCGTAGTACATGATCGCGATGAACACGGTCGCGATCAGCAGGCCGCCGAAGCCGCCCGCGTCGAGCCCCAGGTTCCACCCGTAGAAGTCCCCGGAGATGACCGCCGCGACGCCGAGCGACCACAGCGACCAGAAGGCCGCGTGGCGCCTGAGCCGTCGATTGACGAAGTAGTGGTCCCCGGCTTCCTCGTAGCTCACCGATCCGACTCGGCGTCGCTCCTGAGCCACTGGCGCAACCCCCCTCGGCCCCTCGTCGTGGTGGCCACGGCGAGAATTTGTCTGACATGCGTCGACGTTGCCGGCATGGTAAGGGCGGGCCATGAGCGAGTCAAGCCAGGATCCGCTCGATCACGCCTCTACGCGGCAAGATGGACCGACTCGTGGTGGTGGGCGTTTGCTTGACCCGCTCTGAGTTGTCTGACATATACTCGTCGGCAGGATGCAGATGGCACAACGCGGCGACGGCGCCCCCGGGCGGGGGAAGAAGCCGCGACCGCGGCTGCGCTCGGTCTCGGTCCAGGACGAGCTCAGGCAGCGGATCGACCACGGCAGGCTCCCGGCAGGGACCCGCCTCCCCTCCGAGCCCGACCTCGCGACGGAGCTCGGCGTGTCCAGGGCCACCCTGCGCGAGGCGCTGCGCGCCCTGGAGGACGAGGGGATGCTGCGGCGGCGGCAGGGCTCGGGGACCTACGTCGCCGACCGTCCCCGCATGGCCAACAGCCTCGACGTGAACTTCGGCGTCACCGAGGCGATCCGCTCGGCCGGGATGAGCGCGGGGATCGCGGACGCGCGCCACTGGACCGAGCCGGCCTCCGTCGGCGAGGCGACCCGCCTGGAGCTGGAACCCGGCCAGGACGTGCTCGTGGTCGAGCGGGTGCGCACCGCCGAGGGCAGGCCGGTGGTCCTCTCCCGTGACGTCGTCCCCGCCAGCCTGGTGGGCGACCGGGCGCAGGTTGTCGAGCATATGCTGCAACGGTCCATCTACGAGGTGCTCGAGCAGGACCTCGGCGTGGTCATCCACCACGGCGTCGCCAGGTTCCGGCCGGTACGGGCCGACCACGCCGTCGCCCGCCGGCTGGGCGTCCCCCGTGGCGAGCTCCTCCTCTACCTCTGGCAGGTGGACTACGCGGAGGACGGCGCCGCCGTGCTCTCCTCCCACGAGTTCCACCTCGCCGACGCCTTCGACTTCTCGGTGGTCCGGCGAGGGCCCGGAAGGAGGTTCACTTGACGACGCAGGTCGGAGTGTCCATGCGCCTCAAGCGGGTGATCGACCCCGCCGGGGTCTCGCTGATCTGTGCCCTCGACCACGGCATGACCTCGCCGACGTTCCTCGAGCCGCTGGCGGACATCACCGGCCGCACCGCCGAGGCGGTCGCCGGCGGGGCCAACGTGATCATGATGTCCAAGGGCATGATCCGCATCGCCGCGCCGGCGTTCTCGCCGACGACCTCGCTGGCGCTGCTGCTGTCGGCCTCGGCGCTGCCGTCGCGGGCGCAGCCGGAGGTCGTCCAGGTCGCCGAGGTCGAGGAGGCCCTGCGCCTCGGCGCCGATGCCGTGGTCCTGTTCACGGCGCTGGGCGGGGACGCCGAGGCGAGCATGATCCGCACCCTCGCCGGGGTCGGCAGGGAGTGCGCCGCGCTGGGCATGCCGCTGATCGCCGAGGCGGAGTTCCCCACCACCTACGCCCAGGTCGAGGAGCTCACCGAGCAGTACGGCTTCGAGTACCTGCGGCGCAACGTGCGGCTCTGCGCCGAGCTCGGCGCCGACATCGTCAAGACGAACTGGCCGGGCGACGAGGACTCCTTCGGCCGCCTGGTCGAGGCCGCGGGAGGCATCCCGGTGGTGCTGGCGGGCGGCTCGCGCCTGCAGGACCGGGAGCTGCTGCGCCGCATGGAGCGGGCGATGGCCGCAGGCGCCATCGGCTGCTCGGTGGGGCGCAACATCTTCATGCACCGCGAGCCAGGCGCGATCACCCGCGCCCTCTCCAGGGTGATCCGGGAGCGCTGGAGCGCCGTCCGGGCCGCCGAGGAGCTGGAGCAGGCGACCCTCGAGGAGGCCTCGCCGTGAGGGCCGCGTTCATGACCGGCCGCGACGCGGTGGAGGTCAGGGAGGCCGACGATCCGGCCCTCGAGCCGAGCGGCGCGGTCCTGCGCGTCGAGGCGTGCGGCATCTGCGGCACCGACGCGAGGACCTTCTTCAACGGCGACCCGGGAGCCCCCGTCCCCTGGGTCCTCGGCCACGAGCCCGTCGGGATCCTCGAGCGGGTCGGTCCGGACGCCTCGCTGCCGCCGGGGGTGAAGGAGGGCGACCGCGTCTTCCTCGCCAGCATCCTGACCTGTGGCACCTGCCCGCAGTGCTCCGACGGCTTCCAGAACCTCTGCGAGCACCACCTGCTCTACGGCTACGACCCCTTCCCGGGCGCCTACGCCGAGTTGGCGCCGGTGCCGCCGATCGCCACCAAGAACCTCATCCCGCTCCCGCACGACCTGCCGTCGGACCTGGCGACCGTGGCCGACCCGTTCGCCTGCGCCCTGAACGGGATCGAGGTGCTCGACGTCCGCCTCGGCGACGAGGTGGTGATCCTCGGGGCTGGCCCGATCGGCTGCTGGCAGTCGGTGATGGCGCGCGACCGGGGGGCGGGCAGGGTGTACCTGAGCGACGTCAGCCGCGACCGCCTCGAGCTCGCCCTGCGGGCCGTCGGCTCGTTCGTGGACGACGCCTGGGTGGCCGGTGAGGACAACGGCGTCGCCGAGGTGATGAGCCGCACGGGCGGGGCGGGCGCCGCGCGCGTCAGCGTGGCGGCGCCGTCCAAGCAGGCGCAGCAGGCAGCCCTGGAGATCGCCGCCAAGCGCGCCAAGGTCGTCTACTTCGCCGGGCTCCCCAAGCACGACCCCGTCAGCCCGCTCGACATGAACCAGCTCCACTACAAGGAGCTCGCCATCCTCGGCGCCTACGGCGCCACCCCGCGCCAGTACCGCATCACCATGGGCTACCTCGACCGCCGCCGCGACGAGCTCGCCGCCGTGGTCACCCACCGCTTCCCGCTCGACGAGATCGGCCAGGCGTTCGAGACGATCCGCTCCGGCGCCGGGCTGAAGATGGTCATCCTGCCGTGAGCGCGCCCTACGTGATCGGCTGCGACGTCGGCAGCCAGGGGACCAACGCGGCGCTCTACACGGCCGACGGCACCCTGGTGGCCTCCGCCTACGAGGCTTACGACGTGGCCTTCCCCCACCCGGGCTGGGCCGAGCAGGACCCCCGACTGTGGACCGCGGCGCTGCACGCCGCGGTCGCGCGGCTGCTGGCCGAGGTGCCGGAGGGGCCGTCGGCGGTGAAGGGGCTGTCGTTCGGGTCGCAGCTCGACGGCATGGTCGTGTGCGACCGGCGCGGCCAGCCGCTGCGGCCGGCGATGATCTGGATGGACCGGCGGGCGGAGCCGCAGGCCGCCGCCCTCGCCGGCAAGCTGCCGCCGGAGGAGTTCTACCGTCTGGTCGGCGCCAACCTGGACTCCTCGCACGCGGTCTTCAAGGCGCTGTGGGTCCGCGACCAGCAGCCGGAAGTCTTCGCCGAGGCGGCGCAGCTGATGCCGCCCGGCTCGTACGTGCTGCGCGAGGCCGCCGGCGTGCTGGCGGTCGACTACTCCAACGCCTCCTCGCTCGCCCTGCTCGACCCGCGCACCCGGGCCTGGTCGGCGCCGGTCCTCGAGGCCGCCGGCATCGACGCGGCGATGCTCCCCGAGCTGGCCGCCGGGACCCAGCCGGTCGGCCGGGTCACCGCCGAGTTCGCGGCGGCCACCGGCCTGTCGCCCGAGACGGTCGTGGTGGTGGGCTGCGGCGACGAGATGGCGGCCACCCTCGGCGCGGGCGTCTTCGCCCCCGGCGAGGTCTGCGACGTGGTCGGCACCGCCGAGCCGGTCTGCGCCGCCTCCGCCGAGCCGCGCGAGGACCCCACCATGCTGGTCGAGTGCCACCCGCACGCCGACCCCGACGTCTGGCTGCTGGAGAACCCCGGGTTCGTCTCCGGCGGCAACCTGCGCTGGTGGCGGGACCAGTTCGCGCCGCGGGAGCGGGAGGCGGAGGCCCGCGGCGACGGCGACGCCTACGACCTGGTCACCGGCCCCGCGGCGGCGCTGCCCCCGGGCGCGGAGGGCCTGGTGTACCTGCCCTGCATGCAGGGGGCCATGGCCCCCGAGTGGAACGGGGCCGCCCGTGGCGTCTTCTACGGGCTGACCCTCGCCCACACCAGGGCGCACCTCACCCGGGCGCTGCTGGAGGGCAGCGCCTACGCGCTGCGCGACATCCTCGAGGCGATGCGCGACGCAGGGCTGGAGGTCCGTCGCCTGACGATCGTCGGCGGCGGGGCCAAGGGGCCGCTGTGGCGGCAGATCAAGGCGGACGTGACCGGCCTGCCGGTGCGCGTCCCCAGCAGCGTGGAGACGACCGCCACCGGCGCCGCGATCCTCGCGGCGGTCGGAGCCGGCCTGCACGCCGGCGTGGCCGACGCCGTCGCGGCGTTCGTCTCCTACCAGCCGGAGGAGCAGGTGCCCGACCCGGAGCGCCACCAGCAGTACGCCGACGCCTACCGCCGCTACCGCGACGTCTACTACGCGCTCAAGCCGGTGTTCGAGCGGGCCTGACCGAGCACCCGGTCGTCCGCCTCGGTCCGCGGCGGCTTGCCGGGGTGGCCGGAGAGGAAGGCCAGCAGGTCGGCCGCGGCGAGCGGGCGGCTGAACAGGAAGCCCTGCGCGCGGGTGTAGCCCATCGCGCGGATCGCCTCCGCCTGGTAGGGGTGCTCGATCCCCTCGGCGACCACCTCGACGCCCAGCGTGCGGCCGATCTCGCCGATCGAGCGGACCAGCTCGGTGGCGGTGTCGCTGGCGTCGATGCGGTCGATGAAGCTCTTGTCCACCTTGAGGACGTCGAAGGGATGGTCGCGCAGGTAGCGCAGCGACGACGAGCCGGCGCCGAAGTCGTCGATCGCCAGCCGCACCCCGAGCGCCTTGAGCGCGTCCAGCCGCTCGGCGGTCTCACGACCAGGGTCGAGCAGCAGGCGCTCGGTCACCTCGAGGACCAGCAGCCCCGGTCGCAGGCCGCTGTTGTCCAGCGCGGCGGCCACCTCGCCGACCACCGCGTCGCTGGCGAGCTGCAGCGGCGACAGGTTGACGCTGAGCTGCAGCTCCGCCAGCTCGGGCAGGCGCCGCTGCCAGCCCCGTACCTGCAGGCAGGCCTGCTCGAGGACCCAGCGGCCGATCGAGGTGATCAGCCCGGACTGCTCGGCGGCGGCGATGAACTGGTCGGGGCCGAGCAGCCCGCGGCGTGGGTGCGCCCAGCGCACCAGCGCCTCGACGCCGAGGACGTGGCCGTCTCCCAGGTCGACGATCGGCTGGTAGTGGACCCGCAGCTCGCCGCGCTCGACGGCGTGCTCCAGGTCGGCCAGCAGCTCGGTCCGCGCGACCAGGCCGCGCCGGATGCGCGGGTGGTAGACCGCGACGCCGCCGCCCTTGTCCCGCTTGGCCTCGACCATCGCCAGGCCGGCGTCGGCGAGCAGGTCGGTGCTCCCCGACGCCGGGCCGGCGGCGATCCCGACGCTCATCCCGACCAGGGCCTGCCGCTCGCCGAGCCGGACCGGCGTGACCAGCGAGCGCCGCAGGTGCTCGGCCATGGCCAGCAGCTCCGGCTCGTCGCCCCAGTCCTCGACCAGCACGGCGAACTCGTCGCCACCGAGGCGGGCGGCCAGGTCGACCGGGCGGGCCGCCTGCGTCAGCCGGCGGGCGACCTCGACCAGCACCGCGTCGCCGGCGGCGTGCCCCAGCCGGTCGTTGACCGACTTGAACCCGTCCAGCCCGCAGAACAGCACCGCGAGCCGCTGCGAGCGAGCCCGCGCGCGGCGCAGCTGGTCACCGAACGAGGCGCGGTTGGGCAGCCCGGTGAGCCGGTCGTGGAACGCCTCGTAGTCGCGCAGCCGCTGCTGGGCCTCGCCCAGCCGGGTCGTCAGCCAGGCCAGCGTCTCGCCCACCAGCGCGCAGGTCACGGTGACGAACGGGACCGAGGCGACCAGCCCGGGAGCGTGCGGGGCGAGCGCGATCGGCGCCCAGTAGGCGAGCGCCGTCGCCGGGCTGAGCGCCAGCGCGGTGCCGCGCGGCTGCGAGATACCCAGCCACAGCGCCAGCAGGAAGAACGGCAGTGCCGCCGTGTACGGGCTCGGGTCCAGGTAGTCGCTGAGCCCGCTGACCAACAGCGCCGGCGGCACGATCCAGAGCGTCGCGCGGCGCGGCCAGCGCTGCCACGGCAGCCGCAGCAGCACCGCCCCGGCCGCGACGGCCAGCCCACCCATGGCGACGAAGGCCACGAAGGCGCCCGGCCCGCGGGCAGCGGCCGGCGCGTCCGCGACGCACATCAGCCCGCCGACCACGAACAGCACGCCGGCCGCCTGCCCGGCCAGTCGCCGGAACGCGCCGTCGGCGTCCATGACGGCCCGGTCTCCTGGTACCCGCTCCATGGAGGCACCATCGACCGGCTATCCCGCCGGCTTAGCGCCTCCCGGATTTCGGTCGAGGCCGGCGCCGGCCCCCGAATCCGGTTCTATGCTGGCGGGACGCTCGACAGGTACGCCTCGATGTCCCGGGCGAGCGTCTCGGGGTCGAGTGGCAGCGGGTACCAGCCGTCGAAGTCCCCTTCCGGGACCCGCCCGGCATCGAGTCCCACGCTGACGGCGAGCAGCCGCATGCCGGCGAGCTCGGGGACCGCCCGCAGCCGCCGTGCCACTTCCTCGCCGCGCATGCCGGGCATGACCAGGTCGATGATGGCGAGGTCGGGGTGCTCGCGCAGCGCGGCGGCGATTCCTTCCTCGCCGTTGGCGGCGAGGAACGTCTCGTGGCCGAAGTGGCGCAGCACGTAGTCGAAGAGCTGGCGGTTCTCGGCGCTGTCGTCGATGACGAGGATCCTCGCCAAGGGTCTGCTCACCTCCTGGTCAGGTGTCGCGGTGCCGCGACACCCTGCCGTGTCGTGACGGAGCCCGCCCGCCCAGCGGTGACGGCCGGCTCCTGCGGGCCTGGGGTGGGTGGTGTGGTCGGGGTGGTGTCGGGGACGGTGAAGCGGAAGATGCTGCCGCCGTCGGGGTTGGGGTCGACCCAGATGCGCCCGCCGTGGTCCTCGACCAGGCGGCGGGAGATGCCGAGGCCGGTGCCGTTGCCGCCGTAGTCCTCGCGGGGGCGCAGGCGGGTGAACAAGGCGAAGATGCGCTGGCGGTGCTCGGGCTCGATGCCGATGCCGTCGTCGGCGACGGAGAAGCGCCACTGCCCGCCGCCTCGTTCGGCCCAGACCCGCACGTGCGCGCCGGGGCCCTGGTGAAACTTGATGGCGTTGTCCAGCAGGTGGTGGAAGATCTGGGCGAGGTGGGTCGGGTCGCCAGGCACGGTCGGCAGGGACTCGACGGTCACGGTCGCGTTGCTCTGGGCGATGCGCCAGGCGTGCTGCTGGACGACCCGCTCGACGATCGCGCGGCAGTCGACGGGGACGTCGGCGCGGGTGTCGCTGGCCGCTTGGGCGTAGTCGAGCAGGTCGCCGAGCAGCTCGTAGCTGCGGGTGCTGCCCTCGACGACATAGTCGACGCATCGGGCGGCGTCACCGTCGAGGGCCTGCCCGCTGTGCTGGGCGAGGAGCTGGGCGTTGACGGCCACCGTGCGGACGGGTTCGACCAGGTCGTGGGCTGCGGCGTGGGCGATCTGGGCGATGTCGGCTCTGGCCCGCTCGATCTCGGCGGTGCGTTCACGGATGCGCTGTTCGAGCAGGTCGTTGTGGAGGCGCAGCTCGGCGTGCAGCCGCCTGGTCTCGAGCAGGTTGGCGATGCGCAGCAGCACCTCGACGGGGTCGAACGGCTTGTGCAGGAAGTCGGTGGCGCCTTCGGACAGGGCGCGCTGCTTGCTCTGGGTTGCCACCTCCGCGGTGAGCATCAGGATCGGCAGGTAGGCTCCCTGCGGTTGCGCCTGGCGAAGCTGGCGCATGACCGCGAAGCCGTCCAGGTACGGCATGCGCAGGTCGAGCATGACCAGGTCGGGCGCGAGCCGGTGGTAGAGCTCCAGTACGCGGCGGGGATCGGTGGTGCTGGTGACACTGGTGTAGCCGGCCCCTCCGAGGAGCGCCTCGAGAAGCTTGAGGTTCACGGGCTCGTCGTCGACCACCAGGATGGTGGCGTCCCGAACGGCCTGGGGGATCATGCCGGCGGGTCACCCGCCGCGGGCTGGCGCGAGTGCTCGAGCAGTTGCTCGACGTCGTGGACGAACGTCTCCGGGTCGATCGGCTTGGTCAGGTAGCCGTCGAACCCGGAGGCCATGACCGTCTCCCAGTCGCCGACCATCGCGTAGGCCGACACCGCCAGCAGCGGGATGTGGCGCAGCTCCGGGTCGCCCTTGAGCGCCCGCGCGGCCTGGTAGCCGTCCATGCGCGGCATCTGCAGGTCCATCACCACGATGTCGGGGCGCAGCTCGCGCGCCGCGGCCACGCCCTCGACGCCGTCGTGCGCCACCAGCGGCTGGTGCCCGAACGCGCTCAGGATGTAGACCAAGAGCTCGAGGTTCTCGGGCTTGTCCTCCACCACCAGCACGCGCGCCACCGCCGCTACCTCCTCGGGATCCGCACGCTGAAGGTGCTGCCCACGCCTTGCTCGCTGGTGAAGCTGAGCCTCCCGCCGAGCAGCTCCACCAGCCGCTGGCAGATGTGCAGGCCCAGCCCGGTGCCCTCGCGCTGGCGGCTGTGTCCCGAGTCGACCTGCTCGAACGCGAGGAAGATCCGTGGCTGGTCCTGCGGCGGGATGCCGATGCCGCTGTCGGCCACGTCGATGCGGACCGTGTCGTCGGCGGCGGGCTCGCGCACCGTGAGCGTCACCGCGCCGCGGTCGGTGAACTTGATCGCGTTGTTGGCCAGGTTGATGAGGATCTGGCTGAGGGCGCGCCGGTCGGTGCGGACGACCAGGTCGCCGTCGGAGATCTCGGTGGTGAACCTCAGGCCCTTGGCGTCGGCCATCGGCACGAGCACGTCGGCGACCTCGGCCAGCACGTCCCGGCAGCGCACCGGCTGCGGCGTCAGCTCCACCTTGCCGGACTCGATCTTGGCCAGGTCGAGCAGGTCGTTGATGATCGAGAGCAGGTGCCTCGCGGACGCCTGCACCGTCTTGAGCTGGGTCTCCTGCTCGTCGTTGAGCGGACCGGGCAGCCGCATCAGCAGCGTGCCGGTGAAGCCGATCACGGCGTTCAACGGGGTGCGCAGCTCGTGGCTCATGCTCGCCAGGAAGCGGTCCTTGGCCGCCGCCGCGCGCTCCAGCTCCACGTTCTTGTCCTGCAGCGCCCGCTCGAAGACCTTGCGGTCGGTGACGTCGCGGATCGCCGCGGAGACCAGGGTGCCCTCCTCGGTCTCGATGGCGCTGAGGCTGATCTCGGCGGGGAACTCGCTGCCGTCCTTGCGGCGGCCGGCCAGCTCCTGGCCGGCGCCCATCGGCCGGGCCTCCGGGTTGGCGAAGTAGCCGCCGCGGTGCCCGGGGTGGACGCCGCGGACCCGCTCGGGGACCAGCAGCTCGACCGGCTGGCCTTCGAGCTCCCCGCGGCTGTAGCCGAACAGCCGCTCGGCCTGGGCGTTGACCAGGGCGATGCGCCCGTCGCTGCTGACCCCGACGATGGCGTCGGGGGCCGACTCCAGCAGCCCACGGAACAGCGCCTCCACCCGCTTGCGGTCGGTCACGTCACGGGCGATCACCGACGCCCCCACGATCGCCCCGCCGCGGTCACGGATCGGGGAGACCGTCAGCGACACCGCCATCCGGCGCCCGCCCTTGGCGATGCGGACGCTCTCGTAGTGGTCGACACGCTCCCCCCGCCTGATCCGCTCGAGGATCGCCGGGACCTCGTCGGGGCGCTCCGGCGGCGCCAGCAGTGACACCGGCAGGCCGATCATCTCCGCGGCGCTGTAGCCGTACAGGCGCTCGGCGGCCGCGTTCCAGCTGGTGACCACCCCGTCGAGCGTCTTGCCGATGATCGCGTCGTCCGAGGACTCCACGATCGCGGCAAGCCTCCGCTCCACCTCGTCCACAGCGGCCAGGTCCACCAGACCCCCCGGATCCTCCAACCACCAGTTCCGCCGTTCACGCCGGCAGCGACCGCCGGCATGGCGCGTCCTTCCAACCTCGGCAACCCGCCGGTAGGACTCAACCTCGTGCGGTCGGGTCAAAGCCGGACGAGCCATGACGAACGGGCTCGGCGGTGTGGCTTTCTCGACGCGCGAGGCCGCTCCGCGGCGACGGCGATGCTGCGCGCGTCACGCAGGCGCCCGCGGCCTGCCTGCAGGCAGTCCGGTCAGGGCGGAGGTGGCGACCGACGCCGCCATCCAGGCGCAGGCGTAGGCGAAGCCGACCGCCGGCGACAGCGCCGCGTACAGCACGCCGACGACCGCGGACGAGAGCAGGTCACCGGCCGATTGCAGGCCGCCGAGCAGGCCGAAGCCGCTGCCCCGGAGCCGGTCGGGCAGCAGGCTGGCGACCATGGTCGCCTCCGCCGCCTCGGCCAGCCCGATGCCGGCGCCGGCGAGGCAGAACAGGACCAGCAGCAGCGACCAGGCGTGCAGCTCGAGCGCGAAGCCGCCGTACGCCAGGACGTAGGCGACCGCGCCGGCGACGAAGACCCGCCGCGGCCCGGCCCGGTCGATCCAGGCGCCGCCGAGCAGCGCGGCCACCGCCGCGGCCGCGTTGTGGCCGGCGTACAGCAAGATCGCCAGCGAGGCCGCCGCGGTCAGCGAGCGGGCGCCGTGGTGCAGGAGCTGGGTGGCACGCAGGATCAGCAGCGTGGTGGTGACGTTGCCGAGCTCGAACATGGCGACAGGCAGGAGCTGCCGCGGCAGCCCGGCCCGCCGGAGGCCGCCGAGCTGAAGCCGGGCGCGCTCCAGCTGGCCTCCGGTCACGATCCGCGGCGCCTTCGAGGCGGCGACGCTGATGGCCGCGGCGGCCAGCAGCCCGGGGACGATCGCGAACCAGAACGCGTGGCGGACGCCGACGGTGGCGACCAGCAGCGAGGCGAGCAGCGGCCCGGCGACCGCGCCGAGGTTGTCGCCGGCCCGCTCCACCCCGAAGGAGCGGCCGTAGGCGTCCGCCGGTGCGAGGCTGGCCAGCAGCGCGTCCCTGGCCGGTCCGCGGGCGCCCCGCGAGATCCAGGCGGCGGCCCGCAGCGCCCCGGCCTGCCAGGCCGTCGCCACCAGCCCGATCTCGGCGCTGAACACGCCGGTGAGCAGGTAGCCGCCACGGGCGATCCGCGCCCGCTCGGCCGGGTCGTTCGCCGCCGGCCCGGCCAGCAGCTTGGCCACGCCGAGCAGCCCGTCGGAGAGCCCCTCGATGATCCCGAGGACCCCGGCGGAGCCGCGCAGCACACTAGTGACGAAGCTCGGCAGGACGGCGGTGGCGATCTCGTGGCCGGCGTCGCTGAAGAAGCTCGCCGCCCCGACCCCGGCGACGCCGGCCGAGACCCACGGCGGCCGGCCCGGCCCGCCGTCGCCGGTCCCCGCCGCGCCATGCTCGGCGCCGGGATCCCGTGGCGTTCCTGTTCCTTTCACGCGACCAGCAGACTCGATCACCGCCCGCGGCGCCAGCCGGTGACTCCGGCGGCTACGGGGTCGCCTCCGCCGGCAGCCTGCGTCCGGTCGCGGGTCCGGACGGCCGGGACGGCGACGGCGGCTCGGGCAGGCGCAGGCGCTTGAGCATCAGCGCGTTGACCGCGACGATGAGGCTGGAGCCCGACATCGACAGGGCGGCGATCTCGGGGCGGAGCGTCAGGCCGAAGGCCGGCTCGAAGACGCCCGCGGCGATCGGCAGCGCGACCGCGTTGTAGCCGACCGCCCAGCCCAGGTTCTGGCGCATCTTGCGCAGCGTGCCCCGCCCGATGCGGAGGGCGGTGGCGACGTCGAGCGGGTCGGAGCGCATCAGCACCACGTCGGCGGTCTCGATCGCCACGTCGGTGCCGGCGCCGATGGCGATGCCGAGGTCGGCCACTGCCAGGGCGGGGGCGTCGTTGACGCCGTCGCCGACCATGGCGACCCTGCGGCCCTGGCCTTGCAGCTCGGCCACCTTGGTGGCCTTGTCGCCGGGGAGGACCTCGGCGATCACCCGGTCGATGCCGAGCTCCGCGGCGATCCGCTCGGCGGTGGCGCGGTTGTCCCCGGTGAGCATCACCACCTGGACGCCCGCCTGGTGCAGGGTCTCGACGGCGGCCGCCGAGGTCTCCCGCGCAGCGTCGGCGATCGCCAGCAGGCCGACCGCCCGGCCGTCCACGGCCGCGACCACGACCGTGTGCCCCTCGGCGGCCAGCCGCTCGCGCCGCTCGGCCAGCGGGCCGTCCTCGACGCCCTCGCGCCGCATCAGCCGGGCGTTGCCGACCGCGACCCGCTTCCCGTCCACGCTGGCCAGGGCGCCGTGGCCGGGGACGTTCTCGAAGGCGTGGGCCACCGCCCCGCCGACCCCGTCGGCCTCGGCGCGGCGCACCACCGCCTCGGCCAGGGGGTGCTCCGAGGCGCGCTCGACCGCGGCGACCAGCCGCAGCAGCTCGGCCTGGTCGATGCCGTCGGCGACCAGGTCGGTGACCTCCGGCTCGCCCTTGGTCAGGGTGCCGGTCTTGTCCAGCACCACCGTGTCGATCCGGGCCGAGGTCTCCAGCGCCATGGCGTTCTTGAACAGGACGCCGCGCTGTGCGCCGAGCCCGGTGCCGACCATGATCGCGGTCGGGGTGGCGAGGCCGAGCGCGTCCGGGCAGGTGATCACCACCACGGTGATGGCGAACAGCAGCGCGTCGGTCAGGGGCCGGTCGCTGGCCAGCGCCCAGGCCGCGAAGGTGAGCCCGCCGCCGGCCAGGGCGACCAGCACCAGCCAGAAGGCGGCGCGGTCGGCCAGGCGCTGGCCGGGCGCCTTGGAGTTCTGCGCCTCCTGGACCAGCTTGACGATCTGGGCGAGGGCCGTGTCGGCCCCGACCTTGGTGGCCCGCACCCGCAGGGTCCCGTTCTTGTTGATGGTCGCGCCGACGACCTGGTCGCCTGGCTGCTTGTGGAGCGGCAGGCTCTCGCCGGTGACCATCGACTCGTCGACCTCGCTGTCGCCGTCGACCACCTCGCCGTCCACCGCCACCTTCGCTCCCGGGCGCACCAGCAGCAGGTCGCCGACCTGCACCTGCGAGGTCGGCAGCTCGACCGGTTCGCCGTCACGGATGACCAGCGCCCTGGGCGGGGCGAGGTCGAGCAGGGTGCGGATGGCGTCGTTGGCGCCGCCCCTTGCGCGCATCTCGAACCAGTGGCCCAGCAGCACGAAGGCGGCAAGGACGGTGGCGGCCTCGTAGAAGACCTCGCCGCCGCCGCTGAGCGTGACCGCCACTGAGTACAGCCAGCCCGCCCCGACGGCGACCGCGACCAGCACCATCATGTCCAGGGTGCGGGCGCGCAGGGCGCGCACGGCGCCGGCGAAGAAGATCCAGCAGGAGTAGAGGACGACCGGCAGGCTCAGCAGCAGCGACCAGACGTCGTCGCGGAGGCCGAACGGCGCCGCCGCCCGGAAGCCGAGGACGTCGCGGCCGATCGGCGACCACAGCAGGATCGGCACCGAGAAGAGCGCGGCGACCAGGAAGCGGTTGCGCATGTCGGCGACCATCGTGGCCATCGACATGCCGGCGTGGGCTCCGTGCTCGGGCGCCTCCCGTGTCTCCGTCGCCTCGTGCCGGTCGTGCGCGGCCGTCCCCGGTGGACGGGCGGGCGCCGCGGCGGCTCCGTGCTTTCCCGGCTCCATCAGCGGGTCGCAGACGTGGGACGGCACCGACTGGCCGGCGCAGTGGTAGCCGCACTCCTCGACCCAGCGGCGCAGCTCCGCCAGGGAGGTCTGGTCCTGGTCGAAGACGACCGTGGCGGTCTGGGCCACCGGGTTCGCCTCGACCTGCTCGACCCCGGGCCGCCGGGCGAGGACCGCCTCGACGACTCCCTTCTCGGAGGCGCGCAGCATCCCGCGCACGTCGAGGACGGCGGTGGTAGCTGGCTGGTGCTCGTTCATGGCGTTCCCCAGTTGGCTGGCGTCGGATCGCTCCACCCATCTTCCGCCTACAGAGTACCGTACGGGGGTATAGTGGCAAGGGCCAGAGGTCACGGTGCCGACCGGGACCCAGAGGACCGATCCCGGCGGGACCGACGCGGGAGGACGGGATGCGCGGGTACACCGAGAGCAAGGACCAGTTGCGGAGCCGCCTGCGACGGGTCGAGGGGCAGGTACGCGGCCTGCAGCGCATGGTCGACGAGGACGCCTACTGCATCGACGTCCTGACGCAGATCTCCGCCGCCAACGCCGCCCTGCGCGGCGTCGCGGTCGCGCTGCTCGACGGCCACCTGCGCCACTGCGTCCGCGACGCCGCCGGCGACGACAGCCGCAGCGACGCGATTGTCACCGAGGCGACCGACGCCATCTACCGCCTGCTGAAGTCCTGACGACTGCCCCGCAGGTGGGGCGACTGGGAGCCGCTGCTGGCGGCTCGGCTCACCGAGGAGACGCACGCACCACAACCAAGGAGCACCTCCCGATGACCACGACGACCATCTCCGTCCCGGAGATCCACTGCGACCACTGCAGGCACTCGATCGAGGGTGCCCTGACCAGCCTGCCTGGTGTGCGGACCGCCCGGGTCGACGTCGAGGCCAAGGACGTGACCGTCGAGTTCGACGAGGACGGCGTCGACCAGGCGCGGATCGTCGCCGCGATCGTGGAGCAGGGCTACGAGGTGCCCGCCTGAGGCGGGACTGGTCGTCACGACGAGGAGCGCCACCGATGCCCACCCAGCCGGAGCGGCGGCCGACTGACGGCCGCGCCGCGACCACCTCCGAGGCCGTCGAGTTCGTGGTCGGCGGGATGACCTGCGGCTCGTGCGCGGCACGGGTGCAGCGGGTCCTCGGCAGGGCCGAGGGCGTGGCCGACGCCGAGGTCAACTTCGCCACCGGGCGGGCCCGCGTCCGCCTCGATCGCCCCGTGCCCGACGGCACCCTGCAGGCGCGGGTGGAGAAGATCGGCTACACCCTCGAGCCGGTCGTCGACCACGCCCGCGACGCCGCCGCCGAGCACGAGCGCGCCGCCCGCCGCGCCTGGGGGCGCCGGGTCGTGGCGGTGGCCCCCGCGGCGCTGTTCGCGCTGGCGACCATGCTGCGGCCCGAGCTGATGCGGGCCTCCGGCTGGCGGCTGGCCTCGCTGGTGGTCGCGACCCTGGTGGAGTTCGTGATCGGCTGGCCGTTCCTGCGCGAGGCGGCCAGGCGCGCCCGCCGCCTCAGCGCCAACATGGACACCCTGGTCGCGGTCGGCACCCTGGCCGCCTACGGGTTCAGCGTCTGGGAGCTGGCCAGCGGCGGGATGGAGCTGTACTTCGAGACCGCCATCCTGCTGATCGCGTTCCTCTCGCTGGGCCGCTGGTTCGAGGCCCGCGCCAGGGGGCGCGCCGGCCAGGCCATCAGGGCACTGCTCGAGCTGGGCGCCAAGCAGGCGAGGGTGGTGCGCGACGGCGCCGAGCTGCTGCTGCCGGTCGAGGAGGTGGTCGTCGGCGACCTGCTGCGGGTCCGGCCGGGGGAGAAGGTCCCGGTCGACGGCGAGGTGGTCGATGGCGCCGGCGCGGTCGACGAGTCGATGCTGACCGGGGAGAGCGTCCCGGTGGAGAAGACGGCCGGCGACCGCGTCGCCGGGGCGACCCTGAACGCGAGCGGGCTGCTGACCGTGCGGGCCACCGCCGTCGGCGCGGACACGGCCCTGGCGCAGATCGTCCGGCTGGTCGAGCAGGCCCAGGCAGGCAAGGGCCAGGTCCAGCGGCTCGCCGACCGCATCTCGGCCGTGTTCGTCCCGGCGGTGATCGCGGCAGCCGCGCTCACCCTCGCCGGCTGGTGGCTGCTCGCCAGTGACCCGGTCGCCGGCCTGACCGCGGCGGTGGCGGTGCTGATCATCGCCTGCCCGTGCGCGCTCGGCCTCGCCACCCCGACCGCCATCATGGTCGGCACAGGGCGGGGCGCCGAGCTGGGCGTGCTGATCAAGAGCGTGGAGGTGCTCGAGCGCACCCGCCGCATCACCACGGTGGTGTTCGACAAGACCGGCACCCTCACCGAGGGGCGCATGTCGCTGACCGACGTGGTCGCCGTCCAGGGCGTTACCGAGGCCGAGCTGCTGCGGCTGGCCGGCGCCGCCGAGGCCGGCAGCGAGCACCCGATCGGCACGGCCGTCAGCGCGGCCGCCCGCGCCGGCGGCGAGCTGCCCCCGGTCAAGGGGTTCCGGACCCTGACCGGCCACGGGGTGCGCGCCGAGGTCCAAAGCGGCCCGGACGGCCCCCTGGTGACGGTATGGGTAGGCCGGCGCAAGCTCGCCGCCGAGGCAGGGCTGCTGCTGCCCGGCGCGCTCGAGGACGCCGCCGAGCGGCTGGAGCGCGAGGCCAAGACGGTGGTCCTGGCCGGCTGGGACGGCCAGGTCCGCGGCGTGCTCGCCGTGGCCGACACGCTCAAGGAAGGCGCCCGCGAGCAGGTCGGGCGGCTCGGAGCCATGGGGCTCGAGGTGGCGATGCTCAGCGGCGACAACGCCACCACGGCGGGCGCGATCGCGGCCAGCGTCGGGATCGACCGGGTGCTCGCCGAGGTCCTGCCCAGCGACAAGGTCGGCGAGCTCGCCCGCCTGCAGGCCAGTGGCAAGACCGTCGCGATGGTCGGCGACGGCGTCAACGACGCCCCCGCGCTCGTCCAGGCCGACCTCGGCATCGCCATCGGCAGCGGCACCGACGTGGCCATCGAGGCCAGCGACCTCACCCTGCTCCGCGGCGACCTGGATGGCGTGGCCAGCGCCATCGAGCTGTCACGGCGCACCTACCGCACGATCGTCCAGAACCTGTTCTGGGCCTTCGGCTACAACGCCGCGGCCATCCCGCTGGCCGCTGCCGGCCTGCTCAGCCCGGTGATCGCCGGCGCCGCGATGGCATTCTCCAGCGTCAGCGTCGTCACCAACTCGCTACGCCTGCGCCGCTTCGGACGGTCCCGAGCACATCGCTGACCTGGAGCGCGAGCGGTTTCCTCGGCGGCCTGCCTGGCGCCGTCGTGTCCCGCGCCGGTCGCGCGGCTGGCTCCACGAGTGGGACGCCTGCTTGGTCGGGTTCGTGCGCGAACAGCCGGGTATGTACCGGGCGGCCGAGATTACCGCCGCGCAGGGGAGGGCCGCGATGAAGCGCCACTCGCTGACCGTGCTCGTTGCTTCGATGGTCGTGCTGGCATTGCCGGTGGTGGGGAGGGGGGCTGCGGTCACCGCCGACCCGACCGGTGGGACGCCCGGCGGCGGCACGCCGGGCACGGCCTCCAACTTCCGGCTGGTGGGCCACGAACCGTTGTTCGGCCGGGGCATGAATGCCGCGATCGCGGTCTTCGGCCACTACGTCTACGTCGGCAACCGCACCGACGGCTCGGACACCTGCGGGGCCGGCGACCCACGGGCCGGCACGGAGCCCTGCGCGCACCCGCACCCGGGGATCCTGGTCGTCGACGCCGCCCACCCGTCCAGCCCGAAGGTGGTCGGCGAGATCGGGGCGCCCCACGCCAGCCAGGTCGGGATCACCACCCGCGAGCTGCGCGTGTGGCCGCAGAAGAAGCTGCTGATCGTGATGACCTTCCGTTGCAGCTCGGTGATCCACGCCTGCCCGGCCGGCAACGACACCACCTTCCCGTTCGACTTCAAGTTCTTCGACCTGCGTGACCCGGTCCACCCGCGCTTCATCTCCAACTGGGTCCCGACCTCCAAGGCGGGGCTGAAGATCAAGCCACACGAGATGTACCTGTGGATCGACCCGCACCACCCGCGGCGGGCGCTGCTGTGGATCTCGTTCCCGTCGAGCTCGGTCGACCCGGCGCGGCCGAACTTCATGGTCGCCGACATCAGCGGCGTCCCGTCCGGCGAGGCGCCGAAGGACATCGCCGAGGCCAACTGGAACCAGTTCTTCCCCGGCGCCGAGAACCCCGCCAACTACGACGCCGACCTGGCGCTGCACTCGATGGCGCCGACCGCCGACGGCAAGACCACCTACCTGGCCCACCTGCGCGGCGGCATGGGCGTGCTCGACACCCGCGAGGTGGTGGCCGACACCGACGGCCACTTCATCTCGCTGAACGACAAGCTGCTGAGCCCGGTCGAGAACTTCGTCCGTTGGGGTGCCGGCAACGTGTGCGCCGGCGGCACCGAGGTGGGCTGCAGCGAGAGCCACTCGGCGGTGCCCGTCCCGGGACGGCCCTACGAGCTGAACACCGACGAGGTCTACGGCAAGTTCACCGTGCCGTCGTTCGGCTGGCCGTGGGGCTGGGCGCGCCTGATCGACGTCAGGCACCCCGACCGGCCGCGCCTGGTCGGCGAGTACAAGATCTTCCAGAACACTCCCGCGTTCCTGCCCGACGTCGACCCGCTCACCAACAGCTTCACCTCCTACTCGTCCCACAACCCGACGCTGACGCGGGACCTCGCGCTGATCGCCTGGCACTCGGGCGGCATGCAGGCAGTCGATATCAGCGACCCCCGCCACCCGACCCAGGGCGGCTGGTACTCGCCGACGCCACTGGCGACGGTCGCCAACGAGGACCCGGCCCTGAGCGCCGGCCCGAACAAGGTCGTCTTCTGGAGCTACCCGATCGTCCGCGACGGGCTGGTCTACGTGGTCGACATCCGCAACGGCCTCTACATCCTGCGCTACACCGGCCCCAAGGCCCACGAGGTCGCCGGGCTCCGCTTCCTGGAGGGCAACTCCAACCTCGGCGACGCGGTCCGCCTCGCCAAGCACGACGGCGACTGAGCGACGAGCGGCTCCACCGCGCCGGCAACCACCGGCGCGGTGGAGCCCGCAACTCGGCCAGCACCTCCTCGGGGTCGGCCCGCCGTCCGGGGTCCGACGTCCCAGGACTGCCCGCTAACGATCGACCACTCTGCCGTGCCGACCCTGGCGATCTCGATGGTCCCGGGTGGGTTTCCTAGCTCAGAGGCCGTCAGTCCTGGTAGCGGGGAGGTTCGACGATCGAGGGATGCTTGCAGGTCTTGACCTGCTGCTGATTGTCCGGCGGCGCCCACGGCCTGGTTCCCGTTCCCCCGGCCCATGGCTGCAGGTTCTCGAGGATCCTCGGGTCGGTGCCCTCGTTGCCGTACACGCGGGCCGGGTCCAGCCGCCATACCTGGCCCGGCTCCCGCTGCCACTTGGCCCACAGCCGGTCGACGTTGGAGTGCAGCAGGAACACGAACGGGTCCTCGAACGACGCGTGGGCGGCGGCGATGTTGCTGCCGGGGCCGAAGTAGCCGTGGGCGCTGTTGTGGGCGTCCTCGATCGCCTCCCGGACCGCGTGGTACTGCTCGGCCTCGGGCAGGCCGTTGCCGGCCGCCAGGAGGGTGGCGTCGGGGTTCAGCGCCGGTGCGCCCGCGCCGATGTTGCGGCGGATCTCCCGCGGCGGGTCGGCGGGGTTGCCGGTGTCGTCCCGGCTGCCGGGGAAGCTGCCGCCGTTGTCGAACCCGTCGAGCGGCGGACCGGCCCGGCCGCTGGGGCTGCCCATGAACCCAGTGGTGAATAGGTTGACGGTCCCGCCGGCGCCGTCGGGGCTGCTGCGCGGGTCGGTCTGCCAGTCCCAGTAGTGCAGCGCCACCGTCGGGTCGACCTGCTTGAGGAGGGCCTCGAAGCGGTTGACCAGCTCCCTGTGCCAGGGGATGAAGGCGGGGCCGCCGTGCACGTGGGTCGCCTGGTGGATCTGGTCCTGCTTGTCCCACAACGACACGCCGTCCGGGTACGCCCGGCGGTCGAGCTCGAGGATGGCGTCGCGGAGCTTGTCCCGTTCGGCCTGCGACACCTTGGCGACGTTCCTCCGCACGGTCGGGCCCACCGTCGGCGTGCTGACCAGCGCGTACCAGGTGTCGGGACCGACGATCCCGTCCACCAGCAAGCCGTTCGCCTGCTGGAACCCTCGCACCGCCAGCGCGGTCTGGGGCCCGAAGACCCCATCGACCGCCAGCGACGAGGTCCTGGCATTGAGCTGCCTCTGGACCGCTCGCACCGCGTCGCCCCGGCTGCCGGCGCGAACCAGGACGATCAGCGCAGGCCACGTCTGGTTGCCCACGATCCCGTCCACGCCCAACCCACGGTTCCGCTGGAACCCTCGCACCGCCTCCTGGGTCTGCGCTCCGAAGATGCGGTCGACGCCGATGGAGAAACCGTGATGCCGCAAAAGGTATTGGACGGTCCGAACGTTCTCACCACGCGAGCCGACTCGCTGAATCGGCCAGTTCCGGGCCATGAGCTCCCCCCACAGAAGTCCCGATCGTTCGAGGATGAACGCCTCCTCGGCGTCGCGCTGTGCCCGCCGTCACGGCAAGCGCGTGACGTAGGTCACCAACCCTCCGGACCGGGCTCAAGCGGCCACGACTGAGCGACGGCGGCTCCACCGCGCCGGCGACGACCGGCGCGGTGGAGCCTCTCAGCCGCCGCTCAGGCTCGCGCGGCTCCGCCGCGAAGGATCTGCAGGCGCTGGTGGTACTCGTCGGCGTCGATCTCCCCGCGGGCGAACCGCTCCGCCAGTACCTCCTCGGGGTCGGGCCGCCCTGGGTCGGACCCGCCTGACTGGCCGGGGCGGCGCAGCAGCACCACGACCACGGCGATCAGCAGCCCCCAGAAGCCGACCATGCCGACGACCATCAGCAGCCAGCCCCACCAGCTGTTCGTGTAACCCCACATCATCTCGGACCTGCCTCCTTGCGCGTGCGGTCAGCGGGAGCCGCCCGTCCGCCCCTGGCGCGGCCGTGCACCTCGCCTTCCCGCCGGGCCACGGTCGTTCTGGCGTCGCGTATCCGCTTCTTGCGCTCCGGTCGAGTGTCGGCCCGTCCGCGTGGTGGTGGCAGGGCGGATCGGCCCACGCCGCGGGGGACGATGGTCCTACCCTGCCCGACGTGGCCGCACCCGCCCTGGCCAGCGCCGCGCATCCGCAGGCCGGGGCCGATGACCCGGCCTGCGGGCGTGCAGGTGGTCAGGCGGCGGTGACGGTGCCGCGCATGCCGGCCTGGTAGTGGCCGGTCACGTGGCAGGCGAACAGGAAGGTGCCCGCCTGGCGGAAGGTGTAGACGAGGGTCTTGGTCTGGCCCGGAGCGACGGTGACGCCCTCGGCGTCGTCGCCCATGGGCTGGCCGCCCATCTGCTGCATCTCCTGCTCGTGCCGGGCTTGGAACGCCTGGTCGCCGAGGACCAGTTCGTGCATGAGCTTGCCGCCGTTGGTGACGCGGAAGGCGACGGTCTCCCTGGCCCTGACCTGGACGGCGGCCGGCTGGAAGCGGAGCTGGTCGGTGGCGGTCACCGCGCCCGGCTGCGCCGCTTCAGCCGGCCGAGCACCAGCACGATCCTGCCGGCCACCAGCCCGGCCGCGGCCAGACCGGTGGCCGCCACGGCCAGCAACACGTCGTCCTCCAGGCCGGCGCCGCCGGCGCGGACACGCTCGGCGAGGGTCCAGACCACCCCGAGCAGCAGCACCGACACGACGGTGGCGGACCAGAAGGCGACCTGCACGCGGCTTGGCATCACGGTCACCTTTCTCACATGGGGATGTGGGAGACGACCGGCTGCACCCAGGCGAAGACGATCAGCCCGATGATGGCGACCACCACCACGCCGGCGGCGATCACCACCGGCAGGCGGCGGCGCGGGTGCCGCTCGGGCGAGCGGTCCACCAGCGGGACGATCAGCAGCGCCGCGAAGATCGCCAGGGTGGCCCAGAGGATCCCGGAGACCCCGATCCAGTCCTCGACCGGGTAGACCCACAGCAGCGGCCACGGCGGCTTGGTCACCTCGATGCCCTCGATCGGGGTGGGCCCGTGCGCGGGCGGCAGCAGCACCGCCAACAGGGTCAGGACCCCGACGAGGACCAGGGCGAGCACGCCGAGCTCGGCGAGGTGCCGGGTGAACGGCCGGGTCGGCTCCGCCCCGGCGTCCTTGGCGGTGTCGCGGCGGAATGGGCTCGGCGCCATGCCGTGCCGCTTGACCAGCAGCAGGTGCACCGCCACCGCCAGGGTGAACAGCGCCGGCAGGACGCTGATGTGGACGACGTAGAGCCGGGTCAGCAGCGGGATGCCGCCGAAAGTGTCGGCGAACCAGAAGCCGAACTTGCCGAGCAGCTTGCCGACCTCGATGTTGTGCTCGAGGGCCTCGAGGGACTCCTGGTCCCACTTGAGCACCGAGCCGCTGAAGAACAGCCCCGCGGTGATCCCGGCCAGGGCGACGCCGATCACCCAGTTGCCCTCGCGGGGACGCTTGAACGACGCGGACACGAACACGCGCAGCAGGTGCAGGCCGACCAGCACGATCATCGCCATCGCGCCCCAGTAGTGGAACGCGCGCACGAAGCCGCCGAGGGTGACGCCGGTGATGATGTGGCGGACGCTGTCGTGGGCGGCGTCCGGGGCCGGGTTGTAGTACTGGGTGAGGAAGATCCCGGTCGCGACCATCAGCACGAAGGTGATCAACGACAGCCCGCCGAGCGAGTAGGCCAGCGTGTTGGCGTGGGCGGGGATCGGGTACTGCAGGCCCTTCAGGCCAAGGCGCTCGTCGAGGGCGTCCCACAGGCCCTGGCGGCGGGGTGCGGGTGGCTGGGCCGTGGGACGGTCGACGGTGGTGTCGCTCATCGGACCCTCCTGGTCAGCACGAGCCCCCCGAGGACCAGCAGCGCGCCGATGGCGAGCAGGCTGGCGCGGGTGGCGCCCTGCGGCCGGAGGCGGCCGACGGCGAGCTCGTGCGGGGCAGGGGCCGGGCAGGGGGTGGCCGGCAGCTTGCCGCGGATGCGCGCCGGGTTGGTCACCGGCTCACCTGGGCAGGAGCCGAGGGCCTGCTCCAGCAGCAGCTCGGTCCTTGCCATGTCGCCGGCCTCCAGGGTCTCCTTGGCCTGCTCGACCCGGTCGATGTCGACGCCCTCCTTGTCCTTGGCCTCGGTGGCGTCGTTGATCCGGTCGGCGGCCAGGTCGACCTGCTCGGGCTGGGTGCGCAGGATCGCGACGGCGACCTGCACCTGGGTGCGGGCCGGGACGGCCTCCTCGCCCTCGTGGGCCAGCGCCGGGCTGCCCGTCGCCACCAGCGCCAGCACCGCCAGCGAGACCGCAGCCGCCAGCCACGGTCCTCGTCGTGGCCTCCACATGTGACTCCTCCTGGCTGCATCGTCACGCGGTTGGCACGGATGATCCGGAACGAGCGGCTCCATGGCACCGGCCGTTCGCCCCCTCCGTCCCGGGACCAAGGGGTACGGGGTATGGGCGTTCCGCTCCATGCACCGCCCGGGCGTGGATACCGGCCAGAGTGCGCTCCTGACGGCAGCAGGGCAAGATGCTCGCCGCCGGCGGGTCGTTCCTGCCCGTCGCCGGCTCATCGTGCCGGTGCGCCCATGGCCGGACTGACGGCCGGGCGGTTCAGGAAGCGGGCGGGGTCGGCGGCGAACTCGTCGCGGCAGGCGACCGAGCAGAACCACCACACCACGCCGTCCAGTTGCAGGTGCGGGGTGTCGTGCTGCTCCACGCTCATGCCGCAGACCGGGTCGGTCGCCATCGCGGCCAGGACCCGGAAGGTCCCGTCCTCCAGCCACAGGACCCGGTCGGCGACCTCCTTCAGGCGGGCGTCGTGGCTGACGACCACCACGCTGCGGCGGTCCTCGGTGGCGAGCTGGCGCAGCAGCCGGGCGACCTCGCGGCCGTGGGCGCTGTCGAGGTTGGCGGTCGGCTCGTCGGCCAGGACGAGCGGCGGGTCGTTGGCCAGCGCCCGGGCGATCGCCACGCGCTGCTTCTCCCCGCCGGAGAGCTGCTCGGGCCGGAAGCCGAGGCGGTGGCCCAGCCCCACCCGTTCCAGCAGCGCGCGGGCGCGCCGGTGGGCGGCCGCGCCGGTGACCCCGGCGAGGTTGCAGGCCAGCTCGACGTTCTCGGCGACGCTGAGCGCCCCGAGGAGGTTGAAGTCCTGGAAGACGAAGCCGAAGCGGTGGGCGCGCAGGGCGGGCAGCCGCCGCTCGGGCGCGCGGGCGACGTCGACGCCATCGATCAGGATCGACCCGGCGGTAGGCCGCAGCATCGCGCCGAGCATCAGCAGCAGGGTGGTCTTGCCGCTGCCCGACGGGCCCATCACCAGGACCACCTCGCCGGGGACCAGGTCGAGGTCGACGTCGCGGACGGCCGCGACCGCCAACGCGCCTTCCCCGTAGGTCTTGGTGAGCCCGCGGATGCGGACCGCCTGGGTGCTGGTGGTCATGATGGCCTCCTGAACGCGCTGGCGGGATCCACCCTGAGGACCCGCCGCAACGGGATGACGGCACCGGCGGCGCCGACCATCAGGCCCCCAACCCCGGTGCGCAGCACGCTGGCCGGGGTGACGGTGAGCTGGATGGTGGGGGCGGCGGCGCCGAGCGTGACGCCGACCAGGACGGCGAGCACGGTCGCCAGCGCCAGGGCGAGGACGACCTGCCAGACCGCCTGCGCGGCGACTATGCCTGCCAGCTGGGCGGGACGGCCGCCGAGCGCCTTGACCACGCCGTACTCGCGCAGCTTGGCGAGGGTGACGGTGAACAGGGTCAGCGCGATCACCGCCAGCGCGATCGCCAGCCCGATGCCGGTCATGATGCGCATCAGGTCGGTGGTCATGTCGCTGGTGATGCGGGCCTCCTGGTGGGAGAACTCGGCGCGGGTCTGCACCGTGTTGCCGGGTGGGATGCCTTCCAGGCGGGCGCGCAGTTCGCCCAGGCCGGTGCCTGGGGAGGCGCCGACCAGCAGGTAGCTCTGGGCGGGACCGCGGAGGCGGGCGAACTCGTCGCTGGTGATGAACACGGTGGTGTTGACGATCGAGGTGCCCCCCGCGAACAGGCCGCTGACCGTGAACGGCTCGCCGAAGACCAGCACGCGGCCGCCGAGCGTGACGCCGAGCTGCTCGGCGGCGACGCTGTCCAGCAGCGCCTCGCCGCTCGCGGGTGCGCGCCCGCCGACCAGCCGGCGGGGGCCGCCGCGGTTGCCGGGGACCGGGTCGTAGCCGATCACGTAGGTGAGCAGCCGGGTCCGCGGGCCGCCCACGATCGCGCTGGTGAAGCGGATCGGCTCCGCCCACACCACACCCGGGACGGCGCGGGCCTGGTCGCCGATGTCGGGCCGCAGGGCGGAGGCGGACATGTGCATCGTCCGCACCCCTTGCTGGGAGACGACCAGGTCGGCGGGCAGCCGGTCGATGTAGGCGGTGCCCTGGCGCATCGCGCCGGTCAGGATGCCGTCCAAGATCAGCACCAGCAGCAGCGCCACCGCGACCCCGCCGGTGGCCAGCAGGGCGCGGCGCCGGTCCTGGAACAGGTTGCGACGGGCCAGGGGCACCCGGCCGCCGAGCAAGCGCATGCGGACCGGCAGGAAGCGGCTGGCCATGGTCATGCACCTCGGTAGGCAGTGGCCGGGTCCAGGCGGACCAGGCGGCGGGCAGGGATCGTGGCGGCCAGCAGCGCCATCAGCAGCGCCGCCCCGACGGCCTGGGCGAGCCCGCCGGGGGTGAGCAGGACTTCGAACTGGGGCCGCAGCCAGCCGATCAAGGCGCGGCCGGCCAGGAACAGTCCCAGGCCCGTGGCCAGGCCGAGCACGGCCAGCGCCAAGGACTGCCCGAGCGCCAGCACGGTCAGGCGCCGGCCTGTGGCGCCCATGGCCTTGACGATGCCGTACTCGCGGCGCCGCTCGGCCACCTGCGCGTAGCTGGTGAGCGCGATGATCAGCGCCCCGGCGGCGAACGCCACCATCACCATGAGCTGCAACGGCTTGCCGAAGATCCGGGTGGCGAGCTCCAGGTTGGCCGCGCGGAGCTGCGCGCGGTCCAGCACGTTCAGGCCGCGGGCTGCCAAGCGGCCGCGGACCGTCTCGGGCTGGCCGGTGCCGACCAGCACGAAGCTGGTCCGGTCGGGGGTGGCGAGCACCGAGGAGACCGCGTCGTGGGTGACGAAGGCGTAGCCGACCATGAACCCGGAGCTGTCGGCGGCGAGGCCGACCACCCGGAAGGTGCGACCCGCGAAGGCGACCGTCGAGCCGACGCCCAGCCCGTGCTGGTCGGCGATCACCTGGTCGATCGCCAGCTCGTCGTCGCTGCGTGGGGTACGGCCGGAGGCCAGCCGCCACGCTCCGCCTGGCTGGCCGGGGACCGTGCCGACGAGCGCCACGGCAACCTTGCGTTGGTGCAGGTCCAGGATCGCGGACAGGCCCCACACCGGCGCGGCCCAGTCCACCCCGGGAGTCGCCCGGACGACCTCGACCGTGGAGCGGGGCAGCACGCTGCCGTCGCTGAACAGGGTCCGGCTGCCGGGCGCGGCCACGTACAGCGCGGCGGACTGCCGGTCGACGTAGCGGCTGGCCTGGGCGCGCATTCCGTTCCACAGTCCGCCCACCAGCAGGATCAGCATGACCGCCAGGCCCACGCCAGCCGTCCCGGCGACCAGCCGGCGGGGCTCGGCGAGCAGGTTGCGGCGGGCGAGCGGGACACGTCGCATCGCTCACACCTCCGATCGCGAGCGCGCACTGGGTGCAGGGGAGGGTGGGGTTCCGCCGGCCGGGGTACCTCCTGAGGGCTGCTGCCGCCGGCGTGGCAGGAAGCGGGGGGTGCGCTGGGCGTAGGCGGCCCAGGCGGGGCCGAACCGGGCGGCGACCTCCCGTTCCTCGGCGATGGCCAGGCGCCGGTAGACCAGCACCAGTACCGGGAACATCGCCAGGGTGGGGATGGTCGGCCACTGCAGCAGGAACCCGACCATGATCAGCAGGAACCCGGCGTACTGGGGGTGGCGGACGCGCTCGTAGGGGCCGCTGGTGGCCAGCTGCCCGGCGCGGGCGGCTGCGAACAGCACCCGCCAGGCCGCGGCGATCAGCCAGAACCCGCCGCCGATGGCCAGGTAGCTGGCCAGGTGGAAGGGGCTCAGGTGAGGGTCGCCGGTCCGCACCGACCGCCACGCGGCGGGCCAGGTCACGCACCTCCGCCCGGTGGGTGGCGGCCTCGGCGTCGCCATCCTCGACGCCAGGCGGCTCGCCACCAGGCTCGGCCGTCGCCGCGCTGGCAGGCGGGGGCGCGGCCTGGGCGGCACCGTCGGCCGGCTCGACCAGGAGCATGCCGTGCAGCATGCGCATGCCGCAGGTGAACTCGAACCGTCCCGGCCGGTCGGGCAGCAGCTCCACCGTGGTGGGCGCGAATGCTGCCAGGTGGCGGCTGACGCCAAGGTCGGGGAACACCACCTGCGCGCTGCAGTCGCCGTCCTCGCGCCGGTCGAAGACCAGCCGCAGCGGCACGCCGGCCCGCGCCCGCAACAGGCTGGGGGTGTAGCCGCCGTGGACGACCACGGTCGCGGTCTGCACCCCCGCCGCCAGGGTCGCCTGTCCCGCCCGGCGCGGACCCAAGACGTACCAGCCGAGCCCGAGCAGCGCGAGCCCGCCCCCGAGCGTGACAACGACCTCCGCGAGGCTCATCGCCAACCTCCCCCGTCGACGTTCTCGGCAGCGCCGTTCCCGTTCTAGAGCGTGATGCCCTAGGGGGGTATCCCATAGGGACGAATGGCCTGGACTTGGTGGGCCCTTCAGCCGAAGGATCGCTGGAGTGCGAGCGAAATCTTGGATACCTATACGGGGTAGGTCTATCGGTCCTAGGTCGACGAGGCGCCTGGCCCTGCCCGCGCGTGGCGGAAGCGCGCACGCTGGTCGTGGAGGCGGCAGTCCGTCGGCCTCCAGGACCAAAGGAGGTCCGTAATGCCCATCGACGACGACAAGCGTCTGTCCGAAGTCCTGTTGGTCGGCGCGCCGCTCGCGGTCGTGCTGGTCGCGGTGCTGGCCGCCTGGACGGCGTGGCTCGGCGGCGGCGCCGCCTGGCCGCTGGTGCTCGCACCGTTCGCGGTCGTGCTGGCCGTCCCACTGGCCCTGCTGGCATGGCTGTGGGCCACCGAGGACGGCGACGAGTGGTCCCGGCTGCCGAGCGGTGCCGACGACCAGGTCGCCCCGCACACGACCCGGACCGCCGCGTGAGTGCCGGCAAGGGTCCCTAGGGGAACGGAACGCTCGGCCCTGGGGACCCTTGGGATCGCGATATACCCTACCAAGGTATGGTAATAAGAGGAGATGAGCGATATGGGGATCGCCATCCGCGCCGAAGGCCTCTCCAAGCGCTTCGGCGGCCTCGATGCCCTGGCCCCGCTCGACCTCGAGGTCGAGGCGAGCGAGGTGCTCGGCTACCTGGGACCGAACGGGGCGGGCAAGACCACCACCATCCGGCTGCTGCTGGGGCTGCTGCGCCCGACGTCCGGCACGGCCGAGGTCTTCGGCCTGGACGTCCAGCGCGACACTGTGGCGGCCCACCGGCGGCTCGCCTACGTCGCGGGCGAGACCAGCCTGTGGCCCTCGCTCACCGGTGCCGAGACGCTGCACCTGCTGGGCCGCGTGCAGGGGCGGGTCGCCCCCGCCTACCGGGACGAGCTCGTCGAGCGGTTCGCCTTCGACCCGTCCAAGAAGGTCCGCAGCTATTCCAAGGGCAACCGCCAGAAGCTCGGCCTGATCGCCGGGCTGGCCAGCCGCGCTGACCTGCTGCTGCTGGACGAGCCGACCAGCGGGCTGGACCCGCTGATGGAGCGCGAGTTCCGCCGCTGCGTGCGGGAGGCGAAGGCCGCGGGCCAGACCGTGTTCTTGTCCTCGCACGTCCTCGGCGAAGTCGAGGCGCTGTGCGATCGGGTCGCGATCCTGCGCGGCGGCCACCTGGTGGAGGTCGGCACGCTGGCCGAGATGCGCCACCTGTCGGCGCTGTCGGTCGAGGCGACCTTCACCCAGGCGCCGCCGGACCTGTCGGGGTGCCGGGCGCGCGCGACGTCGAGGTCGACGGCAACCGGGTGCGCTTGCGGGTGCACGGCTCGGTCGAGCCGCTGCTGGCACGGCTGGCGGCGGCGCGGGTGACCCAGCTGCTGAGCCGGGAGCCGTCGCTGGAGGAGCTGTTCCTGGCCCAGTACGGCGCCGAGCCGGCCGCCAGGACCAGGGAGGTGACCCACGATGGCCGCTGAGACGATCGCAAGCCGCCGGGCGCCGGCTGCTCGGTTCCCGGGCCTGGCCGTGGTCGGCGTGGTCGCCCGCCGGGCCGGCCGGGGCGGGCTGCTGTGGGGTGGGGTGTTCGGGCTGATGGTGTGGTCGCTCGCGACCCAGTTCGCAAAGGAGTACCCGACCGCCGCCGACCGGGCGCGGCTGGTGGCGACCATGGGCGCCGACGTCGGCTCGCAGGCGATCTTCGGCCCGGCGCACCACCTCGACACCCTCGCCGGCTACACCGCCTACCACGTCATCGCCGTGGGCGGGATCATCGGCGCAGTGTGGGGGCTGCTGGCCGCGACCCGCCTGCTGCGCGGCGAAGAAGAGGCGGGCCGCTGGGAGCTGCTGCTGGCCGGGCGGACCACACGGCGGCGGGCGGCGGCGGGCGCGCTGGCGGGCCTGGGCGTCGGCGTGCTGGCGATGTGGGCGGTGACCGCGGCGGTCACCGTCGCGGTCGGCCGCGGCACGGACGCCGGCTTCTCGACCAGCGCCAGTGTGTTCCTGGCGGTGGCGGCGGTGGCGGCGACCGGGGTGTTCCTCGCCGTCGGGGCGGTGTGCAGCCAACTGGCCGCCACCCGCCGGCAGGCGGCCGCGCTGGCTGCGGGCGTGTTCGGGGTCGGTTACCTGCTGCGCGCCGTCGCCGCTGGCGGCACGTCGCTGCGGTGGCTCCGCTGGGCCAGCCCGCTGGGCTGGGTCGACGAGCTGCGGCCCCTCACCGGCAGCCGCCCGCTGGCGCTGCTGCCGATTGTGGCGAGCGTCGCAGCGCTGGTCACGCTGGCGGTCGTGCTGGCCGGCCGGCGTGACCTGGGGGCCGGCGTCCTGCCCGCCAGCGACGCCGCGGCCCCCCGGACCCGCCTGCTGAACGGTCCGCTGGGCCTGGCGTCGCGCCTGAACCGGGGCGCCGCGCTGGGCTGGGTCGCCGGGCTCGGGGCCGGCAGCCTCGTCCTGGCGCTGAGCACCAAGACGATGCAGGACGTGTGGGCCAACCAGCAGGGCGGGGTCTTCCTCCGCCTCGCTGGAGCCAACCAGGGCGGCGCCGCCTACCTTGGCCTCGTCTTCCTGGTCGTCACGCTGCTGGTGGGGTTGGCCGCCGCGGGGCAGGTGGCCGCCACCCGCGAGGAGGAGGCCGAGGGCTACCTCGACCACCTGCTCGCCCGGCCCGTGGCCCGGCTGCCGTGGCTGGCGGGCCGCTTCGCCGTGGCCGCCGCGCTGGTGGTCGGCGGTGGCGTCCTCACCGGGCTGCTCACTTGGCTGGGCGCGTCCGGCGTGGGCGCGGACGTGCGCCTTGCGACGCTGCTGGCCGCCGGCGTCAACGCCATCCCCGCCGGCGTCTTCGTGCTGGGGATCGGCACGCTGGCCCACGGGCTGGCACCGCGGCTCGCCGCGCCCGTCGCCTACGGCCTGGTGGCGTGGTCGTTCCTGGTGGAGGTCGTCGGCGCCGCGCTCGGCGCCAGCCGCTGGCTGCTCGACACCTCGCTGCTGCACCACCTCGCCCGCGCACCGGCGGCCCCGGTGCGCTGGGACAGCGCCGCCGTCCTGGCCGCCGTCGGGCTGGCCGCCGCCGCCGTCGGAGCGCTGCGGTTCGCCCGCCGCGACCTCACCGGCGCGTGAACGCGGCGCGAGCGCCTGGCGAGCCGCGAGGCGCCTGGCAGGGCGTCACCCGGTCCCGGGTGACGCCCTGGGGAGCCTGATGACCATGCGGGTGCCGCGGCCGCGGCCCGCGCTCTCGGCCCACACCCGGCCGCCGTGGGACTGGACGATCGCCCGGGTGATGGTCAGCCCGATCCCGCTGCCGCCCCCGTCGCCGCGGCGGGCCGGGTCGACCCGGAAGAAGCGCTCGAACACCCGGCCCAGCAGTTCGGGGGGGATTCCCTCCCCGGTGTCGCTCACCGCCAGCTCGAACTCCCGCCCTGGTTGCCTGGCGGTGACCTCGACCCGGCCGCCCGCCGGCGTGTGGCGCAGGGCGTTGCCGAGCAGGTTGGCCAGCACCTCGCCGATGCGGTCGGCGTCCGCGGCGACCGCGGGCAGGTGGTCCTCGACGTGGGCGTCGAGCGCGACGCCCTTGGCCGTGAAGGAGGGCTGGGCCGCCTGGACCGCTGCGGCCACCAGCTTGCCGGGGTCGACCGGGCCGCGGCGCAGGTCCAGCTGCTCCTCGGCCCGCGAGACCGCGGTCAGGTCCTCCGCCAGCCGGCGGAGCCGGGCGACCTCGGCCGCCAGCACCGTCCAGGCCTCCTCGTCGGCGGCGACCACCCCGTCGCGCAGGCCCTCGACGTAGCCTTCCAGGGTCGCCAACGGGGTCCGCAGCTCGTGGGCGAGGTCGGCCAGCAGCTCCTGGCGGCGAAGCTCGGTCGAGGCCAGCGCGTTGGCCATCTGGTTGAAGGCGCTGCCGAGGGTGGCCAGCTCGTCGCCGGTGGCGGGTACGGGGACGCGGACCTCGTAGCTTCCCTGCCCGATGCGGCCGGCGGCGCCGGCGAGGTCCCGGATCGGCCGGGCGAGCTGCTGGGCCAGCAGCCAGCTCGCCGCCAGCGCGGTGACCACCGACGCCGCGGCCGCGATGGCGAGCGCGACCATCAGGGCGTCCTGGAATCCCTGCTGGAGGTGGCCGACCGCGCCCGGCGGCAGGACCGCCAGCGCCGCCCTGGCGTGGCCGCGGAACAGCCCCGGCGCCACCGCCAGGGCCACCACTGCCAGCGTCACGCACCCGGCCACGATCACCAGCAGCTGGGCGGCGAACAGCCGCACGGCCAGGCTCGACCGGGCCTGACGGGGGTTCATGCCCCGGTGCCCATGCGGTAGCCGACGCCACGCACGGTCTGCACGAAGCGCGGGCTGCGCGGGTCGTCGCCGAGCTTGCGGCGCAGGTTGGCGACGTGCACCTCGACCAGGTGGTCGTCGCCGACCCACTCGGGTCCCCACACCCGCTCGAGCAGCCGCCGGCGGCTCCACACCAGCCGTGGGTGCTCGGAGAGCGCGTCGAGCAGGTCGAACTCCAGGCGGGTCAGCTCGACCGCCTCGCCGGCGAGGCGCACCTCCCGGGCGGCCGGGTCGACCAGGAGGTCGCCGAAGCGCCGCGGGGGCACCGGCTGCTCCCGGCTGGCACGGGGCCTGCGGCGCATCGCCCGGACGCGTGCCATCAGCTCGCCGGGCGAGAACGGCTTGGTGACGTAGTCGTCGGCGCCGGTCGACAGGCCGACGATCTTGTCGGTCTCCTCGGCCCTGGCGGTCAGCATCACCACGTAGGCGTCGCTGAAGGTGCGGATCCGCCGGCACGCCTCGATGCCGTCCAGGCCGGGGAGCATCAGGTCGAGCACGATCAGCTCGGGGTCGTGCTCGCGCGCCAGCTCGACCGCGCGCTCGCCGTCGCCGCAGGTGGCGACCTCGAACCCCTCGCGCTCCAGGTAGCCGGCCAGCAGCCGGGCCAGCGGCGCCTCGTCCTCGACCACGAGCGCGCGGGACAGGGCGGGCACGTGCCCGCCCTGTCCCGGCGGAAGGTCGGCCGGCATGCCGTCGCCCGGCGTCGTGGTCAGGAGCCGTCGCGGCGTTGCCCGGCCGGCTGGCGGCCGGACGAGCGCAGCGCGTCGAGCCGGCGGTGGTACTCCTCCTCGTCGATCTCCCCGGCCGCGAACCGCTCGGCCAGGATCCGCTCGGGGTCGGGCCGCTCGGGCCGCCCGTCACCGGGCCGGCGGAACAGCGCCACGATCCCCCAGATCAGCAGCCCCCAGAAGGCCACCATCGAGAACATCATCAGCAGCCCGCCCCACCAGCTCCATCCGTTCCATCCCCACATCATCGCGGAACACCTCGTCTCCCCGGTCTTCGGTCGCCTCGGCCGGCTGCCCCGGCGACCCGAGACCAGGCTACGACGCCGAAGTCAAGTGCGGCTCCGGGAAGCCTCAAGATCCGCTCAAGATCGCCCGCGCCCGGATGGCTGGGCCCGCGCAAGGCCTGGCCTGCGCCTTCGCAGGCGGATCTTGAGCGTTCCCGAGAGGAAGCTTCAGGTCGCCGGCCTATCGTGCCCACGGAGGCTCCGGTCGACCAGCGGACGCTGACCATAGACGGATGCTCGCCCGTGCTGCGAGGCTTCTGCGTAGTGGTGACGACGACCGCTAGGGATTCCAGCCGCGGCGGGCGATCCGTTTCGGCGGCGCTCGCCCTTCGGCGGAAGGGAGGGATCCGTGATGGTAAGACGACTGGTTGGTGTGGCGGCGCTCACGGTGGCGCTGCTGGTCGGCGCGGCCGCGCCCGGCTTCGCTCAGGACGTCACCCCGGGCGGGGGCAATGACTTCGGGCAGCACGTGGCTGGTATGGCCCCAGAGCACGCCGTCGCCCACGGGGCTGACTTCGGGGCTTGCGTGAGCGCCATGGCCCGCGGGATGGCGTGCCCACACGCCGACCCGTAGCCCCGGGAAGCGCGCCCGCGACGAACGTAGCGCTGTTCGGGCGGGTCACCGACAAGTACGCGTTCGACTTGGTGGTTGGCGACGAGACCTACGAGCTGGTGGGCGCCTTCGCGAAGCGTCCGGCGCTGAAGCGGGCGCCGTTCACCATGATCTGCGACTTCGTCGGCCTGGACCCGGCGAGCCGCAACCCCTGGAACGGCTGCTGGTGCACGCCGCGGGCGCTGGCCTCGACCGCCGTTCGGCTGCTCGGAAGCGATCCCACCTGGCCGCCGATCCCGTGCGACGGCGCCAAACCGGGCTGCCGAGTTGATCGGCAACGCCGCGTGGCGAGCCCTGGGCACGCCGAAGGGACCTTGGGACCTGCCTCGACACGGTGCACCTGCCGATGCTGAGCACGACCTGCAGCGTGACCGGAAGGAGCCGCGATGCGCGCCAAGAACCTGCCGACGATGGTCGTCGGCGCCCTGGTCGTGGTGGTCGTGTTCGCGCTCTTGGGCGTTCCGCCTGAGCGGTTGCTGCCGTGGGCCCTCGTGCTGGCCTGCCCGCTGATGATGCTGGTGATGATGCGCGGCATGCACGGCGGGGAGCAGGGCCACTCCCGGCAGGACGACCCGCAGGCGAGCCGGACAACCTCCGAGCAGGCGCCAAGCGATCAGCGGTCACGTCGATGAGTGCCCATAGCGTCCGCCTTGGGGCGGTCGCCGCCGGCCTGCTCGCTGGCTTCTACGCCGTCGTCGTCGGCGGCGCGTCGGGGCTCGACCATCTGGCCGGTCAGGCCCGCGCCAACTGGTACCTGCTCGCCCCGATCCTTGGCGGCTTCGGGTGCAGGCGGCCCTCATGGCGGAGCTGCGCCAGCGGCGCCGGTCAGCCCATCTCGCCACGGCGGCAACCGGCGGCGGTGCCGGTGCCTCAGCGGTGGGCATGCTGGCCTGCTGCGCCCACCATCTCACCGACCTGGCGCCGCTGGCCGGCCTGACCGGCACCGCCGCGCTCCTGAGCGCCACCGGATTGCGTTCATGGTCGCAGGTCTTGCCATCAACGCGGTGGCGGTGGTGCTGGCGGTCAGACGGCTGCGCCACGCGTCCCGCCTCTCTTTGGAGGAGCCAGCATGCGCACCCGTGTCGTCGTTGTCGTAGGCGTCCTGATCCTTGCCGCCGCCGGGACCGCGCTCTGGCTTGCCCGGCCCGATGACCGAGGAGGGGCGGCGGCGCAGCCGACCCGGTTTGCGGGGCTTGCGACCAAGACCGTCCGAGCCGGAAGCGTGGAGGTCGCCATCCGGCCGCTGCAGGTCGACCAGGCGGGCGCGGCGTTTGCGGTCACGCTCACGACCCAATCTTCGCCGTAGGCCTGCGCGGCCGGCCGCCCGACCGCGACGCGGTCCCGCCACCCGACGACCTGACCACCCCGCCCGTCCCGCACGACGCCTCGAGGAGCTGGACTGATGGCCCACAACCGCACCCACGCCACGCCGCGCCCGCCTTCCGCGCGGCCGGCGCGGCACAAGGCGGCCCTCGCGCCGCCCCACCGGAGCAAGGCCAGCCAGAGCAAGGCCAGCCAGCGCCGCAACCGTGGGCTGCGACGGCTGCTGGTACCAGAGGCCGAGCTCGAGAAGCACCAGGGCGATCTCGACAAGCTCGGGCTGACCGTGCTCCCGGTGGTCGTGAACGACCCGGCGGCGGTTCGCGCGGAGATGCGCCGCTTCGGCCTGCGCACCCCGTTCCTGGTCGACCGTGGCGGCGCCGTCAGCCGCGGCTACGGCGCCGCCGGCGACCGCTCCGCCATGCACGCCAACCTGCCCGGCCACACCTTCATTCTGGTCGACAAGGCCGGCCGCGTCGCCTGGCGGGGCGAGTACCCGGCGATGTACGTGCCCGCCGGCGAGCTGCTCGCCAAGCTCCGCGCGGCGCTCGGTTAAGCAGGCAGGGGTGCCGCTGCCGGTTTCCCCGGTGCAGCTGGCCTTGGCCGCGATGGCGCTGACCAACGGCCGGGCCAGGGCGGGAGGGCGGCGCCGCCGCCCTCCCGTCGGTCGGGTCGGGCCCGAAGGTCAGTGGAGCGAGAACTCCTCGGTCTGCGGGTTGAGGTGGTCGAGTCGGATGGCGCCTGCCAGCCGGGGGTCGCTGATACGGAAGACGTTGACGCCCTTGGTGATCTCCGACTCGTAGGCGAAGCCGTTGTACCAGTACGAGGACCAGGCGCCGCCGAGCTCGGTGACGAGCTGGCCGGTCGGGTCGGTGACTTGGCCGAGCGGCGGCGGGTCCGACCACCCGACGGTCACCGGGTGGGCCGGGTCGGTGAAGTCGGTGACCCACGTCCCGGCCTGGTAGTTGCCGCTGACCGCCACGTACCGGCCGCTGCGCAGCGGCACGACGTTGTAGTTGTGGATGGTGCAGTTCTCCTCGGCGGACTGCGCCCGCGGCAGCGTCCACTGGCCGAGCTTGGCGCCGGTGGCCGCGTCGTAGAAGAACATGCTCTTCTTGGCGGCCTCGTCGGTGGCCTCGCACTCGGGCAGGCCGCCGCCGCCCGGCTCCCACCCCATCACCAGGACCTTGCCGTCCCAGGTGAAGGCGGCGGAGTGCCAGCGGCCCCCGGAGCCGGCCGTGCCGACGCCGGGCTCGACGATGGTGTACAGCAGCTCGGGGTCCTCGATGCTGCCGCCCGGCGTGCTGTTGGCGCCGACGTCCCAGACGTTGACGGTGTCGGCACTGGCGCACGCGGCGAGGTTGACGGTGCCCCGGATCACCGCGGCGTCGTGGCAGCCGGTCCGGACGTCGGTCGTCGGGCCCGCCAGCGGCTCGCGGCGCAGCAGGCTCGCGCCGGAGGGGTCGGCGAGCGGCACGGCGATGACGTCCATGAAGTCGCCGACGGGGTCGTCGTTGGCCCGCGTGCCGTCGACGCAGCCCGAGCTGCTGGAGTTGTTGCTGTAGACGACCAGCTTGCCGGCGGAGACCCCGGCGACGGTCAGGGTGTGCGAGCCGCAGGGAAGGGTGACCGACGCGACCAGGCGGGGGTCGCGCAGGTTGCTGATGTCGAAGACGTGCACGCCTTCCCAGCCGGCGGCGACGGTCTGGCCGTCGCAGTAAGGCGTAGTGCCCCCAGAAGGCGATGTCGGAGTTGATGTGGCGCACACCATCGGGAAGGCCCTCGAAGGACGAGGCGTGCGGGCTGTGGCCCTTGGCGTGGACGTTGGGCGTGTGGGGGCGCGTGGCGTGCTCGGCGCGTGCCGGGAGCGGGAACGCGAGCAGCGCCAGGACGCTGGTGCCGAGGATGAGCATGCGCAGCGGCAGTCGCATGGTCACCAACCTCCTTGTCGTGACCGGTTGAGCGCGGCGGCAGCCTTCCGCCACTCCCTATTCCCAGCGCCATGGGTTCCGTACCGGCCGCCGGTCCGCAACCCTTCCGCTGTAACTCCGGCCGGCGGCGAAACGCTATTACGGATGCGGCCTATTCATCCCCAAGCCGACAGGCGGACCAGATCGGGGAACAGGGTGGCCGACCCGCCCGGGTCAGGGAGCAGGAGGGGCAGAATGCGACGAAGGGGTCTTCTGGTAGCCGCCATCCTCACCACAGCGTTGCTCGCCACGCAGCTCGCCGCCGGCGCAGCAACCCAGACGGGCCAGCAGCGCTTGACGACACGGATGCTGCGGGCCGCGGCGGGCCTGCGTTCCACCGCCGCCGACCCGGGCGCGAGCACCCCCGCCGGCCGGCACACGCGCCAGCTCGGACGGCTGCACATCCCGGGCGGCCTCCACGGTGACGTGTGGGCGCACGGCGACTTCGCCTACGTCGGCACCTGGAGCGGACCCTGCCCCGGCACCGGCGTGAAGATCATCGACACCTCCAACCCCGCCAGCCCGCGGCTGGTGGCGACGGCTGGCGGCTACCCGAACACCTCCGCCGAGGACATGGAGGTCACCTCGGTGCGGACGCCGGCGTTCACCGGCGACCTGCTCGCCACCGGCCTGCAGGACTGCGGCCTGGAGGGCCAGGCCCCCGGGCGCACCGGCGTCGACCTGTGGGACGTGACCGACCCGCGCCACCCCGCCCACCTGGGCTTCTTCGACACCGGGTCGGGCGGCACGCACGAGGTCTCGCTCACCAAGCAGGTCCGCGGCGGCCAGGAGCGGGTCTTCGCGCTGGCGGCCGTGCCGTTCTCCGAGCTCGCCTCGGGCGGGACGGTCGGCGACTTCCAGCTCCTTGAGGTCACCGACCCGCGCCACCCGGTCCGCACCGACGACTGGGGCGCCGGCAAGGACGGCGGCCTGCCGTTCGGGATCGCCGGCGCCGGCCTGCCGGCCCCGTTCGACTGCACCCCACCGCCCGGGCAGGCGCCGCTGTGCCGCGGCCACTTCGCCGCGGTCTTCGACCACAGCGCCTCGCCCAGCGTCGACGGCATGAGGGCCTACCTGGCCTACTGGGACGCCGGCGCGATCATCCTGGACATCTCCAACCCCGCCGCCGTCCGCATGCTCGGCCGCACGCCCTACCCGGCCGGCAGCGAGGGCGACACCCACTCGGCGATGCCCAACGCCGCCGGGACCGTGCTGGTCACCACCGACGAGGACTTCAGCCCCGGCGAGACGGTCGCCGCCGGCGAGCCCAAGGAGCCGGGCGACACCTGGGGCTTCGCGCGCATCTGGGGCATCGCCGACCCCGCCAGCCCGCGCCACCTCAGCGACTTCGCCACGCCCCACTCGCTGACCAACTCGACCTCGGGCTTCTACTCGGTCCACAACCCGCAGATCCGCGGGACCGCGCTGTACCTGAGCTGGTACTCCGACGGGCTGCGCATCGTCGACATCGCCGACCCGAGCCGGCCGCGGGAGGTCGGCTCCTACCGGCCCAAGCCGACGCTCGACCCGACCGGGGTCTTCGCCAGCTTCGGCCCGGCCGGCAGGCACCCGATCCCGTTCGTGTGGGGCGTCTACCCGCTCGGCGGGCGGATCTTCCTCAGCGACATCAACTTCGGCCTCTACGTCGTCACCCGCACCGGATAGCCCAGGCGTGCGGGATGGGCCGTCGGGTGGCGGCCCATCCTGCACCCACCCGTGCATAGGTTCCTCCGCTTCTGGAGATAGGGCAGGCAGCTGCCGCAACCCGCGAAGGGGGGCTCATGACCAGGGTCTCGCGCTCCGTCGTGCTCGTGTTGGTCCTGCTCTCGACATTGGTGGGCGCCCGGTCGGCGGTGGCCGACCCGGTGGCGCCGACGCCGCCGAGGCCGGCCGCTGGACCGGACCAGCACAGCCAGAACATGAAGCTGCTGGCGTCGCTGCCACGGACGGGTACCACCAACTCCGACATCGCCTTCTGGGGGCACCTCGCCTACCAGGGCAACTACAACGGCTTCCGCGTGATCGACGTCGCCGAGCCGGAGCACCCCAGCGTGCTCGCCGACGTGGACTGCGGCTCCGGGCAGGGCGACGTCACCGTCTGGCGGAACGTCCTGGTCCGCTCGGTCGACTACCCGATGACCGAGCGCTCCTGCGCGGGCGAGCGGTCGCCGGACCCCACGATCCCGGGACAGTTCGAGGGCGTGCAGGTCTTCGACGTCTCGGACCCGCGCAGCCCGCAGCTGGTGAAGCTGGTCGACACCGACTGCGGCTCGCACACCAACACGCTCATCCCCGACCCGGCCCACGGGCGGGTCCTGATCTACGTCCTGTCCTACTTCCTGCTGCCCGGACCGACCTGCGGCGACGGCCGTGAGGACAACCCGCTGCACGCCAAGTTCTCGATCGTGAGCGTCCCGCTGGCCCACCCGCAGGACGCCGCGGTGGTGGCCACGCCCGCGATCGACGCCGAGCCGTTCGAGCTCGACGGCCTCGGCCCGACGATCGGCTGCCACGACGTGGGCGTGTTCATGCCGCTGCACCTCGCCGCGGTCGCCTGCCTCAGCGAAGCGCAGCTGTGGGACATCTCCGACCCGCTCCACCCGAAGACGCTCGCGCGCATCCAGGAGCCCGACCCGGGCTTCGAGATCTGGCACTCCGCCACCTGGACCTGGGACGGCAGGTACGTCGTCTTCGGCGACGAGTCCGAGTCCGGCTCCTGCCACGGCGACCAGTCCGAGATGGACGGGCGCGTGTGGTTCTACCGCCTCGGCGACCTGAAGTCCGGCGTGACGGACCCGGTCGGCTCGTTCCTGATCCCGCGCGACCAGGGCGACGAGTACTGCTCGGCGCACATGTTCAACGTCGTCCCCGTCAAGGGACGCTACCTGCTGACCTCGTCGTGGTACGGCGGCGGCGTCGACGTGGTCGACTTCACCGACCCGGCGCACGCCCGCGAGGTCGGCTACTACGACGTCCAGTCGCCCAACCCGGGCTCGTTCTGGGCGGCCTACTGGTACAACGGCTTCGTCTACGGCAGCGACATCCCCAACGGGTTCGACTCCTTCCTGTTCAGCGGGCCGCAGCGCGCGGGCGCCCAGCGGCTCGGCCACCTCAACCCCCAGACCCAGGAGTTCACCCTCGGCACGCACTGACGCAGCACCGTCACCCGCACCTGGATGACACAGCCAGCGGGGCCGGCCGCGGCCGGCCCCGGCGCCTTCGATGGGCCCACCCACGGAAAGTGATGCCGTGAGGGTCGAGGGTCGGACTACCAGTTGCCGGAAGTGCTCCTTCGGCAAACCGGCGTCGGACCACCCGCAGGACCAGCCGGCATTGGAGCGGGAGGCCTCCGCCAATGGGGACGTGCGGTGGCCTCCCAGCTCCTCGAACTGCGCGATCAGACCCCTCTTTCCTCACATCGTGGGCGGACATGGAGCGGATCTCGGACGCCCCGTAGTAGAACCCGAGCCAGCCCGTGCCCTCCACCGTGCATACGGTCTGTGCTCCAGCTGGTCTGGGCCACTCGAGGTCGAAGGAAGCATGAGCGCAAGGACCCGACACTTCGTGTCGGGTCACGTGTCGACGGCCCACCAGGGGCCGTTGGTCCCAGGGTCCGCTGGACCTTCGGCAGTGCACCGGCGTGCGGCGTGCGGCGATGCTTTCCGCAGGCTGTTCGTTCGGCATGCGGCATGGAAGGAGAGGTCCCATGCTCACCTATCCACGCCTCGGCAACGACGCCGAACACCTTTCGGTCGAGTCCTTCGGCTGGACGCTGCGCATCGTCCTGCTCGGCCCGCCCGGGGCCGGCAAGGGAACCCAGGCCATCCGGCTCGCCGGCCGCTTCGGCGTGCCGCATGTTGCCACCGGCGAGATCTTCCGCGAGCACCTTCGCCGGGGGTCACCGCTCGGCCGGATGGTCGAGCGGTACATGGACCTCGGGGAGCTGGTGCCAGACGACCTGGTCATCGACATCGTCTCGGAGCGGCTGCTGGAGCCAGACTGCCGCCACGGTTTCGTGCTGGACGGCTTTCCGCGCAGCGTGCCGCAGGCCCTGGCGCTGACCCGCAGCCTGGAGGAACTCGGGGCGCCGCTGGACGCCGCGGTGAGCCTCGAGGTCGAGGAAGACGAGCTGTTCGGCCGGCTGGCCGGCCGCGGCCGCGCCGACGACACCGCGCAGACCATCCGCACACGCCTGCGCGTGTTCGCCAACAGCAACGGCCCGATGCTCCGCTACTATCAGCAGCGCGGGCTGCTGGTCCGTGTCGATGGCGTCGGCGACCTCGACCTGATCACCGAGCGTCTGGTCGCGCGGCTGGAGGGCCGCCTGGCGCACTTGCCCGCCGGGCACCGCCCGGAAGTGGTCCCCTTGGAGCCGACGGGCGGCCGCTGAGCGCATGCGACCGCTCGGCATCCCACGGCCAGGCTGGTATCAGGCCCTTGTGGCGTGCCACGTCCGACTTGCTGCTGGTAGAACCGGTAAGGAGTCGGTCACGCCGACTCGAACCCCGTCGGCGGCGGCCGCCGCCAACCGGCGGAGCGCGCCGGCGGCCGGCGCGTGGGATGCGGAAATCAAGACACCCGCTGTGAGCTGCAAGCTCGCACCAGCGACCGCCTTGGTGCTGTGATGCTGCTCCCTACATCTCCACCACAGAGGCCATCCGGTGCTGCTGGACCTCGCCTACTCATGCTGTGCCGCTCCGTCCAGCTGCTCACCTTGCTCGCCCGCGGTGACGCCGCCAAGGACCTGGAGATCCTCGTCCTGCGCCACCAGCTCACCGTGCTGCGCCGCAACACCCCTGATGGCCACCAGCGGGGAGAACCCATGGCCGTCAGCGGGGAGACCCGCCGGCCGCCAGCGGGACAAACCCGTGACCGTTGACAGGGCCATGCGGAAGCGCCGCGCCGGATGCTCCAGGTGCGCAACGGCGGTCTGGTTCACGGGGTGATGGGCCAGGTGTGGACCGGCTGGTCGGTGGCGGCGCACTGCAGGTAGCGGTCCAGCATCGCGGCCAAGGCGCGCTCGCGGCCAAGGCGCGGCTCAAGGGCGGCGAGCATCCGACGCTGCCACACCGCGCCGCTCTGCCCGGTGCGCACCCGTGCGGCGATCACCTCGAGCAGGTGGTCGGCCTCAACTGTGTCCACGCCGGCGCCCAGCAGCCCCTCCCGGGCGACCGGTAGCAGCTGGGGAACCAGTCGTGCGGCGGGGAGCGTGCGCAGCTGGCTGCCGTGGCCAAACGGCCAGCTGAGCTCGGCGGCCAGGCCGTGCTGGGCGGCCCGGTAGAAGCCATGCTCGGCACGCTCGAACGACAGCCTGTAGGTCCAGCGTTGGTCCTGCACGGCGAGCCATAGGGACAGCCCGACCAGGAAGGCGGCGTTGGCCAGCATGTCGGTTACGGTCGGACCCGCGGGCAGGGCCCGGAGCTCGATCCGGAGATGCCCACCCAAGGCCGGGTCGTAGATGGCCCGGTTCCAGCGCCACACGGTGCCCTGATGCAGCCGCAGCTCCGCCAGCGGCGGCGCCTGCCGGTGGTCCCCGCCGGCACCCGGATCATGGTCGCTGAGCATCGGCAGCAGTGGCTGGTGCAGGCGCACGCCCTCGGCGAACAACGCCAGCGGCCCATCGCGCAGCCAGCCGGTCCCAAACGCGACGCGGGCCACCCGACGGCGTGGTCCGTGCCCGTCGCGCTCGTCGATCGACTGCTTGCACAGCGCGATGCGGGTCTCCTCCCACAGCTGATGGCCAAGCAGGGTGGGCGAGTTGCCCGCCACCGCCAGCGCCGGCGCGGTGGCCAGCTGGACCGCGTTGTAGGTACGCGCGAACGCGGCCGGGTCGACCCGCAGATGGACCTGGAAGGAGGTGTTGGCGCCCTCCAGGGCCACGTCCTCGCTGGTCAGCTCGAGCGGGTCGGCGCCCGCGATGCGGACGTGGAAGGGGGCGTGGCGCAGCCGCCGCAGTCCGCGGTCCAGCGCCCGGTAGCGGGCGACGTCGCTCATCGCCGCGGGGTGCAGGTCGGCGCGGCGCAGCGTGGGCAGGATGCCGATGAGCGCCACTCGGGCCCCATACGCCCGGGCGGCGCCCGCCACCAGGCCCAGCAGCAGACGCAGCTCCTCCCCGAGCGCAGCGAATGGGCGGCCGGCCAGCAGCGTCGGGGTGGCGTTGAGTTCCAGGTTGAACCGGTCCAGCTCGAGGTTGACGCGGGGATCGGCTGCGGCGGCGTGGATCGCGTGGTTCTGCGGCAGCGGCCGGGCGGCGGCGTCGACCAGGAACAGCTCCAGCTCGGCGCCCAGTGTGGCCGGGCCGACACCGAACCCGGGCCGCGCAAGCAGCCGGCCGAGCGTCACGAGGGATTGCTCGAGCCGCTGCCGGAAGCGGGCGTAGTCGAGCTGGTCGAACGTCTCTTGGTCGATGCCTGTTCCCATGGCGCAAACCTCATGGTCGGCGAGCACAACAGCCCGGCTGCTGGTCTAGCTGCTAGCCCCACCAGGTCCAGGGCGCGTCCTCGGGCAGCGCGATTCGCCGTCCCGTCAGCACCGTCGGCAGGATCCGGACGTAGCGAGTCTTGGCGCCCGGCGCCCAGGGGTACAGCGGCAGCTCGCGCAGGCGTGCCAGCTCGGCCGGGTCGGTGACCTCGGTGGCCTCTCCGCGGACCAGGACGCTCCATCCGGTGCGGGTCGCCTCGTCGGCCCCGTCGACCTCGAACCCGACCGGCCCGCCGCGGCAGGCCACCTCCAGCTTGGCGCCCTCGTCGGTGCGAAACAGCACGGTGTGCTGGTCAAGGACGTAGTTGACCGGCAGCGCGATCGGCCCGAGGTCGTCGACCAGCACCACCCGACCCAACTGCTGGCCAGCCAGCAGCCCAAAGCACTCGTCTTTGGCCAGCTCCTGCCAGCGGGCATCCCGCACCCTCATCACCCTTTCTTCCGTTCGATCAGCACGGTTTCGGCGCCGCCGTAAGCTGCAGCCCTTGCGGAGCGCGGCTCAGACGAACTCTGCTTCAAGGGGTGGCAGCAGCTCCTCCCGGGACGCGGGCAGCAGCCCGCGGGTGATGCGGTCGACGGCGTCGTGAAGCACCAGGTCGGCGGCGTCGATGTCCTCGCCGCAGAACTCGCAGCGCAGCAGGCTAAAGACCTCGTCGCCCAGGTACTCGGCGTCGTTGCCGCAGCGTGGGCACGCAAGCATCGGTCCTCTCCTTCCACGCTGGATGCCGATGGACGGCCTTGCCGCAAAGGATTTGCCGTACTGGAAGCCGTTGCACGGTCCGAAGGTCCCCACCTCGCCAGCCAAAGGTCCCTCACGCCCCGGTTGACCGATCCAACTGACCGCCGACGCCGCTTCCCTCGGCCGGACTGGGGCACACCGATTGGGTCCAGGTGAGGAGTTGGCGCACGGTGGCGCGTTCCGGCGCGAGATCCTGCTCGGCCCCTTCACCCCAACCGGCGATGTGGACTACTGCGACCCGACGGGCGGGGGACACCAGCAGGAGTAGGGCCTGGGCCCCAACGCGAGCCCGGGCCGGCGACCGCGCCTCTGGGCGCCGTCGCCGGCCCGGCCCACCCTAGCGGGCGGCTACGCCGTAGTGATGGTGACGGCGCACGGCATGCCGGATTCCTCAAGCACTAGCGGCAGCGGAAGAAGCGATCTTCCGTGCCGTCCGGCCGGACGTTGATGCGCTCGAAGGTGTGGACGTTGAACCGAGACCCGTCCGAGCCCTTCCCGCGCTCGCTTAAGGTGTTAGTGGCATTGACGACCTCGTTGTTCCGCTGCTCTTCCCTGCCCTGGGCGGTGAACGAGCCGGTGAAGCTGGGCAGGCTCGGGTCCTCCAGCGGCACGGCCACGAACTTGCCGGTCGCGGTGAAGGTCGAATCGATGATGCCGTCGTCGAAGGTGGTGGTGCGCTCGACGTGGTTGGAGGTGGTCGTGATGGTGTAGAGCGGCCCACCTTCTTCGCAGCTGGGGAAGGCTTCCACGAAGGTCTCGACCAGGTTCTTCTGGACGATGACCTTGGTGACGGGTGGCTGGGCGTAGGCAGGCGCCCCGACCAGCAGCAACCCGGCGGCCAAGAGACCGACAAGCAGGCGACGAACCATGAATTCCCCTTTCGTGTCTGTTCAGGTGGTGGCGAGTGCCTCGGTAGGGGCCAGCCGCGCCGCCCGGATCGCTGGGTACAGGCCGGCCAGCGCGCCGATGACCAGGGTGGCTGCGATGCCGCCGCCCATGACCCAGGCGGGCACCACGGTCGGCCAGCCCTGCAGGCTGGCGTACACCGCGGTGACTGTGGTACCGAGCAGCACCCCGGAGCCTCCGCCGAGCGCGGACAGCATCAGGGCCTCGGCCAGGAACTGGACCCGGATCTGCCCACGCGTGGCGCCCAGCGAGCGGCGCAGCCCGATTTCGGCGCGGCGCTCCAGCACGGAGATCACCATAGTGTTGGCCACCCCGATCCCGCCGACCAGCAGGGCGACGGCGCCCAGGCCGAGCAAAAGCCCGGTGAAGGTGACGTCGGCGGCGGCTTGGGCGGCGAGCGCGTCCGACGGGCGGGACACCTCGACCTCGTTGGGCTGGGCGGGGTTGACGGTCGCGGCCAGCAGACCCCGCACCGTTGCGACCATGTCTGGTTGCGTGCGGGTGTAGACCGTCGTCGGGCTGCCGTCGAAGCCGAGGTAGCGTTGCCCGGCTTTCCAGCCGACCAGCGCAGCCTCGTCCAGTTCGGGCGCCAGCGGCACCGGGTTCAGGGTCCCGACCACGGTCGCCCACTGGCCGCCGAGCCAAATCTGCAGGTCCGGCCCTGCCGCTCCGATGCCGAGGTGCTCGGCGGCCGTGGCGCCGAGCACGACCGCCGGGTACTGGGCGGTGGCGTCGTTGAGCCAGGTTCCCGACGCCACGGTCGCGCCGACGACGCCGGGCAGGTCGGTGCGCGCCGCGAGGGTGGCGATCCCCCCGGATTGGGGCTTGGGGATCTTGTCGCTGCGGTAGACCTTCGCGTCAGCGATCTTGCCGGTGGCCGAGACGGACTCGACCGGCCCGATCCGCCCGACCATAGCGACCGCGTCGTGGGGGAGGGTGGCTTCCTCGCCGAAGAGGGTGCTGCCCGGACCTGCGGTGAGCAGGTTGGTGCCGAGCGCGTCGAGCAGCCGGTTCAGTTGGGCGCGGCTGGAGGTGGAGATCCCGACGACGGCCACCATCGCCGCGATGCCGATCGCGATGCCCAGCGCCGAGAGCACCACCCGCAAGGGTCGGGCACGCAGCCCGTGCCCACCCACCC
>WNGE01001105.1_pt1 | contig 71762 bp, 68 predicted proteins | sample 5400651 | NCBI WGS metagenome assembly WNGE01 (sample SAMN13153370, study PRJNA577476) | soil metagenome | isolation source: 60 cm soil or saprolite under grassland replicate 2 | place: USA:California | collected 2016-06-15 | reverse complement strand
TTAGTCGAATAGGATCAGTCACTTGGCAACAACACTACCTTGAGTTTGATTGATTGCTGGTGCAAAACCACAAAACACTGGGGTTTTGAACAACGCATGACCATTATGACTGATGTAAATCTGTAGACCATTGTCGTCGAGATTGAGAGTCCGATGAAGCAGGTCAGTACCACCACGATGACGGTGGGTCCTTGCTCGCAATCACACTTGACGCGTTTCATGAGGTCAGTACCACCACGCGGTAGCGGGTGGGTCCTTGCTACTCATCACTCAAGCTGCGCGCGTCAAGGACCCACCCGCTACCGCGTGGTGGTACTGACTTCATGAGGCGCAGCAAGTGTGATTGCAGAGCAGTAAGCTGCCGTGAATTGAAATCGATTCCTGCATGCATAGGAGTTAAGTCGATCAAATCCAACAAGATACAAATAATGGGCCGATCAACGTTGGGACAGTAGTGATGAAAAATCTGAAATGGAAAATGGCCTGTCGCTCCTTGGTTCTGGTGTGGTTGAGTGACATGAATATGCCAAACTGCACCAGTACCTAAAAACCGCTATAATCCGCGACCAATGAATGAAATCAAAATATTTATCGCTGACGAAGTGAGCGACAGCGGGCTCGAGCCGCTGCGCGCTGCAGGTTTCCTGGTTGAGAAAAGGCCGGGCCTTTCGCACGATGATCTTGTTGCCGCACTACGTGACTGTGAAGGTCTGGTAGTGCGGAGTGAAACGAAAGTTACCGCGAACCTAATGGATAATTTGCCGAAATTAAGGGTGGTTGGACGCGCGGGAGTGGGCGTGGACAACATCGACGTTCCCGCAGCCACTGTGCGTGGCATCGTGGTAATGAACGCTCCCGACGGAAACACGATTACGACCGCGGAGCACACAATGGCGTTGTTAATCTCCCTGGCCCGGCGTGTGCCACAGGCCAATAGCAGTTTGAGGTCGGGTCAGTGGGAGCGAAAGCGTTTCATTGGAGTTGAGTTGCAAGGCAAGACGCTGGGCATTGTTGGACTCGGCCGTATCGGTCGGGCAGTGGCCAGCCGGGCGCGCGCATTTGGCATGAACATCGTCGCCTACGATCCCTTTATCGCGCCGGAACAATCGCGGGATCTGGAAATTGACGTTGTGCCTCTGGCTGAAGTTTTCTCCCGGGCTGACTTTCTTACTGTACACACGCCGCTGACGGCAGAAACGCGCAGCATCGTCGATCGTGAGGCCTTTGCAAAGATGAAGCGTGGCATGCGGATCATTAACTGCGCCAGAGGCGGTCTCGTCGATGAAGAGGCGCTTTACGAAGCAATCAAGTCCGGCATTGTCGCGGGTGCCGCACTTGATGTGTTTACGCGGGAACCACCGCCGGCCGATCACCCTTTACTAGGGCTCGACGAAGTGATTGCCACGCCGCATCTGGGCGCCTCCACCACCGAAGCTCAGGAAGGCGTTGCGCTCACAGTTGCTGAGCAGATGCGTGACTATCTTTTGACCGGGGCGCTGCGTGGGGCAGTGAACGTTCCATCGCTTGGAGCCAAGGAGTTGCATGCACTACAGCCCTACATCGCCCTCGCCGAGAGTCTGGGACGTTTTCAGGCGCAACTGGTTGATGCGGCAGTGAAAGAGGTCAGGATCGAGTATGCCGGTGAGATCGTCGATTTGAACGCGGCGCCGGTAACGAGATCCTTTTTAGCCGGTTTGCTGCGAGATATCAGTGCGCGCGTAAATGCCGTGAACGCGTTCTTGATCGCGGAGGAGCGGGGAATTAACGTAACCACTTCCTATTTGAGGGCGGTGGCCGATTCAGTGCCGGCGCTTCGCACTCAGGTAATCACCAGCCAGGGTGAACATAGTCTGGCTGGAACTCTATTCGGCTATGGCGAGCAGGCTCGTGAGGGTCGGATTACGGAGATAAACGGTTTTCACGTTGAAGCCATTCCGCATGGCCATATGCTGGTCATGCGTAATCGAGATGTGCCGGGAGTTATCGGTCGTGTTGGGACCATTCTGGGTGAAGGCGGTGTCAATATCAGCCGCTTTCAATTGGGTCGCCGCGAGCGGGGCGGTGAAGCAATGGCGGTGATCGAAGTAGATGCACCTCTGAGCGATGAGGCGCTCGAACAACTACGCTCATTGGAGCCGGTGATTTCGGCGCGCCAAATAGAACTGTAGGTAACTCGACGATTATCTGCTGGACGATTCAGAACCATTGCCTGGAGCTATCATGGCAACTGCGGAAAACCCCCGGCCCGCTTTTCCTGAATACATCCCGCTTGCTTCAGTCGGTGCACCTCCCGCGCCCGTCAAGCCAACTCAACTCAGGATTGATTCAATCGACCTGCTGCGTGGCATTGTGATGGTCATCATGATGCTGGACCACACGCGCGACTTCGTTCACCGCTATGCGCTGCAGGGGTTCGACCCCACTGATCTCGCGCACACAAGTGTGAAGCTTTTTTTCACACGGTGGATCACTCACTTTTGCGCCCCTGTGTTTGTCTTCCTGGCAGGCACGGGGGCTTATCTGCAGTTTGCGCGCGGCAAGAGCAAGCGGGAGCTGTCACGATTCCTGGTCACACGCGGACTTTGGCTCATTGTTTTGGAATTTACTCTGGTGCGGATCGGCGCCTTCTTTAATTTGGATTATAGATTTCTAGGAGTGATGCAGGTGATCTGGGTGATCGGCGTCTCGATGATTGTACTGGCTGCACTGATCCATTTGCCGTTGCGGGTTGTCACAGGCTTTGGGCTCCTCATGATCGCTTTGCACAACCTTCTGGATCGTTTTCATGTGCAAGGCTGGCACGGTCCAAACAGTCCTGTGCCGGGAGTGGGAGCGAAACTCTACATCATCCTGCATCAGCCGTATGAGGCTTTCCCGATCTTTGGGTTTCCCAGCCCCGTGGTCTTCGTACTCTATAACCTGGTCCCCTGGATTGGAGTTATGGCAGCGGGTTATGGGTTCGGAGCGCTGTATCAGATGGATGTTGCGCGTCGCAGGCGATTGCTGCTGACCATTGGTGGCCTCGCCACCGTGCTCTTCCTCGTGCTACGCGCGATTAATCACTACGGCGATCCTTCGGCCTGGGCCAGGCAAGACACGATCGCATTCACAATTATTTCGTTCTTGAATACGACTAAGTATCCCCCGTCGCTACTATTCCTCTTGATGACCCTGGGTCCGGCCCTTTTGGTGCTGGCGTGGTTTGAATCCAGCACAGCCTCACAAAGATTTGCTAACAACCCTTCACTGGAGAAGCGGGGCTTCTTGCCAGACTTGGTGGAACATCTGCGAAACGCGCTTGTTACATTTGGCCGCGTGCCATTGTTCTTCTATCTTTTACAATGGCCCACGGCACATCTCGAAATTCCGGCCCACCCCATGGGGTCGGTTTCAACCTTGCGGTTTGTTTACGCCTGCTGGATTGCCGGCGTGGTTCTGCTTTACCCATTGTGCAAATGGTTTGCCGGTGTGAAGCAACGCAGACGCGATTGGTGGCTGTCGTATTTGTGAAACACAACAGTCTTAACTATGGGCCACGCTCCTTAGTTCGCCAAATAGGCGCGCGAGAGTTTTCGGCTGGTAATGTGCGTTCAAGCCACTGGGATTTGGTAAGACCCAGAGGATAGTTTCACCGATCCGCTCCTCCTGTTGGCCGACGTTTGCAATCGAGCGGTTGAAGGCGGTGCGGTAGGCGCCGAGGCCAAGTATTGCCAGAATCGTGGGTCGATAACGTCGCACTTTCGTTGCCAGGCGCTTGCCGCCGCTGATCAACTCTTCCTTGGTTAGGAGATCCGCGGTTGCCGTTGCACGTGCCACGACATTAGTGACGCCGTAACCGGTCTCAAGCAACTCGCACTCTTCAAACGGCGACAATAACCGCTCAGTAAATCCTGCCTTGTAGAGTGCTTTCCAAAAACGGTTACCGGGCCGCGCAAAGTGATGACCAACGGCTGCGGTATAGAGGCCGGGATTGATCCCGCAGAAAAGTACGCGTAGGTCAGGAGCAATCACGTCGGGAACGGTCTTGCCCGCGGCTGCTACGATTTGTTCTTTAGTTGGTTTCCAGGGGATGGTGCTCAACGGAGACGATCCTTCGTCACTCGATTTCGAAGCGCGTTTGCTGGGAGGCGCTGGTTTTTGAAATGCGATCGATGACGGTGACCTTGAGCAAGTAACGGCCCGAGGGTAGGTCTGCTAAAGACAGATCTGCCGCGTAAGGCAGGCGGTCCAGGTCCGCGTCTTCTGTAGCCATCTTCTTCAAGGCCGTTGTGACTATGGGCTGATTATCCCGCAGGACTTGCACTTGAATGGCAAGGTCGGGTTTGGAGTCAGAGGGAGCTCGGGCGGCATTGTAAGTGAAAACTAGAAAACGCAGATCAGCGCCGCGCTGAAACTGACGGTCGATGCTTATTTTGGCCGCATCTGGCTGACCGTTGCCGGAAGTGTTTGTCACGAGGGGAAGCCGTCGCGCGCCAATGATTAAGCTGCTTAAAGCGAGATGGCGAGAAGTGAGATCGGGAATCTCGATCCATGAATGCGCACTGCCGATGCGGCCGCTCCTTTCATCACGCGCCGCTACTCGCACCTGGTAGAGTCCCGGTCCGAGAAGAATCTGGTGACTGTAGCCGACATTCCCGCCTGACCCGTTCAGCGGATTCGCGGAGTCCCTGCTGACATTAATTCCTTCGTTGAAGTTTGCGCCGGCCTGACCGCGATCGTTCAAGAGCAATCCGCCAATACGAACTGTGGCTTTTTGCTTGCCATCCTCTGAACTGAACGAGAGAAACTCGCTCGGTATCTGCATCGAAGTTGCAAGTAACATCCCTCGATCCGAAGTGAGCATATAATTCAAACTAAGCGAGATCGGAATCGCGCGCTCTGGATACGGGCTACTGATTGCTTTTCGTACCTGGGCCTCGGGTGTTTTTTCCGCCGGCTTTTCCTCTTTAACCTTTGTTGCACCCATGGCCGGGTCGATATCAAAGAAGCCGCGGCGCACACGGACGGTTAAGTCCGGCTTTTCCTTCAATTTCACTTCAATACTGCGAAACTTTCCTGCCTTCTGTGTTTCCTGATCCGGCTTCCAGGCAAGCAGGTAGTAAACGGAGGTTTCTTTCAAGGCGCGTGACAATCCCGTTCCCAGCGCGTTTGTATTGAAGATAGGTCTTCCCCCGGTGTCCCGAGCGAGTGCATTCAGGGCGTCCTGCGATGCATTCAACTCACCAAGCGAAGCGTGTTGAAGTCGGCCCGAGACATCGAAAGTCCCTTCAGTGCTGGCGTCTTGCAGACTGGCAACTAAACCACGCGCGTCCAACGAATAGATTACCGCTCCGCTTCGCGCGGCCGCGCTTGTGATGCGTCGCAGTTTGCCTATGGAGTCAGAGTTACGATTGTTTAGAAAAAAGCCCCCTGAGAGAAAAAAAACGAGCTTACGTTCCGGGAGTTTGCTCGATGAACGAATCAGGCTTTCCAGGCCGAAGAGGGTATTTGCCGTAATTTGCGCAGCCTGCTGCAAAAGAATGTGTGCACGGCTTCTGACCTGACTCTCCGCCTGGTCGGGACTAAAACCAGGACTCATCCGCATTAGCTCCTGGACGAAGAAGGCGGTCACTTCGCGATCGTAGCTGTCGATCAAAAGCGCCTGGTATTCATTCATTGGCGGACGGTCAATATCGCGGACGCTGTAGGGACGCAGTTTGATTCGTTGTAGTGCATTACGAAGGACGGTTTTGTTGTCTGTGAGTTGCTGCAGAAACCCGATCTGACCGCTGGCTGAGGCAATTGCCACTTCGTCGTTTTGGCTCATCTCCTTTTCGATGAAGTCAGTGATGATCTTCTGAGTCGCTTTCAGGCTGCCGAGATCCAGATGCAAATCGTCAACGTAGAAGAATACTGTTCGTCCACGATCCAGCGGCGCCGGTGCGACCGCGCCGTTTTTGCCAGACGATGGAGCTCCCCGCGCGGCAGTAAGTTGCAACTCCTCGTTCGCGGTGCCTACCGCGACGCGCTCAAAGAACTCTACCGGCTTGAGCTTGCCATCTATTCGCAGCTCGAAGTCTTCCCGGCGCAAACCGTTCACGAAACGACCCTCTTTGTCGAATACCATGACGTCGGTTTGCACCAGATCCGTGTTGACCCGTAAAACTTCTGTTTGATCTTGCCTCGATGATCCAGACGGCGTTTGGCCCGTCGCCGCAGGTAATAGCGCGAGCAAGCAGGGCAACGTGGATAGGAAGATTCTTTTGATGGCGCTAATAGGCGCGGACATGTTTCGTCAAGACGAGAGCGAAGCTTGTGGGCAAGTTAACCGCTGGGGAGACAGTCTTTATCGGTGACGGCAGAGGATAAAGGTTCCATTTCCTTCTGCTAAAGTCATCGATCCGTTGCGGACAGTAACTATGTATCAGATGCTTTCAGAGCGCAACATAAGAACCCATGCCTTCATTTTCCTCGTATAAGTCGGTACCCAATTTGCATAAAGACAAGTCGGTACCCAATTTGCATAAAGACGAAGAAACCAAGCACACTCCTCCCCAGTCGAAGCCCGAGAAAGAAGACAAACCTTGAATGAGCATTAGTACACCAACGGTAAGCGTAGATAGTGTTACCAAGAGGTTTGGTGATTTTACGGCAGTAAGCAACCTCAGCCTGTCCGCACGGGCGGGGAGAGTTTACGGACTGCTTGGACCCAACGGGGCCGGTAAGACCACCACGATCCGAATGATCGTAAACATTACCGCCCCTGACTCTGGTCGCGTTGAGCTCTTTGGCCGGCCAATCACCGGGGAACTGCAAGACCGCGTTGGTTACTTGCCCGAGGAGCGCGGGCTTTACAAGAAGATGAAAATCGGAGACCAGCTCAAGTTCTTCGCCGAGCTAAAGAATGTTTCTGGCAAAGAAGTCGATAAAAGAATCGATGGCTGGCTAGCACGTTTGAGGTTAACCGAGTGGAAGAATAAGAAGGCCGCGGAACTGTCAAAAGGCATGCAGCAGAAGGCGCAGTTTGTTACGGCAATACTTCACAATCCAGACCTGTTAATCCTGGATGAACCTTTTTCCGGTTTGGATCCTGTGAATGTCGAGCTGATCAAAGAGATTGTGTTGGAGCTCAAGCTGGCGGGCAAAACCATAATCTTCTCAACCCACCAGATGGAGGTTGCCGAAAAGATTTGTGACGACATTTGCCTGATCAATCGCTCGCAAAAGGTCCTCGAGGGCCCTTTGCGTGAAGTCAAACAAAGCTTTGGACGAAATGCGGTCGCGCTGCGAGTAGAGGGCGGCGACGGCATTCTTAGCGACCCTTCTCTGGTAAGCAAACTCGAGCGGCACAGCGATGAAGTTGAAGTGCTCCTGGCGCCGGGGACAAATGCTCAGGATTTGCTGCAGCAGCTTGTAGCGGCAAAAGCGATAGTCAGTAAGTTTGAGATGATTGAACCCAGTCTCAAGGATATTTTCATACAGCACGTTAGCGAGGTCGAATGAGGAAATTTTTGGCTGTGATCAAGCGCGAGTATTCCCAGCGCGTGCGGACGAAAATGTTCATCGCCGCGACGGTTCTGGGCCCGCTGGTAATCTCACTTTTTGGGGTCGTGCCGGCACTGATCTTCAGTATCAAGGCGGGAGGCCCAGTCAGGATTGCAGTTGTGGACCAAACTGGGCGGATGTACAGCCGCGTCCAAAAAGCGATCATGGATGAGGGCGAACCGGTGGAAGATCAATCGAAGGCTCCCACCGCCAAAGCGCTGAACGCTAACAGCAGCGAAAGAATCGAACGGGCTGGGGCATTGCAGGAAGAGAGCTTTGCACTCGAGGAAATACCGCTCGCCGGGCGTCCAATCGACCAAGTTAAGGTTGAATTAGGCGAGCGGGTCCGCAAACAAGAGATTGATGGTTACCTGATTCTGCCCGCAAACCTGCTACAGAATGGGAAGGCCGAATTCTTTGGCCGAAACGCCGGTGACGTATTCACAAAAGGTCGGCTCGAGGATGGCGTAAGCGAGGCGGTGCGTGAGGAGCGGTTGGCCGGCGCAAACATTGACGCGACAACTGTGCGCAAGCTGTCGCGGCCCGTTAAGCTTCAATCGTTCAAGATTGGTGAGCGAGGTGAAGAGCGCGATACCGGCGAGGAGTTTATCCTGGTTTTCGCCGCCGGGTTCGTCATTTACCTGACGATCCTTATGTATGGGCAAGTCATTCTGGGTGCAGTAATCGAAGAAAAAGAAACGCGCATCGCCGAGATCCTATTCTCGTCAGTGAAACCGTTTCCACTGATGATGGGAAAATTAATTGGCGTCTCGCTTGTTGCTCTGACACAACTCTCTATCTGGGGTCTGGCCTTCGCCGCCTTTGCTATCTATGGTGTGGGGGTGCTATCCGCGCAAGGGCTCCCAGTGAATCTGCCAAACATCGCGCCTATAGTTTTTCTCTACTTCACGCTCTTTTTCTTGCTGGGTTATTTCGTTTACGCAACCATCTATGCGCTGGTCGGTTCGATGGTGACTACTACGCAGGAAGGTGGACAGTTGGCGATGCCGATAATCCTTCTGCTGGTTGTCGCATTTTACCTGGCCTTCCCTGTAATCCGCAGCCCGGATTCAACATTTGCTTTCTGGGTGTCGATGTTTCCCTTCTTCTCGCCAATTACAATGTTGGTGCGGATCGTCACGCAAACACCGCCCTTCTGGCAGATTGCGTTGTCGCTGGTGATCGGTTTTGCCACAGTCGTCCTGTTAACCTGGGTTGCTGGGCGCATCTATCGTACCGGTATGTTGATGTACGGCAAGCGTGCCACGATCCCTGAAGTGTGGCGCTGGGTGAGGGAAGCGTGAAGAATTTGCGATTTTTGATTTTGGATTTTTGAATGTGTGATTTCCAGTTTGGTGGTTATCGCGCCTGAGTCAGCAAGGCAAGTCCCTTTTTCGATATTCCGAGCCGGTTCAAAAGCGGAAATCTAAAATCAAAAATCGCAAATCAAAAATTAAGAATCGCGCTTATGCCAATTGAAGTCGAAAAGAAGTATCGTCTGACGAAGAAGCAGCGGCAGTCTGTGCTGCAACGCTTATCTGAAATCGGCGCCAGGTTGGAGGGCGACGAATTTGAGGAGAATACGCTCTACAGCGGTGAGACGCTCAGCATTGGTCGAACCGCGTTACGTTTGCGGCGCGTCGGTAAAAAGGCGATCCTGACGTATAAGGAACGCTTTCCAACATCGTCTTCGATTAAACACCAGCGCGAAGATGAAACAAGCATAGATGATCCCGCTGCCATGGAGGCGATTCTGGACGCGCTCGGTTTTACTCCCGCTCTGGTTTATGAAAAACGACGGATGACCTGGCGATGGAACGAGTGCGAAATTGTAATTGATGATCTCCCGTTTGGTTTGTTTATGGAGATTGAAGGGCAGGAGAGCGATATCAAAACCGCCGAACGCAAACTTGGAATCAAAGGGCTGCGAGTCGAACTCGCAACGTATCCTCAATTGACGCTAAAGAAGGGAAAGAAGTTTGGCAATGTGGTCGAGGCGCGGTTTTAGCAGAAGCAGGAGGCAGTCGAGGAGTCAGGAGGCAGTTGGCAGGAGCAGGAGGCGCAGGTGGCACGAGGCAGACGGACGGACATTTTCCATTTCTCAGTTTTCATTTGTCATTTTGCCATTTCCGAAAAATCGGCCTTCGTTTCCACTTGGTAGCGACGACTTGGAAGCGACGACTTGGAAGCGACGATGATTACTAACAACTGAATTGAGCCATCGCTGTCATTCCAAATGAGAAATGGAAAAATCGATGGAAAATGGCAAATCAGAAATGGAAAATGGAAAATCTCGTGCTCCTGCCTCATGCTCCTGCCGACTGATAAACTCTGCCGATCCTAGTTCTGTAATGCGTTCAGGGTTTCCAGTAGGTGTCCCAAATCTCACCCATGAAGAACCGTCCGAATTCGGCCAGCACTTTCAAGCTCTCAGCGCTTGATGACGTATTGGTAGCGCGAATCGTAGGAATAAGGCTGATCAATTGTGAGCGTCCAATGTAAATAACACCTGCGCCTACTACGGGTCCGCTCTGATCCACACTCTTGTGCAGCCGCACATAGCAAGTAGTAATGTCGGTCCAGGTATCAAACCCTGGATCGTCGCGCACCTCTTTTTTGCCGGCCAGGTAGTATTGTTGTCCTTCATGTTCGAAACCAAGCTCGTAGACCATATACTTAAGCTTAGGATTGCGGCTTGGGCTGAATAGATTGAAGACGCCGCTTGCCGCGGGGATGTTCATTCCCATGGGTGGAAAGTCTATGTGACCACGCAGGGCCGCATAGTGTTGCGGGTCGGCGATAAAGTCATGCGCGTCCTTTATATCGATCTCGCAGTGGATTGCGAGTTTTGTGCCGGCAGCATTGCCTTTCTCTTCTCCTGTGCGCGGATCAGTTTCGCCGAGGGCGAAGCCGCCCGTCATAGTTTCTCGAAAACTCACGCCTGGTTTCGTTTCAGTCGTCATCATTAAAGTCTCCGGTTCGAGCGGAAGTCCCTCTGCGTTCGCTTCCCGCAGGTAGTCTTTAGCGTCAGCATAACCCATGTCAATGAGGCTGGCCGTTGTGATGCGATCCAGGAACAGGTCGGGATCGAGGGGCAGCGGCGCTTTCGGTCTGATCAGATGCAATCTAATCGGCCGCGTATGCCCGTAAGGCGCCTCACCTCGCCGAATGCGCTCGTTGATCTCGTTGATACGGTTAAATTCATCAATCAGTGAGCCGTTAGCGCTGATCTCGATCATATGGACATACTGATTGAAGAAGCCTGTCTTGTACTCGCCAGTGTTGTTGATGATCCAGATCACCCAAAGTTCTTCTGCACCACCTTGCACCGCTTCACTGAGGTTTGCGTCTTTCAGCCAGACTGAGTCTGTGTACCACACGTTGCTCTTGCGCACAGGAGGCATGAAAATCGGTAGCGACATGCCGGCTATCATCAAGTCGACGTCCACCCGCTCATGTGGAATAGCTTCATTGATCTTACGAGTGAAGTTGCAAACATTGAATGTTCCGGTCATGCCTGTGGCGGCGTTGATCCTGTCTATATCAATACCAAGATGAGGAAACATTTTATCGCGGATGCCATCAGCATCGCACATCGCCATCATGTCAGCACCTTTGAGGTATTCGCTGAAAGGCATCGGCGATATGGCTTCCTTTATCGCAAGTGTGCGCCAGCGGTCGCACATCTCAACCGGCGACAGGCCTGAAAGGATCATCCCCGTGTTGATGATCCCGCCTGACGTGCCATCGACGTGACTGAAACTAAGGCCCGCTTCGGCGAGTGCGCGTAGTACCCCGGCGTGGTAGGCGACCCGCATGCCACCGCCGGCCAGAATAAGTGCGCGCTTCGGACCAGTGTAGTCTACATCAGGTGCGAGCGGTGGCTGGTGTGCTAAGGCAGTAGCATTGTTTGCCATAAGGTTCATGATTCTCTATGGCTCGCGGATTCGTTTCCAATACCAAAGCCAGTGCCGAAATAGACGGAAACGCCCGCGAAGAGAACGGAGTAGCTAAGAATTAACAGCTTCTTTTTCACGCTGGACCTCCGTGGCGCCGCTCGCGCCATTGTCCTCGGGGCTGGCTAAAGGTCGGGGTGGCGCAAGCCACTCTTCACTCAGCCCTAAATCGATGACACTTTCGAAACCCTCCGGGCGACTTTCTGGCCGCTGATCGAAACTTAGGAACCAGCCTTCAAAATGATCGTCGAGGACGCCGTTAGCCGCCGGGATGAACGCTGTGAAAATCGGGTGCCTGGCGATTTCCAGTTCCTTGAGCGCTCGTACCCGCGGATGATCACCAATGGTTAGCTGCGCAGCGCCTTTCTTAAGGAAAGTGAAACCGGCTTTCGCTTTGAAGTAGAGTGAAGATTTCATCAGCATGCCGCGGTACTGGCAATAGTTTGTGGCCGCCATGTTGATCGGCAGCCAGGCGCTGCGGGGCTTCTGGATTTCAATCTTCATCGCAAACTGGCCTTCCTTGTCATACTGGGCGCTGACGGTTTTGTCACTGATGATGAAGTTGAGATTCCCCTGATGCTTCGGCATTCCCCATATTCCTTTGCCGCCTTTAACAGATATCTCTGTGCTGACCGGTAAATCGTAGACGTACTGGCCAGTACCGTAGGCGTTCATGAGCAAGGCAGGCAGCAAGCGCGGTGCGGGTTTGGGCCCATGCGTGCATGCGATCGCTATGCTGTATTCGATGTACTTACCTATAACTGTATCGCGATAGTCAATCACGGTGATTACCAGCACGCCTTTATTCCACAGGCGCAGCGGGTAGATCTCGTTGCCTGGTAACAACTGTCTGGCCTTTTCGGCATTAATTGCGAATGCTGCCATCAAACACGGCGAGTTTTTACAGTAAATCGGCAGTTGGAACGGGATGCCATCGACGAGTGAGTAGCGTCCGGCCTGTCTTTTCAAGCGGTGTGGAATGGCCATGCAGCGCCTCCTAGTTGGTTGGTCCGTCGAGTGCAGCGAGGATGACGGGATATGTATCCCTTGCGGCATGCTTGCCCATGAATATGTCGAGATGGCCGTAGGTCGGAAAGATATGCAGGGAATGATAGTTTTTGCGCTGGCGTTCAAGCCAATCAAAAGTCCTGACCTGGCTGTCAGATAGGAAGCAGAGGTTCTTGGCGCCAGCTGTAAGAACAAAGCGCGTGTCTGTTTGTGGGGGTTGTGCGCAGAAGTCGGCGGGCAACTCTTTATAACCGTCTACTGAGACGAGGTTGCCTTTGCGAACGCAGCGCGCCATCTGCTTGAAGAAGGTTAGCGGCACGCTGCCGAACTCGTGTTTAAGCCACTCATGAGTGTCATTGTTGAGATTCTCATGTAACCACAGCGCGGGGAAACCCGTCCCGTAAGTGAAGCTGACCTGTTTGCACACAGCGTTCTTACATTCGTGATGTGTAGCCTCGACGAGTAGCTTGACTGCCTTCGCTGTCAGCGTAGGGGCATGCAATCCCCATTGAGGATTGAGGTAATCGGTGAGCAGCCCCATGATCGGGACGGCTATATTCAACTTGGTCTCGGAAAACTTTGGCACTACTGGATGTAGTGTGACGGCATTGGCAACAATTGTCTTCACCTGCGGCACGAGCCCGGCTACCGCCGACATCATAAAGCTGGTGGAACCCTGACAGTGGATAATTGCCTTCACTTCATCACAACCCGTCTGCTCAACCACTGTGCGAACTGCCGCCGGATGGTCGTACACAGCGGCCTTGTCGAGGGTCCACTCATTAGGGGGCAAATCGATGCTGGCTCGCCAGTTTTCCAACCAAACGTCGTAGCCGTGCTCGATCAATGCATCGACAATGGTGATTTCGACAGGCGCGCGGAAGAGGTTGGCACGTACACCGGCCCCATGTGCAAGAATCACCGGACCACGCGTTGGCGATCGTTCACCCTGCACGTGAATCAAATTGCATTGAAAGCCGTCTCCCGCGGTAAAGGGTACAGTCTCTTCGTGATGCCGACTATTAGTCTTGTACGCCGGCTGTTGGTTGGACATGTGGCCTCCTATGCCGAGTGGTAACTAGTGATCGCAAAACTCACAATTTTCCATTTATCATTTTCCATTTTTCATACGCCATACGTCATTGTTGTGAGTCGCTTCCTTCTACGCTGCTCCACGCGGGAAAAGGCATTCTGCCCTGGAGCAATGTCAAATGATAAATGGAAAATTATCGTTAACCACTAGAACAAATTCCAGTTTTACCCCATGGATTCACGCGTCACGAGGCTTCCACCAAGGCTGATCTTTGCACACCCAACGCTATAGAAGATTAGCTCCGAATGTGTCGACCACTTGACCACCAAAGAAGCGGCCGAACTTGATCATTGCTTCCCACTGTTCTGCCAGTCCCTTGGCATTTGTGATCTTCATTGTAGTCAGTTGGCGCATGAAAGACGCGACCGGAATGCGCAGAATTCCCTTTCCGGCCACCTGCGCCTGCATGTTCTCGCCTTCATAAATGGTGATATAGAGCGTGGTAGTGTCGGACCAACTATCCGCACCGGGATCGTCGCGAATCACTTTAAAGCCATAAAAGTAATAGACCTGCCCCTCGGCGCTGGTCAGCGTCATCTTGTACTGCATGCGCTTGGTTTCAACACTCTCTTTGTCTTCCAGGAAATAGTTGAACTCCCCTTTTGTGACGGTCAATGGCTTTGGAGATAGCGCCGGAGCGATCACAGTGCCAAGCATCGGAGAAACATAGTTAACGTCTGAGACCGTGCGTTCCAGGTCGTCGGAGATAATCGTCAAGACGAACTGAAACGGCGAGCCCTCAAGCTGACCTTGAGCATCACCACGTCGGAAGGCATCTTCGCCGTCGTCCGTGATCTTTTTCGAAAAATGTCCGCTCATACTTTCCGAAAACCTGACGCCGAGTTTTGGGACGGTCGCCGGCTGTAATGGGCGCGAGGGCAGCGCATAGTCGATCGTCCACTTGCGATCTTCCGCCATCAGCGCGCAGCACCGTTCGGCCACGGCCGAGATTGTCAGAAGCGGATTGACGCCCAGCGGCCGCGGAATTACGGAGCCATCACTAACATAAAGGCTATCGTAGACGTCGCTTCCTCCGAGGCCAGAAAAAACCTGACCCTTATGGTTCACCACGCCTCGTTCGGCGCCATCCGCCATGATGCAACCGCCGAGAGGATGTACCGTTACCAGGTCTTCTCCGGTGATTCGGTTCGACACCGGATCTTTCATGTAAGTGCCGCCTAGTGGGACGGTAGCCTGATGCAGCTTCTCGTCCACTTTGCCAAATATCGGCTGCTTGCCCACGTTCGGCCAGTCGATCCGCAAGCGATCATCCGATAGATACATGCGCCCCTTACCGTCGTCGTGTGACATCACCAGGAATGTTTGTGTATTGCGCATTGCGCCGTGGTAAGCCCCTCGCACCAGGCTCTGCAACTCGCGTGCGCGCTCGCGAATCATGTCTTGTACACCGGCATCTGTGTCTTTGCCCTGCAGTGCGGAGGCGACAGCGAAGGTCGTGGGCAACAAACCGGCGAACGCTCCCGCAATAGAACCTTCCTCAATCACGAATCCATCGGTTAGATTTTCTTTGGAGCGAAGATCAATAATGCCCGTAATACAGGGACCCACCTTCTCGCGGTCTTGCTCGTTTTCCTTCACCGGGTGGGATCCGAAGCCGATGCCGTTGATCTCCTCGTCGCAGTTATAGGCGAATGCCAGGACGTCGCCGTTGCCGGTGAAGTTTTCTCCGACTCTTCCAGACAACGACAGCCCATTCTTTTTCGAGCGCAACAGAATCTCGGTAGAGCCGAGTGTGCCGGCTGCAAGCACGACTATATCCGCACTGACGAACAGGGTTGGGGCGTCGAATCTATCGCGTCCAGTGTGGAGCAATTGATACTGGATGAGCCAGCGACCTCCCTGACGTTCAATTGATCGCACTGAGACCTCGGTGAAAATCTCGGCCCCATGATTTTTTGCGTCCGGAAGATAGTTCATTAACACGGTGTTTTTGGCCCGGTAATTACAGCCGGACATGCAGTCTCCGCAGCCGACACAGGGGTGCTGATCAACGCCTACATGATTTACGTTGCCAGGGAGCTCCTCGAAGTTCACGTTGATGGGAGGGCGGTAAAATGATTCTTTCAAATATCCCGCAGACTTCTTCAACGCGTCTAATTTATGCAACGGCGGAAACTGCGCCGGCCTCGTCTCGTCAGGATAAGGCGACGGTTTCAACATGTCGCGAGCAAGCTCATACCCCTTATCCAACACCGCCGGATTGGCCTGATATTCTTTGGGCCACTCTGGCAATTTGAAAACTCGTGGATCCGCTTTTAATGCGACATTGGCGTTTACCAGCGAAGTGCCACCCAGACCACAGCCGAGGAATACATTAAGATCCTCGTTAACACGCAAATCGTAGAGCCCGGTGCGTGAGCCAGTGTGTAGGTTGGGCAAATCAATCTGAACCTCGCGCACAGCTTCGGCCTGAGTGTCGGGATACTCGCCCGGCTTGACCAGCTTGTGGTTCTGATCAAAGTCTGCGGGTTGAAATTCCTTACCTCTTTCCAATACGCAAACAGTAATGGGTTGATTATCAGGCGCCATCGCCCGAGCCATGCGCGATGCAGTAATGCCACCGCCGTATCCAGAGCCGATTACAACGACGGTATAGTGGCTTTTCAATTGTTCGATTGGTGATGATAGACGACTCACGTGTGGGTTCCTTTCTGAGGTCGGTGTTGAGGTGGTTCCGGTGTGAGCTGAACTCGCGGTATGCTGGAGAACACCCCGCAAGATACTGTCTCGCGGAAATCAAAAACCTGTCTAACGTCGGCTTATTATCCAGAAGCAGTCGAGTGTGTCAATAAGAAAAGCCCAACAGGCTGCTTGAGCGATAAATTCGTCACGCGCAATAAGCTAACAAGCTAACAAAACAAAAGCGGCTTCGCCCGAAGGCGAAGCCGCAGTTTGTTACGGGGCAGTTGGGATTTGTTTACATTCCCATGCCGCTCATGCCCCCCATGCCGCCAGGCATCGGGGCAGATTTATCATCTTCCGGAATTTCGGAAACCATAGCCTCGGTTGTAAGCATTAAGCCCGCAATCGAAGCAGCATTCTGCAGTGCGGTGCGAGTCACCTTGGTTGGATCGATGACGCCGGCTTTCACCAGGTCTTCGTATTGCTCGGTTTGAGCATTGAAGCCGAAGTTTTCGTTCTTCTCAGAGCGAACTCGTTCGACTATAACCGCACCCTCCTTACCAGCATTCTGGACTATCTGACGGAGAGGCTCTTCCAGCGAGCGCCGGACGATGTTTACACCAATCTGCTCGTCAGCGTCGCCTTCACCTTCCTTGTTAATTAGGAACTTCTCGAGAGCTTTGGCTGCGCGGACGAGCGATACGCCACCGCCCGGTACAATTCCTTCTTCCACTGCGGCCCGAGTTGCATGCATTGCATCTTCAACGCGCGCCTTCTTCTCTTTCATTTCCGTTTCAGTGGCTGCTCCAACCTTAATAACTGCAACGCCCCCGATTAGCTTCGCCAGGCGTTCTTGCAACTTCTCGCGATCGTAGTCGGAGCTGGTCTCCTCGATTTGAGCGCGAAGAGTTTTCACGCGGCCCTGCATGTCGCTCTCTTTACCCGCACCGTCAACGATCGTGGTGTTGTCTTTATCGATCGTGATCTTCTTGGCGCGACCCAGGTCCTCAATTTTAACGTTCTCGAGCTTGATGCCGAGATCTTCGCTGATCACTTTGCCGCCAGTCATGATCGCAATGTCTTCGAGCATGGCTTTGCGCCGGTCACCGAAACCGGGAGCCTTAACGGCTGCGATGTTCAGCGTGCCGCGCAGCTTGTTGACTACGAGCGTAGCGAGTGCCTCGCCTTCCACATCTTCTGCGATGATGAGCATCGGCTTGCCCATCTTGGCAACCTGCTCGAGCAGCGGCAGAAGATCTTTCATAGAACTGATTTTCTTCTCGTGTATAAGAATCAATGGATTCTCGAGCGTCACTTCCATGCGCTCGGGATCGGTCACGAAGTAGGGGCTCAGGTAACCGCGATCAAACTGCATTCCTTCGACCACTTCGAGCGATGTTTCCATCGTCTTCGATTCTTCCACCGTGATCACACCATCTTTGCCAACCTTGTTCATTGCTTCGGCAATAATGTTGCCAATAGTTTGATCGCCATTAGCGGAAACTGTGCCGACCTGGGCAATCATGTCGCCTTTGACAGGCTTCGAGAGACGCTTGATCTCTTCCACAGCGCGCTCAACTGCTTTGTCGATGCCGCGTTTAAGCGCCATGGGATTCGCGCCCGCCGCAACTGTTTTGACCCCTTCGCGGAAGATTGCCTGCGCCAGCACGGTGGCGGTTGTTGTTCCATCGCCGGCTACGTCTGAGGTCTTCGACGCAACTTCGCGAACCATCTGGGCGCCCATGTTCTCAAGTGCGTCCTTCAGTTCGATTTCCTTCGCAACCGTAACTCCATCTTTCGTAATAGTTGGCGAGCCAAACTTCTTGTCGATAACCACGTTGCGGCCCTTGGGACCGAGCGTGATCTTCACAGCATCGGCGAGCTGGTTGATTCCTCGCAGAATCGCCGCGCGCGAGTCCTCACCGTGAACTACTTGCTTTGCCATTTCTATCTTTTCTCCTGATAAATTGTTGAAGGTTCTTTATAACGAAAAAAGCGGCTCAGTCTTTATCAGACTACTTGCCGCCTTTCTTGCTGGTGGTGCCGCTAGCAGCTCCTGCACGCTGGATAATTCCCAGAATTTCATCCTCGCGCATGATCAGGAGTTCTTCGCCATCGATCTTGATTTCCGAACCGCTGTACTTGCCAAACAGCACGCGATCCCCGCTTTTAACGTCGAGCGGTTGTCTAGTTCCATCTTCCTTGTATTTGCCCTCGCCCGCAGCCACTACCTCGCCTTCCTGAGGCTTTTCTTTGGCGGTGTCAGGAATAATGATGCCACCGCGTACCTGCTCACCCTCTTCAATCCTCCGCACGATGACGCGGTCATGGAGAGGCCGTATGTTTGTAGCCATCCTCTTAGTTTCTCCTTTCGATTGTCCCGTAACAGTTTGGTAATGAGTGGTTTAGGAATAATGCCCAGCAGCCACCATTAGCACTCTATGTAAATGAGTGCTAAGTATAAAACCCGCCTGAGATTGTTGTCAACCAAAGGGGTTGGGAGCGGGTGGAGAGGAGAGGAAAATGGCACTAACGTGAGGCCCGTTTCGCCGGCCGACTCGTTGCGCTGGCTCGTTTCTGGTAGAAGGCGACGCGTTTCGAAAGAGTATTGCGGTGAATACCCAGAACTTTGGCAGTATTGGTCAAATGCCTTCGGTGACGGGAGAGGGCTTTCTCAATATAGAGCTTCTCAAATTCGGCGACAGCTTCATCAAGCAGAATCTGGCCATCGAGCATCTCTTCAATTAGGGCTTCGAGCTCTTTTCTCATTTTCTAGAGACTTTTTCCGGTTAAAAGCCGGTATGCTTCAAGATATCGAACCGTGGTTGCCGCCGATACTGCGGAGGGAATTGAGGGAGCCGGGGGTTTCTTATCCCAATCAAGAGTCTCCAGGTAGTCTCGGACAAACTGTTTATCGAACGACGCCTGCGAGGCTCCCGGCCGGTAGCCCTCCAACGGCCAAAAACGGGACGAATCTGGAGTTAGGACCTCATCAACGAGGATTATTTTCCCGCTCTTATCTCGGCCGAATTCAAACTTGGTGTCGGCGATCAGTATGCCGCGACTGCGGGCATAGTCCCTGGCCTCGTTGTAAAGCCTCAGTGAAGTATCGCGTAGAAAACTTGTGGTCTCATCACCCAGCAGTTCGCGAACGCGCGCCTCACTGATGTTCTCATCGTGACCCTCTTCGGCTTTTGTCGCGGGAGTAAAAATTGGCTCGGGCAATTCTGATGATTCCTGCAAGCCTTCAGGGAGTCTATGTCCGCAAACCTCTCCGGTGCGCAGATAATCTTTCCAACCCGATCCCGCCAGATATCCTCGTACAACACACTCAACTGGAAAAACCTCCGCCCGCCTGGCTAGCATTGAACGGGTCCTTAGACTACTGGACTGTCGCCTAACGACTTCCGGCATGAGATCCACTTCCGTGGTGACAAAATGATTTGCCACGATGTGCGCAAGCTTTTCAAACCAGAATTTTGAAAGCGCTGTGAGCACCTCGCCCTTGCGCTCAATCGGTGTTGGTAGCACGCAATCAAACGCCGAGATCCGGTCGGTTGCTATGATCAGTAGATAATCATCATCGACAGCATAGACATCGCGCACCTTTCCGCAGCGAACTAATTTAAGATCGGAAAGTGATGTTTGCAGCAGAGTGGCAGCACGCGTCATGTTACGGCGGGCCAACGGAGATCGAAGTAAAGTCTTATAAAGGGGCGAGCGGGATTCTGCTCGCCTGAAAAAAGTTTGTCAAGCAAAGCAGTGATTTAAGTGAGTGCAGATCGAAGTCTTCTAATTTGCGCGGCGTGATTGTGTGCGTGTTCAGCGTAGACTTTCAACCAGTCTTCCGCTGTGTAGCGTCCACTCTCGGTGTGTTCGCCTTCGCGCTGCCAGTCTTCTTCAGACATCAGGGCCAGCAATTGAGCAGTAGTCTCGCGAGCAGCCCGAAAGGCGTCGAGAGCGGGAGCCATATCACGCTCGTTATACTTGAGCTGAACGGCAAACTGATCCTGATCATACCCCTGAATAACTGGCTGGTGTTCAACAAGCAACCGCCGAATCCTGATTGCCGAAGTAGTTTCACTGTCTGCCAGATGATGAACAATCTCGCAGGCGCTCCATTTTCCCGGGATTGGACGGGCTCTCAAAAGCTCGCCTGGAAAGTTCTTCAGTGCAGCGGATACTTCATCGTAACCCGCTCCGTATTTCGCTATCAGTTCATTTCTGTCTTCAGCTTTCATCTGGGATTGTTCCTTTCATTCGTGTATTCAGTGGGGCGCGATGGGAATCTTAATATAGGGTTGCGCGCGCCTGCCATAGCTGGGAATAAGGCCAAGAACATGGGGACTTAGGCTTGAGTTTAGCTTCTTTGTCTTGTACTATCCTCTCGCCTAATTTACCACTCTCTTGAAGTATAGCGCTCTGAGCCTCCACTTATCAGTTTAGTTTGATCAGTCCGATGGAAACAGCCGCTGGTAGACAAAAATTCGCTAACGACAACCATCAGGTAGTCGAACAAGGCGAGCGCAAGATATCTCTGCTCGTTGTGGAAGACGACGAGAACATATCTACTGCGATCAGCGAGTATTTCTCTCGGGCAGGTTACCAGGTCAAAACCGTCGAAGATGGCTTAAGCGGTGTAAAGACAGCGCTCGAGGATCCACCTGATGCAGTTGTGCTTGATCTCATGTTGCCGAAGATGGATGGCCTGGCGGTTTGCAAGGAATTGAGGGAGAAGATCAATTATCTTCCGATCCTGATGCTAACCGCGAAGGACGACATAGTCGACAAAGTGCTTGGTCTCGAAATGGGCGCGGATGATTACATCACCAAGCCTTTCAGCCTGCGTGAGCTTGAAGCACGGATCAAATCTGTCTTGCGGCGCAACAGAAGGAGCTCCGGATCTGACGGTATTAAGGACGAAACTCCGATCGTCAGGGGTAAGCTTCGGATTGATCCTGGTAAGCGGGAGGTAACGATTGGAGAGCGTCAGGTTGAACTAACCCCTAAGGAGTTTGACCTCCTGCGGCTTTTTGCGTCGAACCCTGGTAGAGTGTTCCCTCGCAAATACCTGCTCGAGAAAATCTGGGATTATTCCTATGAAGGTTACGATCGCACGATTGATTCTCACATCAACCGCTTGCGAGCCAAGATCGAGGAGAACCCCGAGAATCCTCAGATGGTTTTGACGGTCTGGGGAATTGGTTACAAGTTTACGGACGAGCAGTAGGCTTGTCTCAACCCACCGATAGTGCAAATACATCCGCTTCCAGATACGACATACATCAACCGCCGAATCCAGCAAAAGGCATCAGCGCTCTCAGAACTTCTCGCACTCTCATCCCATAATTTGGTTTCGTAAGACGAAAGGATCTCTAAATCGCACCGTTCGGTAAGGCTCCGGGCTATTTTCCGAGGTAATTTGAGTAGCAATTAAAACCTACTTATTGTATTCTTCGCGCCAGTTTGTACAAGATGTGGGCTCAGTCTGGCGGTATCTCCGCCACCGCGAGAAGCTGCTGAGCTATCATGAGTCCAGTCGGCCGGCATGACCGGCGATCTTCGAACTCACGTGTCGTTACTTCGTTCTATTCTGACCTTGCCTTACATGGGGTGTGGTGGTGGCTCGTTTTTGACGTTGTAAACCCGGAGGGCGCAATGCCTGACAATCACCGGATAAGTGCACTGAGAATTATCGAGTTAGGCTTTGTCATGTTGCTCGGTCTTTCCGCTAATGCACAGAACACCGTCAGCGGCCACGCCGCCGCGATATCGGTCCTCGACAGCAATAAAGAACAGGACGGTCTGCTCGGCTCTGTGCGAAGAGTGCAAATCGAATCAGCCAAGTTCGAAGCCAAGTCCGGACAATTGACGGAAGGGCCTCGGCAGTTGCTCGAAGTGACCACCTACGATCTCAAGGGAGCCAGGACCGATAATTCCTCTTATCTCGTGCCGACTTCACCCGTCGGTAAGGAAGATTATAGGTATGACGAGAAGGGCAACATTATCGAAATGACTCTTCGCGGTGATGATGGGTCAATTATCAGCAGGGAAACTTACAAATACGAATTTGATCGTATTGGCAATTGGACGAAGATGGTGACGAGTCTGGTCATATTCGAAGCCGGTGAATTGAAATATGAGCCCGTCGAGGCTACATACCGAACAATCACTTATTACTTCGATCAGGCGATCGCCAGAATTGTTGATACTCATGCTTCTTTAGCTGCGCCCGGTGTATCCGCCCCGCACGTCTCACCCAAGGCAAGGTTGGTAGAGCAGCTACCACCTCAGACAACCAGGGCCGATTTGCCTGCGAGCTCACTAGAGACTATCGCCGGGTCTCCTTCCGCCCCGTCACAACCTCTCGAAGTAGGCACTTCGGAGCCTAGATACCACATTGGAACCGAGCCTAGTCCGGCTCCAGCAGAGAGTGAGGCCCGAGCGGCGGAGGTCGCGACGGATAGCAGGCCGAGGAGCGAAACGCCAAGCGACACCACTTCTCATCGGGCTGCTTTTCAGTTTTACAAGAGTGGTCGCCAGCGTTTTGACCAGGGAAATCTAGTGGGCGCTGTTGAGGCATACCAGCAATCCCTTCAATTGGAACCAGGTGGCGCGGAGCTTTATCTGAGTCTGGGTCATGCGTATCTCAAGCTGAATAAGAGTTCGGAGGCAATTAAAGCCTTCAACGAGTCGATACGTCTAAATCCGGAAAAGGAAGAAGCGCACTATGGGTTAGGAGTGGAATACCTCCGAACGAATAAAAACAGGGATGCCGCTGAGGCTTTCAAGCGAGCCATCCGGCTTCGTCCTAAGCTGGCCAAGGCCCACTACGGACTGGCATTGGCATATCAGGAGATGCAGAGAAAGGATCTGCTGGTTGAAGAGTATAGGATTCTTGAGTCTCTGGATCCTGCTCTAGCCAAGAAACTGGAGAGTACCTATCCACAGTTACACTGGCCTTGCCGCGTTCCACCCTTCTGCCAGTGAACTACCCACGTGGTCCAGAAGTGGCGGAGTGAAGTAGAGGTTTTTAAGGAGTAGCAAATGCAGCACAGTCGGTTCATGGTACTAACAGGCCACTTGAATGATTATCCGCTGGCGGATCTCGTAGGCATTCTTCGTCACCAACAGAAAACAGGGAGATTACTGATTGAGTATCCCAAGGGTCCCGCCATGTTTTACTTCAACCAGGGGGAGCTGGTTGATGCTCAACTCGATCGTCTCAGTGGGTTGCAGGCAATATGTGTGGCGTTGGCCCAACCACCTTCGTGTTTTAACTTCAACCCGCTGGTAAAGCCCTCGCACCGTTCCATCGAGAGCTCACTACAGAAGGCAGTCTCCGAGTTATTGGGATGTTGGGATGCAACAGGGCTAGAGATCAAAACGATCGCACCGGTCAAAGCGGCGGCCCAGCCGGCGCTTCTGCCTTCCCCTTCTCCCACCTTCGCTAATAGCCCCGACACAACGACAAATCAGGCTCTCGTATTTTCACCGGTGCCACGGGAAGGCTCTAAAAGTAATTACAGCCGGCCGATTCTGGCAATGGCTGCAGCGGGCTTGATGATGTTGGGTCTCTCGACCGTCATAGCGGTAACCGGAAGATTTGGGAAGAGGGTTTCGTCTAGTCAGCAGTCCACCCCGCCAAGCCCAACTTCCTCGCCCGTCGCAGTCATTGAAGGTTCGGCCCGGCAGGTCGACGGCGAGCTATCTCGACCACTACCCAGGAGCGAACTGCGAAACGATTCCAGAATTCAGCGCGCAACTAAAGGAAAAGATCCGGCCACGCTTCTGGAGCAGTCAAGTCATAGGGAGAACAGCACCTTTTCGATCAAGAAAGATCAAATGGGCGAGTCTAAGGATTTTCGTAGTGTATCCTCGGCGGCGGATGTCCCGGTCGCAACCCGGATTGAACAGAAGAGCAACGAGGTCACTGCGAACACTCAGTCGGTTCAGGTCGTTTTGCAGATCGAAGATGGTCGTGTAGCGGAAGCGTCAATCGCTAATCACAAATCCGGTATGGACGCTTATGAGGCTCTTGCCCTGCGGATTGCGCGGCAGCGGCGGTATCCGTCCAAGTTGGGAGGTCAGGAAACGGTTGTGATTAAAATTAATCAGCCAAAGTAGGTTAGATCGAGCATGTCTCGGTGAATGCAGGCTGGAAGGTGAGGGCACTGATGTTATTTGTTGAGAGCAAGACTCTGCGTCATACAGTGAACGGACCGCAGCGCATTCGTTTACTGGAAGGGCTGCAGGAAAAGAATCTCATCCCAGTGATTCGGTCGGCGAGACTCGCTAGCTTCAATCACCTATTGCCGGGCTCAGAGCGTATTGGAGAGATGGAGACGGCAGTTGCGTTATCGATTGAATCTGAGACCCAGGAAGCTTATGTCCGTGGTGACGTATTCGGCCTGAGCGATCACGTTTTCTTTCTCTTGTTCGATGATCAAGAAACTCCTCTGGTCAGAACGGGAATCGTCTACGAATCGCGCACAACTGAACCCTTCCGGAAATTGGACTCATTCTGCCTCGAGGTGCGCGAGCTATTAGTGGCGCGAAGAGAATCGCAGACAAGTGAGATGGAGGAAGCAAGAGACCTGCCGCAGTGGGAGCAGGGAAAGCCGAGTGTGCCCGCCGGCTTCAAGCGCTTTGTCGCAAAGCAGGATACCGATTCTCTATTCACGAGCTCCCGCAAGGAAACGATGAGTGAGCGTATCCGGGCGGCTTCCATGCTGGAGGATGCGAGTGCAAGGGTCTTCTTGCGGCGCGCTAAGGAGGCCCACGTCGAAGGTTACGCCGCAAAGCTCATTGCAGGAGATGCTATGGGGTCGTATCAGGACTCGATAGAGAGACTCGAGGATGCTGGATTGGTGGGACGGGAGGTGCAGGTAAGTTGTCGGCGAACAGGGCACGCTCTGTTTCGCTTGCCAACTGCTCACGCGCTGGCCGTCGTTACAGTTAGCGATGCCACCTGCAGTGAGTGTGGCTCCGCGGTTGCCGATGAGAAAGTAGAAGACGTATTTGCTCCGACGCGGTTGGCTTCATCGCTTTTGGAAGACGGTTCATGGCTGATCAGCCGTCTGCATTACCTTTTGCGCGAACAAGGTATACCGGAGAGCGAGATAGCCGTCGTCCCATCCGATCGTGACGGTTACGGCCAGATGATGGCGAATATTTGCGGCGAGTCGTTCCTTCTGGTGGCGCGAGATGGAGACCTTACTCCGAGTTTCGCGCGTTGGGCTGTCGACCTGGAGCTCGAGACCGAAGCTTCGCACCTCGTCGTCGTGGCTACAGGCAGAATTCATAATCAAGCGGGGCTGTTACTGCGTAATCACGCTCGTCACCGGGCTCTGGGAGGCCGTGATTTTGAGTTGATTTTGGCTGATGATGCGGTAACTGCTGGTAAAGAGCTGCGGAAGGCGTTTGAGAGAGTTTCACAGAGGGTTTTGGCTGAACAGGTATGCGACCTCGATAGCAGTATTGGCTTAAGTGTAAGCAACATGATCATAACGAAGTTCAACTTGTCCGGGAAAGAAGAAGGGTTTGCCAATCAGAATTTTGCCAGCGGAAGTGCGCCAGGATTTTCATATCCCAGACAACCCTTAACTTTGGCGGCGGCAGCTTCAGGGAATGCAGGCGAGGTGGTGATTCCTGAAGTGCTGATGCCAGACGCAGCAGCCGACAATCTGGAGACAGACAGGTTAGATAGTAACTAGCACAATGAAGATCATGCCAATCGGCACTCCGGTCAGAGAGCCTTGAACGATAAGAGGGAAGCAGGTCGTTCCACTAGCGAGCACGCCCGCTTTGTTGTTGAAGATGAAGGGCAGGGTCAGAAGGAGCGTCGGCGCTTCGAGGAAGAGCGTTGGCGCCAGGAAGGAATCGCCTTGCGCAGGGCGGCTGCGGAGCGCGCGCAGCAACGGACAGAACTTGAAGCTGCAGCACTGAAGGACCTCGCGCAACTTGGCGACGCTGACTCGTTTCACTTGATTACCGAGTCATTGGATAGTCCGTCCGCAGAGATCCGCAATGCCGCCGTCCGCGCCCTCTACGATCTCAATCCCGATCTCGCGGCCTCATTCTTCAATCGAGCCTTGCGCGATGGAGGGCCTGAGCGGCGGCGAAGGATCGGTGCGGCCCTGGCGGGTTCCGGCCTGGCTGGCGACGCGATCAACAGCTTAAATGGCGAGAGTCACCAGAACACTTACAGTGCCTTCTCGCTGCTCTTCCTTGTGGCCAAAGCCGGAGAGGTTCAGCCACTGATGCGGGTCATCGAAACTCATCCAAGCATAGAGTTACGGCTGGCTGTAATTAAGCTTCTTACCTTGAGCAGAGAGCCGGAGATCGCTCCAGCCTTTCGTCGTTTGGCCAGCCGCAGTTTGCTGCCTTCCGAGGTGCGTTCGGCGGTTATGGACGCGATTTACCAGGTCAGTCGCGCACACGAAAGTGATTCCTCGGCTGAATAGGTCATGAATAGTGAATCGTAAATAGCAAATAGTAGATAGTTGTTCCCAGGCACGGGTCGTGAATGGAATTAGCAAATCCATTCACGACCTTGATTTTTAGTGGCCCTTCGGACCCACAGTTTTCGGCTTTCGGCTTTCGGCGACGAGGGGAGTTTGTCTTAGAACTGCGGGCTCTTTTCACTATTTACGATTTACCATTTACTATTTACTTACATGCCTTTCAAACTTCAATCGGATTACCAACCTAAGGGCGATCAGCCACAAGCCATCGAAGCCATCCTACGAGGCCTCGATGATGGAACCAAAGATCAGGTGTTGCTTGGGATAACCGGCAGCGGCAAGACCTTTACAATCGCGAGCGTAATTCAACGGACCCAACGGCCCACACTAGTCCTGGCTCATAACAAAACTCTGGCCGCGCAACTCTATCAGGAGTTTAAATCGCTCTTTCCGGACAACGCCGTCGAGTATTTTGTCTCCTACTACGATTATTACCAGCCAGAAGCCTACGTTCCTGCCTCCGACGTCTATATTGAGAAGGAGGCAACCATCAACGAGGAAATCGATCGTTTGCGCATGTCGGCGACTCGCGCACTTTTCGAGCGTCGTGACGTAATCGTGGTTGCGAGCGTTTCCTGCATTTATGGCCTCGGCGATCCGGACGCCTATTACGGTATGTTGCTGTTTCTCGAGCCCGGCACGAAGATCTCGCGAGAGTCTCTCTTGCAGCGGCTCGTCGAGTTGCAATATGAACGCTCCGACGTGAACTTTCAGCGTGGCACTTTCCGGGTGCGCGGCGACGTAGTGGAAATCTTCCCGAGTTATCAGGATCAGGCGTTTCGCATTGAGTTGTGGGGTGAGGAGATCGATTCCATTTCCACGATAGATCCGTTGCTCGGAGAGGTCCTGCAGAAGCATACGTCACGCATGGCCATCTATCCCAAGAGTCATTACGTGATGCCCAGGAGTACGCTCAAACGGGCACTGAAATCGATCAAAGCGGAATTGGACTGGTGGGAGCCGAAGCTAATAGCGGAAGGAAAGCTCGTCGAAGCGCAAAGGCTGCATCAACGAACGATGTTTGACCTCGAATTGATCAAGGAGATGGGTTTTTGCCGCGGCATCGAAAACTATTCGCGGCATCTGACTGGTAAAAATCCAGGCGAGCCACCACCCACGCTGCTGGATTACGTGCCGCGCGACACGCTAATGATCATCGACGAATCACACCAGAGCGTTCCGCAGGTGCGGGGAATGTTCGAAGGCGATCAGTCACGCAAACGGACTCTGGTCGAGTATGGTTTTCGCTTGCCTTCGGCGATGGATAACCGGCCGCTGAACTTCCAGGAGTTTGAAGCACGCATTGGGCAAACAATCTACGTGTCAGCAACCCCTGGACCGTACGAGCTGACCAAATCCGGCGGCGAAGTCATCGAGCAGATCATCCGGCCCACTGGTCTGATGGATCCGTTGGTTGAAGTTCATCCGGTGAAAGGCCAGATTGATCATTTGCTCGAAGAATGCCGCCAGCGGGCCGAACGAAACGAACGTGTGCTGGTTACGACCCTGACCAAACGAATGGCGGAAGATCTCACCGAATACTTTACCGAGGTGGACGTTAGAGTTCGTTACCTTCACTCGGATATAGAAACCCTGGAGCGCATAAAGATTCTGCGCGATTTGCGGCGAGGCGAGTTTGATGTGCTGGTGGGAATAAACCTCCTGCGCGAAGGGCTGGACCTGCCGGAAGTTTCGCTCGTGGCAATTCTCGATGCAGACAAAGAAGGGTTTCTGCGGTCGGAGCAGTCTCTGATTCAGACGATTGGCCGGGCCGCCCGTAATTCGGCTGGTAAAGCAATTCTTTACGCCGACCGAATCACGGACTCTATGAAACGTGCGATAGATGAAACTGTGCGGCGCCGTGCACTCCAGGAAGTTTACAATCGCGAGAACGGAATTACGCCCCAGACCATCGTCAAGGCGATTGAATCGACGCTGATTACCGCCTCTGAGGCAGACTACTTCAAAGTGCCGCTTGAACTTGACGAGATGGAGGAGTACACGGCAGCCAACATCGAAGCCACGCTGGCCCGGCTCGAAGCGGAAATGCGCGGAGCTGCGAAGCGCTTTGAATTTGAGAAAGCTGCTGAACTGCGCGACCGGATAAAGTATTTGCGCGAGCGCGAGCTGCAATTGACCTAATGAAGAATTCAGCCGCGGATTAACGCGAATGAACGCGAATCTGAAAAGGGAAGTATTAGAAACTGGCCATGGAGATACCAGGGAAATGAATTCAGAAATCCGTCCGGAGCTGCGATCTTCTAGTGCTCCTTCTGATTCGCGTTCATTCGCGTTAATCCGCGGCTGATTTCAGGTACCACGATGCTCATAAAATCCAAGCTTGACGAGATTCAATCGTTCCTCTCTGACTCGAGTCACATGAGGGAGGGTTTTGCGGATCGCGTGGTTTTTCCGGAGAGTGCCGAAGAAGTTGCCGAGTTCCTGTCTGCAGCAACACGCGACCAGACTCCAGTGACAGTCTCCGGCGCCGGCACAGGTACCGTCGGCGCCCGCATTCCTTTCGCCGGAAACGTGCTGGCAACTGACAGGCTAAACCGGATCAGGAGTATTGACCGTTACATTCACGGCGGAGGCAGTGCCGTGGCCGAGCCGGGCGTAGTGCTTGGCGACTTTCAACGATTTGTGCAAGCTGAGGGTCTGCTATATCCGCCAGACCCCACTGAGCGCGGTTGTTTTCTCGGTGGCACCGTCGCGACCAACGCTTCCGGCGCCCGGACTTTCAAGTACGGGCCAACGCGAAGCTACATCAGGCGACTGAAGATAGCGCTGGCCACAGGCGATGTGATCGATCTAAGGCGCGGGGAGCTTCATGCTGACGCCGACGGAGGCGTTAGCATTCCATTGCCTGGTGGGCGATCGATCCAAGCAAAATTGCCCTCCATTAAGATGCCGAGAACGCGCAAGCACGCCGCGGGCTACTACATCGAGCCGAAAATGGATGTGCTCGACCTGTTCATCGGTAGCGAAGGAACGCTGGGCGTAGTGGTGGAAATTGAGGTCAGTTTGTTGCCCAGGCCGGAAAGATTATTTAGCGGGGTTGTCTTTTTCTCCGACGAAGCGAATCTGCTCGCCTTCGTAAAAGAGCTGCGCGCTTGTTCATTACGAACCCGCGAGGAACAGCGATCAAATCAACCAATAGCGTCGTCCGAGCGGCACTGTGGAAATTCGGAACCGGAGCGACTCAGCCCAAATAGCATCGACGCGCGGGCGCTGGAGTATTTCGATGTTGAGTCGCTGAGGTTTCTTCGGACGCGTTACCCTCTCATACCTGCCGCCGCCACCGGCGCGATCTTCTTCGAGCAGGAGACAACCGAGCAGACGGAAGGCGATTTATTAGAAGCCTGGTCTACTTTGCTACAAGCCCACCATGCGCTCGATGACCACTCGTGGTTTGCGACTAACGAAGGTGATCACCAGAAACTGGTGGAGTTTCGTCACCAACTCCCAGTATTGATGAATGAATGGTTCACGCGCCACAATCAGCGAAAAGTCTCGACTGACATGGCTGTGCCTGACGAGGCTTTTCCCGGCCTGTTGCAATTTTATCGAGACTCGCTTCGTTCCAGTGAATTGCGGTACGCGATCTTCGGTCATATCGGAGATAATCACGTCCATGCCAATATCCTGCCGCGCAATGATGACGAAGCTTCGAAGGCGCGCGAGATTTATTTGCAATTCGTAAAGCAGGCACTCGAGCTCGGGGGCACAATCTCGGCGGAACACGGCATTGGCAAACTCAAACGCCAATACCTCGCTCTGCTATACAGCGAAAAGCAGTTACGCGAAATGGCGGCGCTGAAGCATGCCTTTGACCCCGCCTGCATTCTCGGCCGGGGAAATATTTTTTCGGAAGAATACCTTTGAGGCCAGCCCCCAAAGCAATCAATCGCCAAAAATTTAGTCAACTCTGATTTAAATCGTTTAACAAGTTTACAAAAGACAAAAGCTTTGTTAGAGTAGCTGTTCGTCAGAACGCCGACTTCTGAAACTGGGTAGGAAATTAGCTATAAGACTTAGATTCATGCTTGCTTCTCAGACCGGGCAAAGCTATCCCCAGAAATAGCCCCAAACCTTGCTGAGGTGAACTAAATGAGGAAATCCAGGATTACATTGGTGATTACTGTCTTGCTCGCGCTAACCTTCTGCGCGGGCATGTTAATCATTGATCACGCTCACGCGCAATCGGCTCCGAGATTAAAGAAAAAAATTTCTGCGGAGATACCTAAGAAAGTAAATTGGGGGCACGGTGGTGATCGTATCAACGTAATCGTCCAACCCAACGACGTGTGGACCACCGAGTTAGACTCCACTCTCGATGCGGTCGGCGTGACCAACATTCGCCGCTTCCAGAAATTCAATTTCCGCGTCGTTACAATTCCCGCGGGTGCCGCAGCGGCGCTGGCCCTACGGAGCGATGTGGCATTCGTCTCTGTGAATCGGGAGGTGCGCACGCTCGGTCACGTCTCATTAACGACCGGAGCTGACGCCGTTCGTCAGACGGACGGCACGACGACTGGCGGGCTGGACGGCACCGGGATCGGCATCGCGGTCCTGGATTCAGGGATCGATGTCAGGCACAAGGCGTTTCTGGACAAGAGCGATAACCTGCGTGTCGTCGTCGACAGGGACTTTACCGGCGAGGGGCGCACGGACGATCCTTACGGTCACGGTACTCATGTGGCTTCGATAGCGGCGGGCAACGGTCGCATCTCAAACGCGGAGTACACGGGCGTTGCGCCAAACGCTAACATCATCAACCTGCGCGTGCTCAACTCGCAGGGCGCCGGAACGATCAGCGGCCTGCTCCAGGCTATCGACTGGGTGCTGATCAACCAAGCGACCTATAACATCAGGGTCGTGAACATGAGCCTCGGCACACCGGCCGTGGATTCCTACAGATATGATCCACTCTGCCAAGCGGTGCGGCGGCTGGTGGACGCAGGTATCGTGGTCGCCGCCGCGGCGGGTAATAACGGCAAAGACGGCGGAGGCAATAAAATCTACGGGCGCATACACTCGCCCGGCAACGAGCCGTCAGCTATTACCGTCGGCGCCGCGAACACATTCGGTACCAACGCGCGAGATGACGACAGCGTCACGTCTTATAGCTCCCGGGGCCCGACGCGCAGTTACTGGACCGACGACGACGACGTCAAACACTACGACAACTTGGTTAAGCCCGACCTGATCGCGCCGGGCAACAAGATAGTTGACGCGCAAGGCGTCAACAACCTGCTCGTGGCCCAAAACCCGGAACTGGATGCGGCTGTGAGCCCAGTTGAAGGCCGCCGGATGATGTACCTGAACGGCACTTCGATGGCCACGCCGGCCGTGGCAGGCGCCGCCGCGCTGATCCTGCAAGCCAATCCCACACTGACACCTAACCTGGTAAAGATGATCCTGCAGTACACAGCGCAACCACTCAGTGGCTTTAACAGCTTCGAGCAGGGCACGGGCGAGTTGAACGTCGAAGGCGCAATCAGGCTCGCCAAACTCGTGCGCACGGATTTGTCTATGGCGACCAGCGAGGGTGAGCCCCTGCTGGGGACAAACCCGTTGCCGATCCCGCAGACGACCATCGCGGGCCACACCTTCTCGTGGTCCCGAGGGATTCTCCTCCATTTCGCGTGGGCAGCCGGCGACGACCTGATTAGTAAATATCAGAGTATTTACGGCATCGGCGCCCTATTTGATGGCGTGATCACGGGGGACGGCGTGATCACGGGGGATGGCGTGATCACGGGTGACGGCGTGATCACCGGTGACAGTATCATGACCAGCAACGGGGTCATCACTGGCGATGGCATCGCTTTCCTACCAGTAAGCATGTTGCTGAACGAGGGTACGTTACTCGACGGTGGCACGGTCCTCTGCGAAGGGGTCATTACCGGTGACGGGGTGATAACTGGCGACGGCGTCATTACCAGTGATTTAGTTTTGCAGGCCCAAATCGCGACCCTTGACGGTGACGAAACGGCGTCGATGCCGGTGACGGCGGACGACGGGATAGACTGCTTAGACTATTGATAAGGCGCCTGTGACCGAAGAATTCGGTTACAGGCATTATCAACCTCGATCGACCAGGGTTCAACTAACGTGCCACCTCTCACCGGAATTGAAAGACAGGTAACGATACAGGCCGGATTGGAGCATGCCGCGCATGGTCCCTTGGAGGTTTACCCTCTGACCGAGGGGCATGAAGCCGAAGCGCTGGAGTTTCTTGCGGCGCGGCCGCTGCACACCGTTTACATGGCGGGTTTCATCCGCGACAACGGGCTGGTGAGCTCACTCAACCGCGGCAAGTTTTACGCTTGTCGCAACGGGGCGGGGCGACTCGAGGGCGTCGCCCTGATCGGCCACGTCACGCAGGTCGAGGTGCGGACGGGAAGGGCGATGAAGGCATTCGCCACCGCCGCGCAAGCGTGTCCCTCGGTTCACGTCGTGATGGGCGAGCGGGCAAAAGTGCGGGACTTCTGGCGTCATTACTCAGCAGGCGGGCAGCAATTGCGGGTCGCCTGCCGTGAGTTGTTGCTCGAACAGCGATGGCCTGTGGAAGCGGGTAGTGCGGCACCGGGACTGCGCCTGGCTGCAGCCGATGATCTTCCGTTGATTTTGCCCGTGCAGGCCGCGATGGCTGTTGCCGAGTGTGGCGTTAACCCGCTTGTAGCAGACCCCGAAGGCTTTCGCCGGCGGTGTGCGCAGCGCGTCGAGCGTGGCCGCACTTGGGTCTTAATAGAAGGCGGTACTCTGCTGTTTAAGACTGAGATCATGGCTGAGACGCCCGAGTCAGTCTACCTCGAAGGTGTCTACATCAACGGTCGGCGCCGGCGGAGCGGGCACGGGCGACGCTGCCTGTTGACTCTCGGAAATATCATCCTGTCGCGTTCGAACTCGGTTTGCCTGCTCGTCAACGAGCGCAATCGGGCCGCGCACTCCTTCTACTACAGCGTGGGCTACAAACTGCGGGGTCTTTACGACACCATCTACTTGTACAAGGCGGACAACTGAGCGAAGGCACTAGGTCGTAGAGGGATAGGCTATGGGCAGACAACGTTTCGCCGCGCCGTACATGTGGGGCGTCGTTGCTACCGGCGCTGCGATTCTCCTGGTCTCGCTGTACCGCTTACCGCTGGCGCGCCTCGACGCGCCACTGCTGATCCTCGCCCTGCTGGTGGTCGCCGTCAGCTCAAACGTTGTCATTCGAATTCCCCTCGTCTCTGGTGGCATCACAGTCTCCGACACGTTCATCTTCCTCACCTTACTGCTCTACGGCGGTGAACTGGCCATCCTTCTGGCGGTGGCGGATGGGTTCTGCTCATCGCTGCGTGTTAGCCGGAGGCCGCGCACTATCCTGTTCAACTCGGCGGTTATGGCCTGCTCGACGTTCATCACCGCCTGGGCACTAAGCGGGTGCTGCGGATCAATCGTTGAGTTGCCACGTGCGGGCTATACGGGCGGCTTTATCGGCGCGATCTGCGTCATGGCGCTCACACAGTACATTGCTAATTCCGGCTTGATCGCCGCGGAGAAGTCGTTCAAGACGGGGCAGCCCTTCTCGATTACATGGCGAGCCTTCTACCTCTGGACCTCGGTCACCTACATCGCCGGCGCGTCGGCGGCAGGCATAATCGCAAAACTCATCGGTTCGTTCGGGTTCTACGCCGTCACGCTCACCGCCCCGATCGTCGTCGTTGTCTACCTGACCTACAGGACTTATCTGAAGAATATTGAGGCTTCGCGGGCACAGGCAGAGCAGGCCGAGCGGCACATCGAGGAACTGAACCATTACTTAAGTGAACTTAAGCGCGCAGAGGAAGAGCGCGACCGGCTTTTTAATCGCGAGCGACAGGCGCGGAACGAAGCGGAAGCCGCCAACCGAATCAAAGACGAGTTCCTGGCCACGCTCTCGCACGAATTGCGCACGCCGCTGACCTCGATTCTCGGCTGGGCCAACCTCTTACGCGCCGCAGGGCCTGGTGCGCCCATGGGCGCGCGGGGGCTCGAAGCGATCGAACGCAGTGCACAAAACCAGAAGCAACTGATAGACGATCTGCTTGACGTGTCGCGCATCATCACTGGCCAATTGCGCCTCGACGTCAGGCAAGTCGACCTGGCCCAGGTCATTGCGGACGCGGTCGAAGTCGTGCGCCCGGCCGCGGACGCTAAGCGTATTCAAATTTCGTGCGAGTGTGATCCCGCGCTCGGCCCTGTTTGGGGGGATCCCGGGCGCTTGCAGCAAGTGGTGTGGAATCTGCTCGTCAACGCAGTGAAGTTCATACAGGAAGGCGGGCGCGTTATGGTGATGCTTGGGCACTTTGATAACCGCATCAGGGTTTCGATCAGTGACACCGGGCCGGGCATTAGCCCGGAATTCCTGCCGCTCGTCTTCGATCGCTTCCGCCAAGCTGATGGCACCAGCACGAGGGCCCACGGCGGGCTCGGGTTGGGGCTGGCGATCGTCCGCCACCTCGTGGAAGCCCACGGGGGGACGGTAGCTGCTGAAAGTCCGGGAGTGGGTCACGGAGCAGTTTTCTCATTCTCCCTGCCTCTGCCGGCCGTTCGCATAGAGGCTGGTGAAGTTGAGCCTGCAAACCGGATGCTTGAATCGCGCCGGGGGCAGGCCGCTGCCAATTCACTCGGCGGACTGCGTGTGCTAGTCGTCGACGACGACGAGGACGCGCGGATAGTGATCAGTGCCGTTCTGAGGCGCTCAGGGGCCGATGTGAAAGCCTTCGCCTCCGCAGGCGAGGCGCTGACGGCGCTGCCGCGGTGGCGGCCCGACGTGCTGATGAGTGACATCGGGATGCCCAATGAAGACGGTTATAGCCTGATCCGCAAAGTGCGGGCGCTAACTGGTGAGCATGGAGGCAAGGTGCCCGCTGCGGCGCTGACGGCCTATGCCAGGGATGAGGATCGCACACGTGCCATCGCAGAAGGCTACCAGATGCACGTCGCCAAACCAGCTAGTTCGGCAGAATTAGTCGCCGCCGTGGCCACCCTTGCCAAAGTGATCGTTTGAAAGAGCGTACCTTCGGCTTCACGGGCTCCTATGCAAGCGACAGCGCTCCATTCTTGTTTTGCGCGACTCTGCGATGAAGGCGTCTAACCGCGCTAATATGAACCTCGCTCCATCCACCCGCGTCGAGTTTGAAGGCAATGCGTTCGTGATTGGCGGCGACGCTCTCATCTCACCTATCCATCCTTATCATTTAACCCTACTAGCCTAGGCTGAGGGTCGGCGAATTCGGGGTCGCGAGCCGGCCGCCTCGGGGTGGAGGCGATCTGTTGTAGTGTCGTTAGACTTCTCTGAAATTGCTCGCAAGCTGTAGAGCTTCGAGAGTACCGTGCGAATCCCTGCCGGCAAGGTATTGAATTCGACACCATCGCACTGTGTCACTCCGGTATGCTCCTCAATCAGGCTCTTCACCAGCACAACCTCTCCGCTGTTAAGTCTCTCCAGCAACTCGATGATCTTTGGGTCTGCCGGGATGGTAAACGCATGACCGTTCGCCGAGCAGGCTAGGCGGTAGTTTGCGACAGGAATCCAGAGAATCGGATATTCCGGGGAGCCTTGCACAACAGTATCCTCAGCCAATGCTTTCAACGGCAACGGCGCCGGCACCGGGTCGCTACCTGAGCCGGTCAGGCGATCGAGCCAGGAGACTTGAATAGTTTGCGCAAAGTCCAAGTCACGGCTGGCTTTTTGTAATGCCTTGATCGCCAGCTTTGTCACCTTGGTGATCATTTGCGCGCTCTCCTCAAGTTGCTTCGGAGTTGTGGGGAAATTACCGCCATCTAGCGAAGCGTTGACGAAATGCTCGATGTATTCTTTCAGGTGGTCCAGTATCTCACTCGCTGGCTGTAAAGGTTTAAGCGCGAGGCTAAGACTGAGCGACAAGTCGCCTACCGACTCTCCGACGTGCCAGTAACTTGCAGGCCAGTAGATCACATCGCCCGGCTCTCCCTCCAAAATGAGCGCATCGCGACGAAGGATTGCAAAATCCGATTTAAGCCGCGCGTCGTCATCTCCCCCTGGAAAGAATTCTTCCGGCCAGAGATACATTTTCTTGCGCCCTTCGACGACAAACAGGAAAACGTCAACGGGGTCTTTATGTATTCCTCGAGGAGTTTTATCGTAATTGCCGAAGAATAAGACCCCTTCAACCATAGGTTGAATCGAAATTTCCGTTAGCAGGCCCCGCAAGAACTCCCTTACCCGGCGCCAAAGCTCGACCTCGTATGCCTGGAATCCATTAAGTATTAGTCCAAAGCACTGACCACTTAGCTTCCCCATCACTCGTTCGACATAGTCCGCAGCGGAGTGGTCCCTTGAGTCAGGAAGATAAGGTTCAGGTTCCAGGCTGAAGCCATCCTCCATATAAAAGCGAATGCGAACATTCGATTCACTCGCACGAAATTGATCAGCGGCGTGACGGATGGCTAAGAACACCTCTTGACCCGTCGCTAGCGATCTGCCAAAAGGTTTTTTAATGACGCGAGGGCTTTTGCCCCAGTGGTGAGCAACGAAATGCGACCAGAAGTCAGAGGACAAAACGAATTCATTCATCATTTCTCAATCATCATCGAAAGCATGAAAGGGCTTTCTACCCACGCGAAGATGACATGAGCAGCGATACTCATCGCCGCTGATGGCGAGCACCAGGTTGCGAATGTATCAGCAATTAGCGCCGACGACGGTGTCGCTGACTCGTAGGTGAGAGATTAGTTAACTGAGAATCGTCTCAACATGTATGGAATCCAGTACAGTCGGGACCGAGAGAAATGATTGCTTTGGCTTTGCCACCCTTGATCTGTTTTCGTTGGCTGGCGGTCAAATCCTTGACCGACTCCTTGTTGAGGGTTGTGCTCTTCTTCTTCGTTGCCATGACTGATCTCCTTTTTTGCGGTAGTGCCGAGGCGACGCGCTTTGCCGGCGGCGTGCAGAGGCGATGTGGAAGCCAGGCTTTATCTGGGCGGTGATTCTAACACTCGCCAAGATGCCGTCAATGAAAACCTGTGGCGTAGAAGAGTTGCAGGTTGAGACGGGCACGCAGAGCTGCCCCCTCTCAACGAACACCCGTGTCACAAACGAGAGAAATGATCGCTTTGGCTTTACCACCCTTGATCTGTTTTCGTTGGCTGGGGGTCAAATCCTTGACCGACTCCTTGTTGAGGGTTAACGTGCGGACCTTGACTCGACCCCTCTTCGCTTCCTTTTTACCTGTGCTCTTCTTCTTAGTTACCATGATTGCTCTCTCCTTTTCTGGTGTGCCTCAGCGCTCTGGCTGGAGGCGTGTAGATGTGAGGTGGAATTGAGATCTATAGGCGCGGCATTCTAACACCCGCCAAGATGCTGTCAATGAAACCGTGGTGCGCGCCTATATTGTCGGGATGCAGACGGTCTGGCTTTGGCGGCAAATGATCGCTTTGCCACCCTTGATCTGTTTTCGTTGGCTGGCGGTCAAATCCTTGACCGACTCCTTATTGAGGGTTAACTTCGCGACCTTGACTCGACCCTTCTTTTGTTCCTTCTTACCTGTGCTCTTCTTTTTCGTTACCATAACTGTCTCCTTCTGCGGTGTGCCTCAGCGCCCTGGCTGGAGGTGTTTAGATGTGAGGTGAAAGTGAGGTATACAGGCGCGGCATTCTAACACCCGCCAAGATGCGTAGTTTTTATCGTAGTGATACAGATTCGTGGGGTTAGTGATTTAACCTCAGGTCAGCCCGGTTTTGTGCGCACCTATTTTCGGAAAGTATCGGAACGGTTCAAACGGTTTCTTGAAGTTTAGAGTCAAACTTGGAAGTTTCCCGGACAACTGACACGTTCAGGGTTGCGAATCTTGCTGTCTCCGATGATACTCGTTTCATTCGTTTTATTCCTATCGCTCGCTGTCTTTGGTGGTTGATATGTTTCGTTTCAGAACAGCCGGAGAATCGCACGGTCGCGCATTGGTAGCGATTGTTGAAGGCCTGCCCGCTGGAGTTCCAGTGGATGTCGAGCAGGTCGATCGCGAACTGAAACGGCGGCAGTGGGGCTATGGCCGTGGCGGCCGCATGAAGATCGAGCAGGATCAGGTAGAGATCCTGAGCGGAGTACGCCATGGTCTCACGTTAGGCTCACCACTTGCCCTGATGATCGAGAACAAGGATTGGGCGAACTGGACGGACGTGATGGCGGTCGAGCCGCGCGAGATTGCACCAGAGAAATCCCGTCGCTTAAAGCGGCCACGTCCCGGCCACGCTGATCTCGCCGGAGGACAGAAATTCGGCGCACGCGATCTGCGCAACATACTCGAACGTGCCTCAGCGCGGGAAACCACAGCGCGCGTTGCTTGCGGCGCACTTGCAAAACAACTCCTGTCGTCATTCGGTGCAGAGATTCGCAGTCATGTAAGTCAGCTCGGCGGCATACCGGAAAAGCCGCTGCAGTTAAGCTGGGAAGAGATAGCCGCGATCCCGGACGATGCGCCGTTGCATTGCGGCGACTCTGCCGCACAGCAGCAGATGATTGCGTTGATTGATCAGAAGCGCGAGGCGGGAGATACACTCGGCGGCGTCTTCGAAGTTGTCGCGCGTGGTCTTGTTCCCGGCCTGGGCTCACACACCGCATGGGATCTGAAACTCGATGGCCGGCTAGCCCAGGCTGTGATGTCCATTCCGGCAGTCAAGGCAGTGGCAATCGGCGCCGGCTTTGAAGCAACTGACTTACCAGGTTCAGAAGTGCACGATGAAATCTCGTACAGCGAAGAGAGCAAGGAGTTCATTCGCCGAACAAATCGCGCTGGTGGTCTTGAGGGCGGGATCACCAATGGAGAAGAAGTGCGCGTTCGCGGGCACCTAAAACCGCTATCAACTCTGCGCCGACCATTGAGGTCGGTTGACATCGATACGAAGCAAGACGAACCGGCCGGATTCGAGCGTTCTGATATCACCGCGGTGCCGGCGGCTGGCGTAATCGGCGAAGCAATGGTCGCGCTGGTTTTGGCTTCAGCAATGCGCGAGAAGTTTGGCGGCGACAGCCTTGGTGAGATGCGCCGCAATTTTGAAGGCTATCGGGTGCAATTGCGGGGGTATTAAGACGAATCGATCTCCGTTCTCCTGCGGTGACTGATATACCACCGGCCAGCACCGTAAGCTGACATTGAAGCATCGTTCGACGTAAAATGGACATCGGAACCAGTCCGATCCAGCAAGTGCGAGGAGATAAAGGGAAGTTAAGAATGGCGTTAATGGAAATAGTTAAGTGGCCTGATCCGATACTGGATAATCCCGGTGAGCCGGTGACTGAGTTTGGCGACGATCTCAAAAAACTGGTGAGCGACATGTTCGAGACCATGTACTCGGCCCCGGGCGTTGGTCTGGCAGCAGTGCAAGTGGGCGTGTCCAAGCGTTTGTTTGTGATGGATTGCTCGGGCGGCAAAGACCCCGACCAGCGTGTGGTTATGATCAATCCGGAGGTGCTGCGCGTTGAAGGAAATCAGAACGGCGATGAGGGCTGTCTATCATTTCCGGGCATCTTCACTCCGGTTGAGCGAAGCTTGAGAGCCGTGGTTCGCGCGCACGACATCAATGGCAATGAGTTTGAGTTGGACGGCATGGAGCTGACAGCGCGCTGTATGCTGCACGAAACCGATCACTGCGATGGCATTGTCTTCCTGGATAAGATGAGCCCGCTGAAGCGGGAACTGGTGAAGCGGAAGATCAGAAAGCTGCAAAAAAGCGGGCAGTGGCTCTGAGGTCAGAAGTCAGAGGTCAGAAGTCAGAAAAACGAGCAGGAAGAATGATGCGGTCGACGCTAAGGCGTCGGCCGCGTTTTTTCCTGGAACTTCATGTAATTCGTAACAAGTTCGCGGTTGCTCCTTTTGAGCAACGTTCCAACAAGAAGGACGATCCACGAAATCTAACGAAACAACGCGAAATTGGTTAGTGCGACTTCGTGAAAGTTCGTGGATCGTCTTTGTTTGGCCCGCGAATTTCACACTTATCACAGGGCGATCCGCGGAGAGAGATCAAGGAAAACCCGTCAAACTCTCGTTTAGGCCGACAAAGGCCTCAGTGTTACTATTCTCGCATTCCAAAACAGGAGCTTAGTATGCCGACAGAATTTCGTAATGAACCGCTTACGGACTTCAGCAACGAAGAGAATGCGCAGGCGATGCGCTATGCGATAGAAAAGGTGAAAAGTAAACTGGGCCGTGAGTATCCCCTGGTGATCGGCGGCGAGCATATTACGACCGAAAGCAAGCTGGATAGTATCAATCCTGCCAACCGCACTCAGGTGGTTGGTCGGTTTCAGAAGGCGACGAAGGAGCTGGCGAGCCGAGCGGTTGAGGCCGCATATGAAGCCTTCAAAGGATGGCAGCATGTCGGCGCCGAACAGCGTGCAGAGCTTGTGTTTCGGATTGCCTCGATTTTGCGTAAACGCAAACATGAAATGTCGGCGTGGATGATCCACGAGGTTGGAAAGACGTGGTCCGAGGCTGATGGAGATACCGCCGAAGCAATCGACTTCTGTGAGTTTTATGGCCGCGAAATGCTGCGCTACGCCAGCCCGCCACCGCTTACCAGGATTCAAGGGGAAGAAAACCTGCTCGAATATATCCCCCTGGGTGTTGGCGCGGTTATTCCGCCGTGGAACTTTCCCCTAGCCATCATGGCAGGTATGACAATCGCGTCGGTCGTCACGGGAAACACCGTTGTCATGAAGCCTTCTTCCGATGCGCCTACTATCGCCTACAAGTTTTTCGAGATACTGGAGGAAGCTGGCCTCCTCCCGGGTGTGGTCAACTTTATGACAGGATCAGGCGCCGAAGTCGGCGACGTTGTGGTGGACCACCCGAAGACGCGTTATGTCGCTTTCACGGGTTCGAAGGAGATTGGGCTGCGCATCAACGAACGAGCGGCCAAGGTCCACGAGGGTCAGATTTGGATTAAGAGAGTAGTGGCCGAGATGGGCGGTAAAGACGCAATAATTATCGCCGACGATGCGAATCTGGACGATGCCGCCGTTGGTGTGGTCCAGGCGGCGTTTGGTTTCCAGGGACAAAAGTGTTCGGCATGTTCGCGGGTTATCATTGATGCGAAAGTGTACGAGCCCATGCTGGAGAAGATTGTCGAGCATACGGAGAAGATCAAAGTTGGCGATCCAACGAGTGCGGCTACCACGATGAGCGCTGTCATTAACGAAAAGGCCTTCAGGGCAATAAACGAATATATCGAGAAGGGCAAAGCTGAAGGTGGCCGTTTATTGGCCGGTGGTGGATCGGACGGCGAACAGGGTTTCTTTATCGAGCCGACAGTGATTGCCGACGTGAAGTCGGGCGCGACGATCGAACAGGAAGAGATATTCGGGCCAGTGCTCGCGGTAATCAAAGCCAGGGACTTCGACGACGCGCTTAAGATTGCGAATGATACGCAGTTTGGCCTGACCGGGGCGCTCTACAGTGCTAATGAGGAACGGCTGGAAAGGGCGCGTCGCGAGTTTCATGTAGGCAACTTGTATCTGAATCGCAAGTGCACGGGAGCGTTGGTCGGGGTTCACCCGTTTGGCGGCTTTAACATGTCGGGCACTGATTCAAAAGCAGGTGGCCACGATTATCTCCTGCTATTCATGCAAGCGAAGGTGTCGTCTGAGAAAATCGGCGCCACAACTAACACCCGCGCTCAGAAGAGCGTCGCAATTTGAGTTTTGAGTACAGTTTTCGAGTATCAAAGTTCTGTCAAAGAGGCTACGTTTCGACATCGGAAGCGTAGCCTCCTTTCATTTAAAACTCCTGATGGTAAGGCAAAGCTTATCGCACGGATTGCGGCAGGGCCGCCTGAATTATGCGCATAGTTTTCATGGGCACACCGGAAGCAGCCGTGCCGGCTTTACGGCGCCTGCTTGAAGCCGGCCACGAAGTGGTTGCGGTTTGGACGCAACCAGATAAACCTTCGGGAAGAGGAAACAAAGTTTCTGCTTCTCCAGTGAAAGTGGTTGCAAAGTTGCTTGGTCTCAAGGTGTACCAACCTGCCAAGATACGAACTGACGATGCGAAGAATATCTTTGCATCGCATGAAGCGGAGTTGGCGGTCGTGGTGGCATATGGCCGCATTCTGCCTGTGGAGTTTCTGCGTGCGCCACGTCGAGGATGTATCAACATTCATTTCTCTTTGCTGCCCCTTTACAGAGGCGCCGCGCCCGTGAACTGGGCCATCATCAATGGCGAAACAAAGACCGGCGTCACGACCATGTTCATTGAAGAAAAACTGGACTCCGGTCCCATTCTTATGCAGCGAGCGGCGTCTATTGGAGAGACGGAAACGGCTCCTGGTCTAACCGCGCGATTGGCCGAAATAGGATCCGAGCTCCTGGGAGAGACGTTGGCTCAGCTTGACACTATTACACCCCGACCTCAGGTCGATCGGGATGCAACCTTTGCCCCGATGCTCGAAAAGGAAGCCGGCCTCATTAATTGGTCGAATAGTGCTTTAGCGATCGAACGATGTGTTCGGGGCCTGCAACCGTGGCCAAATGCTTTCACAAATTACGGACTACGGCGACTGATTATCTGGAGTGCCGTCCCGGTTGAACTAGCGCAGCCGCAAGCGTTTGATGGTCAGGTCCTGGTGGCTCAAGGCGACGACTTAGTTGTTTGTTGTGGCGAGCGGACCGCGCTGCGGCTAATTGAAGTACAACCCCAAGCAAAACGGCGTATGGGCGTGCGTGATTTTCTAAATGGAACGCACATCAGGGTTGGTGATAGCCTTGGCTGAGCCCGATAAGGCAAAGGGCCAGCAGGGCATTAGCGTCTCACCTGCGCGCAGGGTGGCATTTGAGATTTTGCAACGCGTTGACGACGGAGCCTATGCGTCAGTCCTTTTGACGTCCCGAGAAGAAGAATTGAGACCGGCTGATCGCGCGCTCTGTCACGAGTTGGTAATGGGTGTGCTTCGCTGGCAGTTATGGCTGGACAAGCTAATTGAACATTATTCAAACCTGAGTATCACTAAAGTAGATCGTGCTGTTCGCATTGCTCTCAGACTCGGGCTCTACCAACTTCGCTTCCTGTCACGAATACCCGCTTCAGCGGCCGTAAATGAGTCAGTCAATCTTATGAGGTTGGCGCGGCTTCGTTCGGCGAAAAGTTTTGTAAATGCAGTTTTGCGACATGCGACCCGAGAACCAGAGTTTAATCCTACAACAAACATCTCGGATCCAGTTGCACGCATCGCCGTCGAGACTTCTCATCCACCCTGGCTAATTGAACGTTGGGCCGAAGCTTTTGGACTCGCTGAGACTGAGGCACTGGCCATTGCGAATAATCAGGCGGCACCGGTTGCTTTCCGAATTGTGCCGGCGAGAGCAACTGAGGCGGAAGTGCTCGATCAGTTGAGGGCAGCCGGCGCAAGTCTGTGCCCCTCAGAGATCGCCCAGGGCTCGTGGCGAGTGAGGGAGGGTGGAGGTCTGTTGCGTGAGTTGTCGGGCGCGGGAAAAATCTATCTACAAGACGAAGCCTCACAACTTGTCGCCCAGGTACTGGATGCGCAACCCGGCGATCGCGTGCTCGACGTTTGTGCCGCGCCTGGAAGCAAGGCGACCCAGATTGCCTCGTCACTGGGTTCGGTTAGGGTTTTTGCCGGGGATTTGCACGAAAACCGGCTGCGCAAAGTGGCGCAAGCGGCACAATTGCAGAATGCCCATCTTCAATGCGTCGTGCTTGATGGTCTGGACCTACCGTTCCCTAACGGTTCTTTTGAGCGAGTGCTGATTGACGCGCCCTGCTCAGGAACAGGCACCCTGCGGCGCAACCCCGAAATACGCTGGCGCATCTCATGCGAGGACATTCGAGAATTGTCAGCCCGACAGGGACATCTCCTAAGCAACGCTTCGCTAGTACTTAAACCGGGCGGCCGGTTAGTTTACTCGACCTGCTCCGTTGAACCAGAGGAGAACGAAGCAGTAATCAGCGCATTTCTGCGAGACCACGATCGGTTTCAACAAGTGAGGTTGCCCCTGAATCCTTCTTTGGTCACACAGTCGGGGGCCGTGCGAACCTGGCCCTCCAGGGACGGCCCTGATGGCTTTTTCATAGCGCTGTTGGAGAGTAAATCTTGGTAGCGAGCCCAAAAGCCACCTGCTTGCTGCTCGTCAGATCGGGTGTTAGACTTCGCAACTTGGTTCTGAGGATAGAGTGTTGGTGCGAGTGGGCAGCAAATAAGTGGATATCGCTCAGCAGGCATTTTCGGCGCTACGAAGAATCGGCATTGTTGCACTGATTGCGATAACTTTTCTGTTTGGTCTGAGTGCCACGGTCTACTTGTCCTTGCGTAGCTCGGAAGTCAAGGTCCCCGAGGTTGTGGGGAAGGATCGTTTTGAGGCCGAGAGAATCCTGACGAACGCGCAATTGAACTTCCGCGTGCGAGCCACGCGCCCCAGCAATCAAGTTAACGCCGATACTGTCTTGTTTCAATTGCCGCGGGCCGGAGAGGTGGTCAAAGTCGGGCAAACAGTAGCGATGGACATAAGCCGGAGTGCTAAAGCGGGCGAGACTTCCGAAACCGTTGTCCCCGATGATAAGGGGAGTAAGGAAGATACCAGCACAAACGAGAATACCAGCGAGTCGGCAGTGAGTAAGAATGAGAACGAAAACCGGCCGAAGAGAAATAAGAATACGAACAAGAACCCAAATGCCAATGCAAACGCCAATGCGGGAAGGCTCGGAGTTAATGCTAGTGGGGTCCGCGCTAACGCGAACAACGGGAATACAAGGCCCAGAGAGGTTGGCGCCAATGCCAATGCAAATTCAGGTCGCCCCGCAAGTCAGAACGAGAACAGGCGGCCACCCGCGCCCCGATCTTCTCCCCCGGCCCAGAACAACAATCGCTTAGTTCCTTAAGGCGGCTCGACAACCCAGGAATTGAATAGTTGAATGGTGAATAGGTGAATAGTAGAAGAATCGATATTGCGCCTTCGATCTTAGCGGCCGATTTTGCGCTGCTGGGCCAGCAAATAGAGGCGGTTGAGCGCGGTGGCGCAGCCGTGCTCCACGTTGACGTGATGGACGGTCACTTCGTGCCGAACATCACCGTTGGTCTGCCGGTCGTCAAGTCACTGGCACGGGCGACAAAGTTGCCTATCGACGCTCACTTGATGATCTCAGAACCAGGCACCTACGCGGAGCAATTCGTCAAAGCCGGAGCGAAGATGGTGTCAGTGCATGTAGAGGCAGATGCCAACCTGCATCGCACTCTAATGTCGATTAAGGCGGCCGGTGCTCAGGCAGGGGTAGTGATTAATCCGGGAACCCCGATTGCGAGTATAGAAGAGGCACTGAACTACGTTGACTATGTGTTGCTGATGTCGGTTAACCCGGGTTTCGGCGGCCAGAAGTTTATCCGTAACTCGCTCGATAAAGTGCGCCGCCTGCGGCGGATGATTGATGAGCGGGGACTCAACGTGCGAATCGAAATTGATGGTGGCATCGATCTTGGCAATATCGGAGAGGTAGTTGCTGCTGGCGCGGAAATCATAGTGGCCGGCTCAGCAATTTTTGGCACAGCCGATCCTCAGGTTGCTGTGCGTGAGATGCGCGAAGCTACCGTGGAGTGGGTCTAGGGGATTTGCGATTTGCGATTTTTGATTTGCGATTTCTAACTTCGTGAAGGAGAGGTACTGATGAGATCTCAAAATCGCAAATCAAAAATCGCAAATCAAAAATTAATCGGTTGGTTTCTATCGGAGGAGTTACCTATGGGTTCTCGCGTTATTGCTCTTTTGGCACTTTGCGCCATGCTGAGCTTGGGTCTGTTTGGCACTGCCTTGGCGCAAAGCGGCAGCAAGGGGCAGAGCGATCTGTCGGCTGCGCAGCGGTTGGATATCATGCGATCGAAGCTCGAGTCTATGCGTCGTTCGCTGAACGGCTCGATCTCGGCCCTGGAAACAAAGGGAGCTGAGAAGAAGGACAAAGAAAAGCCAAACCCGGAAGATCCGCGTGAGAGACTCCGTGGATTGGAAAAAGAAGTTAGCTCAATCCTTTCTGAAGTGAATGACATTCGCGGGAAGCAAGAACGCTCAGAACGCTATGACACCACAGTCGTCGATCGGCTGGAGACCTCTGTGGCGGACGTTGACACGCGAGTGCAGTCCGGCCTGCAGGCCACTGCCAGCGCCAGAGCAGTTGCCGAAACCACAACGGTTTCAACGCCAGCGAAGAAGAAGAAAAAGAAGGGACGTTTGTTTGGTCTCCTGGGCGGTGGCGGAGATGATAAGTATGCCGAACTGACGGGTACTGCTGCAGCCGGCCGTGATCGCGTGCTCTTTGAAGAAGCCGCCAAGCAAGTGCGAAAAGGCAGCCACGAAACCGGCCGCCTCCTTTTTACGACAATCATTAATACTTACCCCGACTCGCCTTTTCTGCCTCTGGCAAAGCTTGCCATTGCCGACTCGTTTTATCTCGAGGGAACAACGAGTTCGCTGATCCAGGCAGCCCAGGGTTATCAGGATTGGTTGACTTTCTTTCCCACCGACCCTCTCGCTGATGACGCGATGCTAAAGGTAGCGGAATCCGAGATGAGACAGATGGGCCTTTCTGATCGCGACATTACTCACGCCCGCAAAGCTGAGTTGAAACTCAGAGTCTTGTTGCAACAGTTTCCGCAAAGCCAGTTGCGTCCGGAAGTAGAGCAGCGCTTGACGGAAGTCCAGGAGAATCTGGCCATGCACAACCTCCAGGTTGCACGCTTCTATTACGACGCTCGCTATAAGGGTGCCCACGGTGGGTTAAAGGGCTCGCAGTCGCGTCTGAAAGAGATTGTTGAGAAGTATCCCAACTTTTCCTACATGGATGAAGTGCTCCTGCGTTTAGCCACTACCTACCAACAAGAGGAAGAACCTGACGAAGCCGCGAAGTACTACCAGCAGATTATCCGCAACTATCCCAACAGTGAGTACGCCGACCAGGCTCGCGAGCAACTGGCTATCATCGGCGCACCCATCCCTGAAGTTGACTCGGCAAGGAAAGCTGTTGCAGCCCCGGAGCGTCCAACCTTTATGGGAAATCTGATGAAGCAGGTCAGTGGCAGAGCAGACGTGACAGTCGATAAGGATGGCATCCTCATCAGCAAAGATGGAAAAGAGGGCACCGACCTAATTGACCAAGCGCTGAAGTACAACGGCCAATTGCCCGACAACACGACGCCTTCCGCACCAACTCAACGCAGTACTCCTCGGCCCACTCCCGCTAGTCCCGGGGTTGTCGTGCCAGTATCGTCACCATCTCCGGGGGTCAAACCGTAGCGAGATAACTCAAGAACATTCTTATTCGGCGGTCTGGTGTGGAACCAGGCCGCTTTTCTATCACTGCACTCGATAATACTTTGCTCAGCCGGGGCGAGGCTGGTATTTTATCGCGCAGAAGTCGACCTCTCGCGGACGGCACTCATCCGGACGGTTGGCGGTTGACTTAACAAAATGGATTCTTCCAATCAAAAAACGGAAGCGATTCAGGCTGAACTCGCGCGGCGTTACAGGGCAACGGCGACGACCGTCGCAGGCCTATTGATCGCCACCATCCTGCTTTCATTCGTGGCTTTTCTGAGTAAAAGCTTCTTGCGCCCGCAGAATAATCCACCCCTCGATATTGCTTTAAGAATCAGTATCCTGATTTTTGGTCTGGGGTCGATTGCCTTGCGGCGTACTAAGTTTTCGTCGATGAGATTGCAAGACATCGGCGGGTTGGAAGGGGCCTCAGGCTTGCTCCGCACTTTGGAGAAAACAACCCTTCAGGTCGCGCTCATCGGAGCGGCAATCTCGGCGATGGGATTCATAGCCACGCTGTTAACCGGAAACGATTTTTACACGTACGGCGCGGGCCTGGTGGGTTTGGCCGTATTGCTTTACTGCTATCCGACACGCTCCTCATGGGATCGGACCTTGCAGCAGTTTGCCTTGAACCCTGCCGAAACGGGCCCTCCTATCTAATAGATTTCGGTCTTGGCGTGCCAATCTGACCGGATGATGCCTATTGAGAGCAAAGATGTTGATCAAAGTCTAACTTTTTTGGTATCTTCGGATTGACGGTTTCCGACCAGCCAGCCCCGGCAAGGTTCTTAGATTAACGGCCTTCCTCAGGCCCGCCGCTTTGTTCGGTGCAAAGCTGGTAACCCTCTAAATGACCAATCTCAAACAGTTTTGGGCACTCTCGGTCTGTGCGAAAGTCAACTATTGCACGATTGTTTCTACGTTTTTCTACTTCGCACTGGCAGGCTCGTGTCACGCGATCATTGGTCAGACGTCTCTACCAAGGCCAGTCGCGCGTCTCATTAGCGGCCCTGCTGACGTTACCCATTACTCGAGACCTCGCCGCATCAGCGTCGCAGGCAGCGCCGAGACATCAACCGTTGTGGCCGGTCCCTCGGTCGATGGGGCCAGCGTAATCGAGCGCCGCGCGTTTGCCGCAACGAACCAGGTACGAATCAAAAATGGACTAGCGCCGCTGGCTTGGGATCAGAATCTATGCCGCATGGCTCGCGCTCATTCTCAGCAAATGGCCGTCAACGGGTTCTTTTCTCATCAGACACGCGAAGGCCTCGGCCTGAGAGATCGCGCCCGCGCGTCAGGGATTCAACACTTTAAAGTGTTGGCCGAGAACATCGCGTATAATCAGGGCTATGATGATCCGGGAGCTTTTGCAGTTGAAAGGTGGATGGTTTCGTCCGGGCATCGTGCGAATATTCTTAGCAGCGAGTTTCAAGCGTCGGCAATAGGAAGTTTTGTCGGTCCCGATGAAAGGGTTTATCTAACCCAGGTTTTCATTTCGCGTTAGGTGCCTAATTCGCGTTTCTGCATGGGCGGCTGGCGCTTCTCCAACGTCAGCCGCCCTTAAACGTGTCTACGCCTCTCTTCACGCTCCCATCGTTCGCGAAGATAAATTTGAGTTTGCGCATTCTGGGCAAACGTCCGGATGGCTACCACGAAATCAGAACCGTTCTGCAGACCATTTCACTGCATGACAAACTTCAGTTCGCAGCCAACCCAGGCAACGACATTCTTTTCTCCTGCGATGATCCAGCTATTCCATGTGATCACCGCAATCTAATTGTGCGCGCTGCTCACGCTCTGCGGGTCCGTTACGGAATTAACCGCGGAGCAAGAATTCAACTTGAGAAACGAATTCCGGTTCAAGGTGGTCTTGGCGGTGGTTCTTCAAATGCGGCGGTCACATTGCTAGGACTCGCCGACTTGTGGGAGCTGAGGAAGAATGTCACGGAATTGATCGAAATCGCGTCCGGGCTTGGGGCCGACGTGCCATTTTTCTTACATGGGGGTCGGGTCTCAGCGGCAGGAATTGGAATGCAAATCGCTCCTCTGGCGGAGGGCGAGAGCCGGCACGTTGTGGTCATTGCACCCAGGGCAACTGTGGACACCGCGGATGCCTACAAAGCGTTCGATTCACCTGCCTTGACAACCTTGAACTCGGAACCTATTCTTGCTATTTCGCGTACTGAGTCCGATTTAGCTGATTGGGACCAAAGGCTTCTGCACAATCATTTAGAGAACGATTTTGAGCGAGTGATCTTTGATATTGAGCCTGAAATTGAGCGAGCAAAGGGAGTCTTGCTTCAGGCTGGTGCTCTTAGCGCATTGCTTGCGGGCAGCGGTTCGAGCGTCTTCGGCATTTTCGAGGACCAGGAAGCCCAGCAGCGCGCTGTTTGTGAGATTCCTATGGAACCCGGTTGGCGTGCCTTTTCTTGTGTTACCCTGTCGCGCGACGAATACCTTCGAGCGATGGGTCCCCGCGGTATGCCGCTCATGCTCTGATAATCTGGAGACCCAACACTGGGGCGTAGCCAAGTGGTAAGGCACCGGTCTTTGGAACCGGCATTCGTAGGTTCGAATCCTCCCGCCCCAGCCACTTTCAAGTTATGAGTGATAAGTGATCATAAGTGATAAGGGTGATCAGGAAAAACCTTGTGACTTATCACTCACCACTTATCACTGATCTCTGATCTTATGGGCACAACCGGCGGAATAAAAATCTTTTCCGGGAACGCGAACCCTAAACTGGCGGAAGACATTGCTCGCCATCTGGGTTGTGATATGGGGCGGGCTTTTGCGGAACGTTTCTCGGACGGCGAGTTCAATTTTCAAATCGACGAGAACGTGCGCGGTGGCGATGTATTCATCATTCAGCCTACCTGCCCGCCGACTGATGCCCACTTGATGGAATTGCTGATAATGCTTGATGCTTTTCGTCGATCGTCGGCCGAGCGCATCACCGCAGTGATCCCTTATTACGGTTATGCGCGCTCTGACAAGAAAGATCGGCCCCGCGTTCCGATTTCGGCTCGTTTGGTCGCAAATCTAATTACAGTTGCCGGAGCGGACCGCTTATTAACAATGGACCTGCACGCGGCGCAGATCCAGGGTTTCTTTGATATTCCGGTGGACCACCTTTACTCGGCGCCGGTAATGATTGGCTACTATCAGGCGAATCTGCTGCCAAACCTGACTGTGGTTGCGCCTGACACTGGTGGCGCCGAGAGGGCACGAGCCTACGCGAAACGTCTGGATGCAGAACTGGCGCTTTGTGATAAGCGACGAGAGAAGTCCAATGTCGCCGAAGTCATGAATGTCGTTGGTGATGTTCGAGGTCGCAGCTGCCTGGTTGTTGACGATATGTGCGACACGGGCGGGTCACTGACGAAGGTGGCACAAGCTTTGAAAAAGGCAGGCGCGGGACGCATTCATGCCTGCTTCACGCACCCGGTACTTTCCGGCCACGCCGTGGAACTGCTGGACGAGTCGGAAATTGAGAAGATAATCGTTACCGACACTATTCCGCTACGCGATCACGCGAGCGAGTTGAAAAAGATAAGCGTACTTAGTATCGCGCCGCTTCTGGCGAAAGCGATCAAGTCGATCCACGAGGAAACCAGCGTTTCCTCGCTCTTCGTATGAAGGGCAAACACTGATGGCTTAAAGGAAGACCATCAGCGACCAGGCAGGATTTTTGAGTTTAGATTTTTGACTTGCGATTTTCTCATGCATCAGTTCGAAGCGGCTGCTGCCGGCAAAACTGCTGTCATCAGGTCAATCGCAAATCAAAAATCTAAACTCAAAAATCTCGTTGGTCGCTGAACTTTTCTAGAGGGAGCAATTATGGCTGAGAATGAAGAGATAACCGTACGTGCTAAGGTGCGCGAAGGCCGCGGCAAGAATGATGCGCGCCGCACGCGACGAGCGGGATTGGTTCCGGTCAACGTCTACGGGGGCGGCGGTGAGACAGTAGCTGCGACTGCGCCGCTTAGTGAACTCGCGGCAATTCTTAGATCAGAGGCTGGCCGGAATACGATTTTCACAATCGATATCGAGGGAAAAAGCGCCAGTGAAGTGATGTTCCATGAACGTCAAATCGAACCCGTGCGCGGCCGGCTTATTCATGCGGATTTCAAGCGACTTGTTAAGGGCGAAAAAATCGAAGTAACGGTTCCCCTGCATTTAGTTGGTGAACCAATAGGGGTTCGGGAAGAGCAGGGAGTGCTCGAGCAGATCATTCGCGAAATTGAGATTCGCTGCGAGCCGCGCGAAATCCCTGATTCGATTGACGTCGACGTTTCCGGTCTCGGCGTTCACGATGTGCTGCACGTTTCTGACATACCCGTTGGTTCAAACATCGAAATTCTTACTCCTCCTGATCAGGTAGTTGCCACGGTTGGCATTGTTAAGGAAGAGCCGGTGGCTGCGCCCGCGGTGGAAGCTGAGGCGCCCGCTGAGCCTGAGGTAATCGGCAAGGGCAAGAAGGAAGATGAAGCAGGCGGAGGCGAACCGGAGAAGGGCGACAAGGGTAAGAAGGAGTAGTGACATAAGGAAGATTGCCGATTGCCGATTGCCAATTTTCTGAGGTGTCAATTGAGTCGCTGTTCTAAAAGCACGACAAGGCCGCGAGGAAGTGCGAAATCGGCAATCTCCCTTATTGGCAATTGGCAATGTGATGCGTCTCATCGTAGGTTTGGGAAACCCGGGCGCCGAATATGAGTGGTCGCGTCATAACCTGGGGTTCATGCTAATTGACAAGGTGGCCAGTGACGCCGGTATTCCAGTGAACAGGCGCGAGTGTCAGGCGTTGGTAGGGCGCGCTGAGATTGCAGGTTCTTTAGTCAAACTCGTCAAGCCGCAGACTTTCATGAACTTGAGTGGCGAGTCGGTCTGTTGCTTGATTGCCAGGCACAAGCTGCAAACGCCAGCCGAAAAACTAATCGTTATATCCGACGATCTAGCTTTGCCGTTCGGTAAAATTCGGATTCGGGAACGTGGTTCGGCTGGCGGCCATAACGGCTTGAAATCGATCATCGGTTGTCTCGGCACGAACGAGTTTGTGCGGCTACGAATTGGAATACAGCCGGACCACCAGATTAGCGATTCGAAGCGCTTTGTTTTGGATGTGTTACCCAAGGCATGGCGAGCGGAAGTTGAAAAAGTTCTGGAACTCAGCGCAGAGGCGCTAACGGCCATCCTCAGAGATGGCGTTTTGAAAGCAATGACGAAGTACAACTAATTTGCGACGCCAATAAGGGGATTGCCGATTTCCAATTGCCAAATTGCGATGGCGCTATACACCGATCTTAAATCGACAATCGGCAATCGGCAATTGAAAATGTTAAGGAGGATGATTTGGAAACAGCAAGACAATACGAGGTGGTATTTATTATCGATCCCGGAGCGGACGAGGCCGAGGTTTCGCGCCTCACGGAAAGCCATAAACAGATAATTACCGACCAGGGCGCCGTCATTACGAAAGCCGAAAGTTGGGGCAAACGCTCGCTGGCTTACGAGATCCTCCATCAAACCGAAGGTACTTTTGTCCTGTTTGAAATTGAAGGGTCGGGTCGCGAGATTGCCGAGCTTGAACGTCGCATGCGGGTGAATGATCGAATCCTTCGCTACCTGACTGTGCGGGTTGACGAGGATCGCCGTCGGGCTGACAAGTTCAAGGACCGACGCGAGCGCAAGGCCGCGAAGAGGCCCGTGGGGCGCGGCGGCCAGGGTCGCAGCGCATCTGTGCCTGAATTCGCCGCCAGTGACGCCGATTTAGAAGGCTAGCGAATTGTGGGATTTTAGATTTTTGAATTTTCATTTTTGATGCGATTGATGTTGTTGCACCGGTTTTGCGTCTGCAGCCCCGCCTTAAAACTGTTGGATAGCGAATCGCAAATCTAAAATCAAAAATCTAGAATCAAAAATCTTACGATTCACGATTTACGATTCACGGAGAAAAATATGTCGAGTAATTACGAAGACCGCTCACGCGGATATAACGGCGACGATGATATGGACCGAGGACGTCCGATGCAGGGTCGCGGCGGACGCCGAATGTATAGACGAAGAATCTGTCGCTTCTGTATGGAGAAGACCGATCTAATAGACTTCAAAGACGTGAGGCTACTGCAGAATTATATTCCGGAGCGCGGCAAGATTATACCGAGAAGAATCACCGGCAACTGCGCTATACACCAGCGCATGCTGGCTGAGGCAATTAAGCGGGCACGCAACATCGCGCTGCTTCCATATACAACTGATTGATGAAAGGAGCGCCCAGATGGCCCACACGAAGATACTTTTACGCGAAGATGTAGAGGACCTTGGTGCTCGTGGCGAGACGGTTCGAGTCAGGGCAGGTTATGCCCGAAACTATCTGCTGCCTCGTAAGCTTGCGGTAGAAGCAACAGCGAGCAACGTCAAACAGATCGAGCGGGAGCGCGCTGTCCTGCTGAAGAAAGAAACGACTGAGCGCGCTACGGCTGATGCTCAGGCAGCCCTGATGGGCTCGTTGGTGCTGAAGTTTGAACGCAAGTCAGGCGAACACGGAGCACTCTACGGTTCCGTCACCTCAATGGATATCGCCGAAGCTTTGAAAGAGCGTGGTTATGAGGTTGATCGCCATAAAATTCACCTGCGCGAGCCGCTCAAGCGAATCGGCGATTTCAGCGTGCCGTTGCGTTTGCATCGCGACGTAATAGTCGACCTTCAGGTGAAGATCGCGCCCGAGGGTGAAGTGATTATGGGACACCTGAGCCCTGAACAGGAATCAGAACTGGCCAGGCAGGCAGAACATCCAAAGCAAGTGGAAGCCGGCTCTGACAGTGAGTGACTGATCTGTAAGTGCGCTGTTAAGTTAAAACGCCCAATCGAGTGCAGGCCTCAAGACCCTGTAGTATAGTTGCGACGCTGTAGGCGACGATGGCCTGCGGCGTCTTTTTATTCTCAACATTCTTATTCATTCATGGCCACCTCTGATCTTGTCCGCGAGCAATCGCTCGAACGTGCCCTACCGAATAGCTCTGAAGCTGAACGCGCCATCCTCGGTGGCGTCTTGCTCGACAACGGCTTGATTAGCCAGGCAATTGAGCTGCTGCGGCCGGAAGATTTCTATGTCCCTTCGCATCGCCGAATCTTCAACGCCATGATTGCACTCTTTGAACGCGGCGGTGAGATCAACCCGATTCTGATTGGCGAAGAACTTAAGAAGGAAAACGCGCTCGACTCAGTTGGCGGAATAAGTTTCATTACTAATCTCACGTACGGGCTGCCGCATTCAACCAATATCGCGCACTATGCCAAGGTCGTCCGTGGCAAGTCCATGTTGCGGCAGTTGATCAAGGCCGCGAACAAGATCACGCAAGAAGCGCTGGAGCAGGAAGAAGAGCCTGAAATAATCCTCGATCATGCTGAGCAGGCTATCTTTCTGTTGGCAGATGAGCGAATTCGGGAGGGTTTCATTCACGTCAAGCCGGTCGCCGAACAGTTATTGGAGAAAATTCAGGAGATGGAGGGCCGCGCCGCTGTCCTGACCGGGCTGACCACGGGTTTTGCCGATCTCGACAAAATGACCTCGGGTCTGCAGCGGCAGGACCTGGTTATTATTGCGGCGCGTCCCTCAATGGGTAAGACAAGCTTTGCCATGATGCTTGCGCAAAACGCAGCAATCCACGCCGGCGCAGTCGTTGGCATCTTTTCGCTCGAGATGTCGAAGGAAGCACTGGTTATGCGGATGCTCTGTTCCCAGGGCAACATTGATGCGCAGCGATTTCGCAACGGCTTTCTCTCGCGTCCTGAGTGGGCGCAGATCGCAAAGTCGCTCGGGACACTTGCCGACGCGAAGATATTCCTCGACGACACAGCCGGTATCACCGTCCTTGAAATGCGCGCAAAGGCCCGCAGGCTCGCGGCGGAGCAGAAGCGGCTCGATCTGATCGTTGTAGACTATCTGCAGCTTATGTCGGGTTCCGCAAGACGTGTGGAGTCGCGCCAGCAGGAGGTCTCGCAGATCTCTCGCGAGTTGAAGAGTCTTGCGAAAGAAATGAATGTGCCGGTTGTTGCGTTGTCTCAGCTTTCTCGCGCGCCGGAGTCTCGCTCTGAACACAGACCGCAGCTCGCGGACCTGCGCGAATCGGGCGCCCTGGAGCAGGATGCAGACGTCGTGGCTTTCATCTACCGTGAGGAGCAGTACAAGACACCTGAGGAAAGAAGCAACTTGCCGGAAGACCAGAAGAACGTTGCTGAATTAATCGTCGCCAAGCAGCGAAATGGCCCTACCGGTACCGTGGATCTTCGTTTTACTCCGTCCAGTATGCGCTTTGATAGCTTGTATCGTGAATAGAGCTTTACCCTTCTCGTCACCCATGTCCAATTTGAATAATTCATACGATGCAGCAGGACACCGACCCACCTGGGCTGAGATTGATCTCGATGCTCTAGCTGCAAATTTCCATCTGATAAAAAAGCGTGTGGGCACAGGCGTCAAAGTCATGGCCGTCGTTAAGGCCAATGCTTACGGCCATGGAGCGGTTGAGTGTTCGCGCAGACTCGGTCGCGCAGGCGTGGACTGGTTTGGGGTGGCATTGCCGGAGGAGGGAACCGAATTACGCAGCTCTGGCATTACTCAGCCAATTCTGTGCCTCGCCGGCTTCTGGGATGGACAGGCAGCCCAGTGTATTCAGCAAAAGCTCGTACCAGTGGTCTATCGCAGTGACATGTTCGAAGCTCTGGATAGGGCCGCACGAGATGCCGGAGTTATAGCCGACCTACACGTGAAGATTGATACAGGCATGGGACGACTGGGAATTCGGTTTGACGAGGTAAAGGAACTCCTGAACGGCCTGAGACGATTCAACAACATCCGGATTGATGGTTTGATGACTCATTTCGCGGCCGCCGATGATCCTTCCTGTGAAGACTTGACCGAAGATCAGATCGAACGCTTCGAAGTTGCGGTCAATGCATTCCGCAGCCGCGGTTACCATCCTCAACATCTCCATCTTGCAAATTCGCCTGGTATCTACACGCATCCGGCAGCCTGGGAAAACATGATCCGTCCGGGCGGTGTGCTTTATGGTCTTTGGCGCGACATCCTTCCGCCTTCGGAGCAAAACAGTCACCTGCAGCCGGTAATGTCTCTGCACTCCCGCGTTATGTTGCTGAAGTGGGTGCCCCCGGGCGAAACCATCGGTTATGGCTGCACCTTTGAGGCTTCGCGAAAGACGCTCGTGGCAACAATTCCCATTGGCTATGACGATGGTTATATGCGAGGTCTATCTAATCGCGGCCACGTGATTATACGTGGCACGCTCGCTCCCGTAGCAGGCCGCGTGTCGATGGACCTGACGTTGGTTGACGTGACTGGTGTCGAGGGAGTTGAACTCAACGATCAGGTGACGCTGATGGGAAGGGGGCCGGCGCCGGAACCTCAGGTTGGCTCCGAAATTGCCGCATCTCCGCGCATATCAAAGAAAGATCAACTTGCCGTGACGGCGGAAGACCTCGCCAAGATCGCCGGTACTCTTTCTTACGAAGTTACCTGTGGTATCGGCCCTCGAGTCCCCAGGATCTATGTGTCGAAATAGATGCCGATAATGCCGATAATGCCGATAGCGACGCAACAACTCACGGTCGTGGTTAATGAGCGGGAGGACGTAACCGCTCTACTTTACGCCGCACCAAAGAAAGATCGCCCGGGTATTACTGTGCTGCTCGGCCACGGCGCCGGGGCGAATCAGATGCATCCGTTCATGCGTCTGTTCGCAAGTGGTCTCGCCGCCCGCGGCCTTGACGTCATGACCTTTAACTTCCTCTACAAAGAGCAGGGTCGTGGAGCGCCCGATCCGAAAGCGAAACTCGAAGAGTGTTACCGCGCCGTAATCAAAGCCGCTGTCAACCATAAGAAATTGAAGAATAACCGCCTGGTGATTGGTGGGAAATCGATGGGTGGACGCATTGCGTCGCAGGTTGCGGCGGAGGGGATAGAGTCGACACCCGAGAACAAAGAGCAATCGAAGAAGGTGCGTTCGAAAAAGAACAGCAGTGGGCCCAAAGAGCACGCCGCAAAGAATCTCTCGGGTCTGGTTTTCTTAGGTTATCCGCTACATCCGCCCGGTAAGCCTGAGCAGATGCGCGATAAGCATTTGAAGGACATCCGCGCACCAATGCTGTTCATGCAAGGCTCACGCGACGTCTTTGGCACACCTGACGAGCTTCGTGCTGTAATCAAGAGAGATCATCTGCCCGCAACTCTTTATCTGATAGAGGGCGGCGATCATTCTTTCAACGTTCCCAAAAGTTCGGGTGTTCCGCAGCCGCAGGTCTACGAAAATGCGATGGACGAGATCGTGAGCTGGCTGGAAGGATAAGCACAACAATTCCTGGGTCCGCGCCGCGTTGAGAGCCGTCATACCGCGCAATCAGTTGTAGGTATAGGATCGGCGGGCCCTGACAGCGACGCGCTCGCGATGTACTTTGACTCTTATTTTTCTCTCCTGCCCCCTTTGCGCGAGTTCGTTCGGGTGGTAGCCGAGCACATACTGTCGTCGTAATTCTTCGGCGACCTGGGCAAAAGATCTTGTAATTGTATTTGCATCGGCCGCCATGAAGTAACGCCCTCCCGTTTTCTCCGCCAACTGCTGGAGATACTTCTGTGCGTGTGAGTTGCCGTACTGGAGTGTGTAAATGACTGTGTCCGACTCTTCCGCGTCATGGAGCGTACTCTTCATCGTCGCTTTACCCCAGGTGTTCTCGCCGTCAGTAAAAAGGATGACTGCCTTACGTTCAGACACAGGCTTTAACACGTTCAGAGCGAAGTCAACTGCGTCATACAACCTTGTGCCCATGTCGATTGGACCGGAACTCATCTGATCAATCGCCGCGCTTAAAAGATTGGGGTCACTGATGCTCTTCGTGGTGAGGGGTTTTATCTCACCATGAAAATAGACCGGCTGCACTGTGTCTACGGGCCGCAGTTGTTCGACAAAGGACTTAGCCGCCCCTTTCATTTGCCCTAAGAAAGAGGCAGTCGAGCCGCTGGTATCCAAGAGGAGAACCACGGAGAAACGCTGATCGACGTTACTGAAGTGGGTAATCAATTGCTCTACACCGTCCTCATAGATGCGGAAGTCTTTCTGCTGTAGATCGACAACATATTTACCTTGACGATCAATAACGCTGACTGGGACAGAAACAAGACTGGCAGTGATATGCACGACCTCGCCTTCCCCTACTTCCTCTCCACTTTGAACTGTCGCCGGTGATTGACGCTCGTTTGAAGCCGACTGACGTAAGGGACGTGGCGCCTGCTGCCCGTGAGCGAGAGCGGCGAATATGACGAGGAGGAAAAGAGAATTCCTGTGTATCTTCATAGTATCGAAAACATAGTTGGGTAGTTATATCTCTATCGCCTTATTGTGACTCTAGTGTGGGCGCGCCGCCAAGAGCATGAGGGAGGCGGTCCAACATCCGAGTTGAGGGATGGCGCACTGCGGGCAGAAGAGCTGACGTCTCTAAAAAGGAGAGTGCGTATTCTTCCTCATGAGAGGTAGTGCTCGAATAGTGTCCCTAACGGAATGCATCTCAAATCTGACTTCGGTTAATTGACGGGCATACCGGCCGCCTACCCTCTGTTTGCTTCTAAGGTTTAATACTGGTCTTGGAGGCATCAGAGTTGACAACCGGCAGCTCGGGGCGGCGGCTCCAATCTTCGAATGAGCCGTCGTAGAGGTGAGCGTCGTAGCCGAGGTAGCGAGCAACGAAATAAAGCAGACTCGCCTGTTGGCCGATGTGGCAGTAGGTCGTCACGCTGTCTTCCGGTTTTACCCCGGCAGCGTTAAAGAGTTGGTTCAGCGTCTCGGCATTTTTGAATTTATTATTTGACTCCTCGATCAGGCTTGAAAAGGGAATGTTTAGCGCACTGGGGATATGACCGCCGCGCGGCATTCGTCCCGCTTCTTCGCCTGAATAAAATGTCCGCGCCCGTGCATCAAGAATTCTCACTCCCGGTTTATTCAAATTGGCACTAACCCATGCGGCATCGACCACCAACTGCTTATTTGGTCGGGGCGTAAAGCCTCCAGGTTTGACTTCTCCCACATCTGTGACTAAGGGCTTGCCCTCGGCGCGCCATGCGGGTAGCCCGCCGTCGAGAATTGAGGTGCGATCGCCGAATCCCAGATAATCGAGTGTGAAAAACACCCGCGCTGTCGGCGTAACCCAATCCTTGCTGAAGTAGATCACGATGCGAGATTTATCCGTAACGCCAAACTTCTCAAATGTGGCTTGAAGCTGAGCAACGGGCGGCAGCTCAAGCGCGAGCCCTTCGCCACGCGGTGTCGAAATATCGGCATTAGTGATGAATCGGGCCCCGGGAATATGGCCAGCCAGATATTCCTCCTTCTCGCCCACTTGCAGTAATACCAATGACTCGTCTTTCAAATGGCGGGCCAGCCAGTCGGTGGAAACAATCATTGACTTGCGAATCTCGGGCTTGCTCGTCACCGAAGCTGTTGCCTGCCGAGATGTTGTTAACGGTATGACAAACATGAAAACCATTACCGCGCAGAAGATTCTTTTCATCATTACCCTCCAACAGAGCGTCTAACCGAGGTTTGTCCCCACACTTTTATCAAGCCATTCCAGATACTGTTGTCGATCTTTGTCCCTTATGCTTTGCGCTTCATCAGCAGACATCCTGCGCATCTCATCTGCACTTCGCCTCATTTCATGAGGATATTCTGCATAAGCAAGTATATCTCGATAATCCTGCTTTGCCACTTCAACATTTGAGAGCAGCTCATCCATGCTGCCATGACTTAGCTTCAAGATGGCGAGTTGAACACGCTCACGCTCGCGCTCATAACTTTCCTCGCCATAAAGGTCGAGAACCGCCAACACGTCTTCTGAATCTTCCTGTGGGAATGTCTCTTTGATCTTTGTCAGCACTAAATCTCTGTCAGGGTTCATGGCCGGTCAGCTTCTCTTTAATCGCCGCGCCCTCTGACGTTCGACGGGCGGTAAAAATAAAAATGGATGGTTAATCAATCCGTGTGCGTCTAACTATTAGGAATACGGAAGGTCAGGGGCCAATAATGCAAATCCTACGCAGATTATGCCGTCGACCGGTTCTAGCTCTTGCCGCGGCGTGTCTTCTTTCAACTCCAGTCATGGCGCACCCCGGATCGGGCATCGCCGTCGACCGGCTCGGCCAGGTCTATTTCCTGGACACGGGCTCAGGGCTGTGGAAGATCGACCCGCACGGCAAGCTGGCCCGCATTTCGGGAATAATGTTCCATTGGCTGGCCCTCGACACGAACAACGCGTTCGCTAGCTCCCCTCTGCCCTCAGGTCCGCTCGGAGATATCTTAAGGGTAGGCGCCAGCCCCACGCTCCTCCTCTCCAGTGACTATCCCATCGCAATAGGTCAGGACGGAAATCTTTACTACCCATCTGGTCCCACAGGCGGTTTGCGGATCGTGCAAATGATGCCGTCCGGAGGGAGATCGGTGTTGGCAACCCTCCCGGCGACGGCAAGGGGGCCGCTCGCGCACCTAAACGGCATCACCGCCGGTCCCAATGGTTCCTTGTACTACACCGAGAACAACGCAATCCGCCGGATCACCGCACAGGGCAGGGTCTCGACTGTTGCGACGATCCCCGCTCTCGCCGGCGGGCCATCGATTCCCGGAATGGACCAGCAGCCGTATCTCCGCGGGCTCGCGGTCGACGATCTTGGTGTGATGTACGTGGCTGATACGGGAAACGCCCGGGTGCTGAAGATCATCCCCGACGGAAAAGTGACCACCCTGCTCCAACTCGAAAGTCCGTGGTCCCCTACCGCGGTCGCTCTCTCGGCCAGTGACCTGTATGTGCTCGAGTACCTGCACACAGCGGTGGAATCGCGGCGCGAATGGATCCCTCGCGTCAGGAAGATAGCATGGGACGGTACTGCAACTATCATCGCGATCATCGATCGGCGCGCATAACAATTCCACTGCCCCATGGCACTCATTTGCTCGTCGCTCCTAAAGCCGCCGGAAGCGTGAGTTTGCCTCGCAATTCGATCTGTTCCGATGAGCGACCGACGAGCACCTCGAAGTCGCCGGGCTCGGCGCGCCACAGTTTGGCCGAGGGGTCGTAATAGGAGAGTGCGCGGGTGTCGAGCGGCACGACCAATCTCCTGGTCTCTCCTGGGCGAAGATTCACCTTCGCGAATCCTTTCAGCTCCTTCGCAGGGCGCGGCACTTTCGCGTGTGTATCGCCGATGTAAACTTGCGCGACGTCAGCGCCCTCGCGTTTCCCGGTGTTCTGCACGTCGAACGAAACCTCGTAACGAGGCCGCGCGCTCGACGCTGCGCCGCCCATGACGGGCTTGACGGACAGATTGCTGTACTTGAACGTGGTGTAGGACATCCCGTGCCCGAAGGCGAAGAGCGGCTTCGTGTGGTTGCGCTCGTAGCCGCGGTAGCCTACGAAGACGCCTTCCTTGTATTCGACGCGTTTCGTGTCCGCCGCCTTAGGGTAGTAGCTTGCGTGCACCGGGTTGTCTTCCCACCGGCGCTCGAACGTGACCGGCGGCCGACCCGACGGGCTCACTTCGCCGAAGAGAACCTGGGCCAGCGCGGTGCCGCCCTCCTGGCCCGGATACCACGCCTGGATGAGCGCGGGAACGCCGTCGAGCCATCCGCTCATGTCCACGCCTCCGCCCGAAGTCAAAACGACGATCGTGTTCTTGTTCACCGAAGCGACCTCTCGGATCAACTCGTCCTGTCCGGGTGGCAGGGTGAAAGTTCTGTCGGAGCCTTCGCTTTCCGTCGCGGGGTCGAACCCCGCTGCGACCACAACCACATCGGCCGCCGAGGCGAGCTTCTTCGCTTCCGCATCAACCATCTGTCCGCGGCGCGCGATTCCCACGTTCAATCTCCCGCCGAGAAATCGCGAGCGCCCGCGCTGCTCCAGCACGACCTTGTGCGGCGTGGCGTCAAGCGAAAGAGTAACTGAGCCGCCGAGCGCCCTGTTCTCCGTCCAGTTGTCCAGGAGGAGTTTGTCGTCTACGTAGAGTCGGTGAGCCCCGCCATCTTCTCCCGTTGACTGCACGAAGATTTCGTGCGCGCCGGGCGATTTCGGAACGTAATAGCCCGTCCAGCGCGACGACGCGGTCTGGTCCGGCAAGAACCGAGAGCCCGGCCCGAAGTTGATGTGCGGCTCTGTGCGCGTCACTGCCGGAGTCCCTTCCAGTTTATCGTTACTGAAATATTCCGCCTTGAGGCCAGGCTTGCCGCTAGGCTTGCCGCTGGTCGCGGCCGTGGAGAAGTCGGTCGACTCGGCCATCTCGGCGAGAGAGGGCACACCGCGACTGTAATATACACGGCCAGACGTGCCCAGATAGTTGCTCAGGCCCTCCAGGTAGCTGACGGCTACGAACGGCTCGACGCGGGCGCTGCCGCCTCCGACCGGAACCGCCGGGTAAGCGTCGGGACCGATGATGGCTACCGTTTTAATCTTAGCCTTGTCCAGCGGCAGCAGGTTGCTATCGTTCTTCAGCAGCACCAAACTCTCGCGCGCGGCGTCGAGCGCCACGCGGCGCCCCTGTTGGTTGAAGCGCGGGACGGATCGATCCGTCTGGTCGCGGTCGAGCCAGGAGAAGCGCACGGCCGTGCGCAGGATGCGGCGCACCTTGTCGTCAATGGTGGCTACAGAGACTTTGCCCTGCTCGATTGCCGGCAGAAGTTCTTTCCGGTTCATGTGCGCGCCCGAAGGCATCTCCAAGTCCTGCCCGGCGTTCGCTGCCGCCACGCCATCGTAGGTCGCGGACCAGTCGGACATCACTATGCCATCGAACCCCCACTCCTTCTTCGCCACATCCGTCAGTAGAAACTTGTTCTGCGATGCGTGCTCGCCGTTGACCACATTGTAAGAATCCATGATGGCCCCGACGCGCGCCTCCCTGACTGCGGCCTCGAAAGTCGGCAGGTAAATCTCGCGCATTGTGCGTTCGTCAATGATTGAATCGGTATTGTGGCGGTCGAACTCGGAGTTGTTTCCCATGAAGTGCTTGACGGTGGCGCTTACGCCCTGTGATTGCACGCCCTTGATGTAATCAACGGCCACGCGCGAAGCCAGGAAGGGATCTTCGCCGAAATACTCGAAGTTGCGTCCGTTCATCGGCGCGCGGTAGATATTGACGCCCGGACCGAGCAGGAAATGCACTCCCTTGGCGCGCGCGTCACGACCGATCTCTGTGCCGACGCGGCCGGCGAGCTGCGGGTTCCACGTCGCCGCGAGCGCGATGCCCCCGCAAAGGCCGTCGCCGGCCCCGAAGTTGCGCACGCCTAAGGGGCCGTCGGCCATCTTCAGGCGGGGGACATCGAGGCGCGGGAACTCGCGCAAAAAAAAGCGGTCAACCCCGCCGAGCATGTCTATCTTTTCCTCAAGCGTCATCCGGCCGAGGATGGATTCGACGCGGCGCTCTATTTCATCAGGGGACGGCGCGGGCCCTTGCGCCTGCGCTAACATGAAAGTGGAGATGATAAAGCAGAGAGTCAGGATTGTCGCTGTAAGTTCTCGCATGAAGTTTTCCTTTCGCCCTGGCAGCAACACAACGTCAAAGTTTCAGGTGGCCGCGCGGCAGCAGATAGGTGGATTCTATCTTTCAAGTTGAAGGACGAGCTATCGCGGCTTATCTGATTTCATTCTCATTGAGGCCACTGGGTACTCCAACCGCCAGCTCCAGAGAGATGCGTTGGTTATAGAGTGGCCAGTCCTGCTGGGAGTTCTCGATAGCCAGCTTGGCGAGATCGAGTCCCGCGTATAGTTCATCGGTCAACTCCTGGTAGTCCTTGTACAGAGCAATGAGACCTTTGAGCCCACCCAACCCACGTCGACGGCTGTATGGAGCTTGCAGCTTCCAGTCGATCTGGTATTTCACCCACGCATCGTCGCGCTGGGCGGCGATGGCACGAAGGGCTCGCTCAACATCCTCCTGATACAAGTAGATCAGGAGCGGGTTCAGCGGGTGGATGATTTCCTCCACGGCTCGGCTGTACTCCGCGATCGCTGCGCGCCCGGCTTCCATAAGGAAGAGATTCGTCAGGTCGCCATGAAAGAGCTGCCCATCGAGGACAGATACCGTATCCAAAGCGCATGCTGAGTCGACAAAAGAGCGCCACTTCGAAAGGCTTTGGTCGGCAAGTTCCGCAGGTGTGACGTCGAGCCAGGGCTGGTAAGGGTGGGCGAGCTCGCCGAAAGCACGGGTCGGATGCGGCATCGTCGCTTCTGGGATTGGCCGTGCTCGCCTATTCGCCTTCTCCAGGCTCGTGGCGATGAAGCGGGTCGTCGTCGACTTACCCGAGCCCACAATCCCTTCGACGATTACCAGCCGGCGCTCGCTGGCATCACTTTGGTCCACTGTCGCTTCCTTATGGACTCAAGCTCTGCCTAGCAAGAGTCCAACTTCTTGTTCTCGAGCAAGATTCTTGAGCAAGATTCTCGAGCAAGATTCTTGAGCAAGATTCTTGAGCAAGATTCTTGAGTGTCAACTGTCAACCGTACTTGCTCGCCCTTCAGAGTAACGCTTTCCCAACGGCTTTGCCGCCGGATGTGAGGCGTGGGCTTCGCCCTGCCGGTCGGCCGGCCCCAACGTCTGGGCTATGCCCCTGGTTCGGGCTTTGCCCCTTTTAGCGCAATGGGAAGCGGGTTCGTTCGTCGAAAGATCCTGTGGGGAGTGTGCTCAAATTGAATAGCTCCAACGCAACACGAGGGGCCGAGCCCGAAACCAGGGGCGCAGCCCAAGTGGATCTGACAACTAACCGGCGGGGCGCAGCCCACGCCTCACATCCGGCGGCAGCCGGCACGCCTGAACTAAATTGGTTGCGGCGTCAGCCTAGCCACATACTCCGTGGGAGAGTTGAAATTTTCACCAGCAAGTTTTCGATGCGATTGTGCCTTGCACAAAATCTCCTGACGACTAACGTCCACGGTGAGCGGAGTGCGAAGCGCGTCCGCTCAACCTGCTGTTATGGCCGCCGCTCTTTATCAGAGGAATCCCCCTCATGACGATATGCCCAGCGGAATAATAACGCAGATAAACCTGATGCCACTGCAACACCCGGATAGATGTAGAACGGCTCAAGCACCTTCTTCTCCACGAAATGTTTCGTCACCAACAAGAACACCACTGCACCAAAGACCATTCCTCCAACGAGAGCCAGCATGAGCAATGGTGTGGCGAGAATGATCTGCCAGAATTGAGGGTCAGGAGCCAGACGCCTCAGCCATCGCCCGATAAGAATAACCAGCAGGATCGCCGGAGCGAACATCACGATGAACAAAGCCGTGGTCAGCAAGGGGTGCTTGGCTTGATGTTCCTGGATGCGCTTCATGTTCATAATCACATTGGTTGAGTTGACCGGGGCGCGGCGATTACATCCAACCTTCGAATCTATCACTCAAGTTAAAGAAAGAGGCTCCCCGCCCTCCGGTCCAACGCGTTATGCTGCCCTCTGATCCTATCGCGCTTCGTCGGCCATTTCACGTTTGGCTCAAATTCTGGCCCGGAATTCCCTGTCCGAACAGAATTTTGTTTCCATCAAAGTCGCGAACAGATACTTCGCGGGTGCCCCATGTCTGGTCTATCGGTGGACGTGGAACTGGAACACCCTTCGCCACGAATTCGGTGTAGAGCGCATCGATATCGTCAACGAACGCGTAGACGATTGAGGCACCAATTGCTCCGTCCTTGAACGAGGTCACGTGTAGATACGCCTCGTCACGAACCATTGCCATGTAGCAGGGATCTTTGGTGGCTTCGTGGCCGCCACGAGGCCAGAAGGATGAATCCCAAGCCTTTAAATAAAACTCTTCTGCCGCGACGGAGTCGCTGACGTGAACTACGGGAATGGCTGCCTGGAGCATGTCACAACTCCCAAACTCGCGAGGAACGGCACGTTTGACTCCTGACCAATCCTTCCGTCTCCGGATAGATTTGGTGGCATAACGCTGCTTCAGCTGCGCGCTCACTCCGAATGCTACAGTTCCGTCTAATTCTGAGTGAACCGGGAAGATAATGGCCGCCTAAACTCCAGCTTCTCCGCCTCCGAGAAACTCACCTTCACGGGCGTTACTCGGCCGAAGATTTCGACCGCCACTTTGAGCAGGGACTTGGATTGATTGATCCCCTCCACCTTTCCCGAGAAGGCAGCGAACGGCCCTGCCTTGATTCGGACCATGTCACCGACCTTATAAATACGTTTCGATCTTGGGTTCATATTCTTTAACTCTCAAAAATGATCACCCCGCGACTTACGAGCGCCGAACGCCCGGCATCATCGGCCTGCACGGAAACGTGACGGATAAGAGGCTCGCTGGGCGCGTCCGCTGCATGCCGTTATGCGCGGCTCAGGAAGCATGGCATTTCGCTGGCTTGTATATCCTACCCTCGCAGCTGCGAAGAACCTTAACCTGACGTGGTCCAAGATCAGGAAGAACAGGCCAGTGTTTTTCACTAAGATCACGAGGTATTACCCATGGCCAGGTTTCGGCTTTCTCTCGATACCCACCGTCTGAAGTAAAACCTCGCTATGGCGAGTCGAGCAAGTTCATGTTGTGCATGACAGTGATGAAGCACTTCTCACCCTCTTGGGTCATGACAAAACTCAACAGCCCCCTCCTCAGCGGGATGTCTTCACCCTCTCGGTTCTCGCTCCGGTCATCTCCCAGCGCGCGTCAACCGCTGCCACATCAGGCTTGATGAACCTGATTTTGGTCTCCGCTATTTTCTGGTGCGTGTCCCTGAATGTCGTCGCGAACCGCGGCGCGTGAAACTTCTCGACTTCCGCCCGCCCGTGCGCGCTCACCCCGGCCACGTTCGTGAAGTCGGCGTCCCCAGCGAAGACCATCGAGAAGGCTTTGGCGTCATGCTTGTTCCAGGCCTCTATGAAATCGGCCAAGACTTTCCTGATTCCCTCCTCATCCTTGGCACTACCTGTAGGTTTTACTTCACCGCTCGCACTCTGGCCAACTGCACAGATTGACAAGATCAGGATTAGATGGAAGGCTACGAAGTCGCATCTATCGATTAACTCTCCTTCCGAATAAAGGGTTCAATTTCGACTACCGAATCAAGGTTAACTTCGGTACTCGGAAGTGCCTAACGCTGATGCGCTTCAACTGCGGCGCGCGATCAGCACGTAAGTAAAGCGGAAAGAGATTACTTGAGAAAGATGTTATCGCGCCGTCAGCTGCAAGCGTTCGACGACGACGCCCGCTCGCGTGCCTCACCCGCGTTCCGTCAGTATTACAGCTCTTCCGTCGGGATCAAGTAGCTTCGCCCACTTGCCATGGTGATCTTTGAACGGTCCCTCTACCGCTCGAATGCCCCGGCTTGCTAAAACCGCCAACTGAGCGTCAAGGTCTTTGACCTTTAGCCCAATCACTGGATCAGATCCTGGCGTCTGATGAACGTCACCATCGGGAAGATCGAAGCATAGCCGAACTCCACCGGCATCCACCATCACATAATTATCGTCCTCTCGGACAATCGGGAATTCGAGCAGCGTCACCCAAAATCGCTTTGCTTGCGCGAGGTCTGCAGTGGTGACCGCAATGAAAGCGCATTCTTCGAACATAACCATTCCCTCTGGGCCTGTTTTCACGATAGCATTCAAGGCGTCGAACGTTGCGCTTCAGCTATCAATAGGATTCTCATAGATTCATCATAAGCCTAAGCGTCCAACGAGTTGTTGTGCGCGGCGTCGCACGCTAGCTACTCTCCAATTCACCGAAGAAGTTCAGCGTCAGTCCGTTTGGCTCACGAACGCAGAAGCTCCGATGGCCCCACGTTTGATCCTTCAACTCACGTTGAATCGGCAGACCTTTTTCAACCGCACATTGGTAAAGCGACTCCACCTGATCCACCTCGATTACCATAAACGCACCCTGCGGCGGCCTCTCATCCCAGAGGTGATCGGATTGGCCGCTGCCCGGTAAGGCCAGCACCTCAATCACACCGGCTGCAGCACCAAAGAGCGTTCCTCGATCATCCGGGGTACGGTCCCATGCCTCGATGCTGGGGAACTCTAACCCTTCTCGGTAGAAGGCGATCGTCTCCTCGTATTTCGGCGTGAAATACGCGAACCGGAACTGACCATTTCCCATACCACTCTCCCGTCAAAATTTAGCGGCATAACGCTGCGGTTCAGCCGCGCCGAGCGCAGCGAAGGTTCCGTCCAACATCAGTTGACCGGGCGCGGCGATTACATCCAATCTTCGAATCAATCAAGTTGAGAAACAAGCGACCCGCGTTCCGGTCCAACGATTCGTTATGTCGCGGTGTTGACCACAGTAATCACTCGTTATTGCCAAATCGTGTTTTCTTTGCTTCCCACCATTGACGCGCACTCTCTATGCCTTGTTGGGGACTCATTGGCCCACTCTGTTTGGGAAACCCGAAATCCTCTCCAGTAATTTCCTCAATCGCCTGAGCAGCGCACATGTCAACACTGTCGTTAGAGTCATACAGGTACTTTGCAAGGAATGGGATATCCCTCTTCGCCCCTAAACTTCCTATCGCTTGCAGAACCCAGCAGCGGGTTTGGCTTGAAGGATGTTGCGCGACCCGCTCCAGTGCCGGAACAGCGTTTTTTGCTCCAAGCATCCGGAGCGCTAAAGAGGTCTGCTCGATAACCCCTCCATCATTTTCCCTATGCAGTAAATCAATTAATCTATAAGAGGCAGACTGTGCTCTCATTTCGCCAAGGGCACGCGCGGCATTTGCCCTCACATGCGGATGTTTATGGCCAAGCGATTCAGTTAGGAAAGGAACTGCCTTCCCGTATTTCATAAAACCAATGCCACGTATGCTCATCCATTTCGTGACAATATCACTCGTCTGCGTCGCAATACGCAGTAACTTATGACCGACATCCGGCTGGCGGGTGATCTGATTTAACAGTTGCTCTTTCTTAACTAAATCTGTCTCTGTAACGAATTCCGACAAGAGATGATCGCCAGATGTTACAGGGTTTTGAGAGTAAAGCGGGCCTGCAACAAGAGCAATAAACACCAACAAGAAGTAGCTGATCTTCATAAGCTCGTAATCTTTCGCGGGCTACCTAACGCCCGGCATCAGCGGCGCGCACAGGCGATGGAGTTTAAGAAGTAGGCTGGATGCGCGTCCGCTGCATGCCGTTTGTTTAGGCGCTGCGAAATGCGCGTACGCAACGCCAGGCGCCCCACCCGAGTAGTAGCGCCAGTACTGGGAACACTATCGCCCCGACGTACGCTCCCTGCCCGCCAGCGCGTATCGTCTGAAGCCCGTGGGTCACGTAGAGCAACCGGACCGTGTAGAACACGAAGAATGCGCTCAACAGCCCGAGGAGACCGGCAGCGACTAAGAAGAAGACGCGCACCGAGTTTGCTGACGAAGTCATATCATTCCATTAATCACACGGTGAGCGCCTGTTCGGTGTCCTCGCAATCTAGCGCTGGCGCAACGGGTCCGACACGCCTTTTTGAAGCCTCTGAACACGCGACCAAACTTCAGCCGACATTATGTATTGCCAAACACCTGTGAGGGCGCGAGCAAATTTCGGGTTTGTTGCTACCTCGTTTTCAACGAGACTGATATAAGCTTCCCCATGCCAGCCTAACAAGTGCTCGATAGGTCCGGCTGCCGCTTGGCTCAATTCGTCATCGGATTCTGACAACGAGACCGCAATCAGAATGAACCGCCATTGAATCTCGGGCGGCGCGGAGAAATTCATTGAAACCACTGACTGACAGGAATCTGATTCGCCGCCAGATAAGTTGCCGCGAATATCCGCAAGCCATCTATGAGCCAAATGCTCTAATTCCGCGTCGGCAAACTCATCGCAGTATTCATTTTCTTGCATAGCTAGTCGCAGACACCGAACGCTGATGCGCTTCAGCGGCTCGCCCACGCAACCGACCAAAGAAGCACCCTACCGGCGAGCCCGCTGCAAGCGCTTGTTTCGGCAGCACTTGCGGGCGAGGCATAAAGTTTGACAAGCGCCTGAAGCTCGTCCGAGCTCGCTACGATCCGTCCTAGCTACGGCAAGCCGCCGATGACCACCACCTTGTACACGAACATCGCCACGATCGCCGCCACGACGATCCCTGTAGCCACCCGGTACCGCCCAAAGAAGTACGCAACCACGGCCGCCCACGCCCCAAGTGCCGCCATCAGCCCGCCTGTGATGTACGGCGCCACCTCGGCCAGCGCGAGCGCCGTCCCACGCACGTACCGCAACCGGTAGTACTCCGCCAGTGTCCGGATGATCGCCAGGAACAGCGCTGTGATCGCTAGTTCAGACAGCCGCCGCGCCGAGATGCCAGCCATACGTGTGCAGTATACGTGCGCCGCGCCCTCCCGCGCTGACGCTTCACGTGAGGCCGGGAACTCCTCAAGCGCGATCCAGGCCAGCGACGGTCGTGTGAGGGCGTCATGTAGCCCGACGTGGAGTGATCTTGACGACGTTTCCGCTTGGCTTTCCTTGCGTCGCGCTGCGTGCGCTTCTGCTGCCGAACGCTTAGCTTCAGCAGCGCGGCGCAAACCCAACCATGCTACGTCGCAGGAGATATCATGAAAAGGATGCTACCGCCGCGTCCGCTGCAAGCCATTCGTTGGGCGGCGGCTAGGGGCAGCTCGCTATTTCCAATATATTTCTGATTCGCGC
>WNGE01000224.1_pt1 | contig 71849 bp, 58 predicted proteins | sample 5400651 | NCBI WGS metagenome assembly WNGE01 (sample SAMN13153370, study PRJNA577476) | soil metagenome | isolation source: 60 cm soil or saprolite under grassland replicate 2 | place: USA:California | collected 2016-06-15 | reverse complement strand
ACACCACAAGAATCCCGAACGGCCGCGCGCCCCGCCGCACCCACCCACTGCGGACACGCTCGTCAGCCAGCGCCGCCAGTAAGGCTCTCCATCTCGGTGGCGATGGTTTCGCGCATAAAGTCCTCGATCCGCTCGTCCAGGTCGCTGGCGCCAGCCGAGCCTTGGTAACCGGGCTTGGCAAGCTCCGATCGCACCGCGCGAAGCCGCTGCGGCAACTCGTCGATTCGCCTGTCCGTTGGCAACGTCAGCACAGCCTCAAGATCAACGGCGTCCAGATCACCGCGGCGGAGCTGCGCCAGAGCCAGGTCGATCCTGGCGATGGCTTCGCAACCATAGGAGCGCTCCTGCGCAGGACCTGTCTCGAAGAGAGCGATGGCGCTGCGCAACTGTGCTATAGCGGCAGCGTCGTTGCCCGCAAGGCGGGTTTGGGCAGAGCCGGCCAAGTAAGCCTGGCGGGCCGGAGTGAACCGGAATTGGCCGCCGATTTCATCCTGCAGCTCGTCACCCGTGCGTTCCCCGGCCTCGTGCGCCGCCTCAGCCGCACCAGCCGCCTCGCTGGTTCCTTGGGCATCACCGATTTCCGCAGCGGCTTTGGCGTAGAGAAGATGCAGCCTCACAGCACCCGGTCCATCGGACACATACCGCAGACCGTCTAGAGCGAACTCCTGTGCCCGCCTCGGCTGTCCCCGCCAGTGCGAGATGTCGGCCATCCGAGCGCGGAGGTAGCCCATGAGCGGGTGGTGGTCTATCACGATGGCGTATGCCCAGCCGGCGCGAACCAGTTCCTCGGCCGCCTGGGGGTAGCCAAGATCTTGAGCTGGCTGCGACATGAGGCCATTGAGACCTCCCAGCAGGAAGTACAACATTGTCGTGTCACGTGGCCAGAGCCGCCGGTCAAGCACGGTATAGATCCGGCTTCGGACGCGGTGCATCTCCTTGAACAACGGAAATGGTTCGCCGGTCACGTAGTTCTGGGCGACGTTCGCGACGTCGGCGCGTAACTGTTCGAGGGTGGCTTCGCCGATGTCGCGCCGTTCGGCACCTTCTGCGTGGTGGCTGCCTTCGTGTGCCGCCATCAGCACCTCTCGCTCGACCGTGGGCTCGCCCGGATAGGGCACCTGCGTCCAACGGTAAGCAAACTGGGCGGGCGTCTGGGCAGCTGGGATCACCGCCTCCGGAGCGAGGTGCGGAACAAGCTGCCCGGCGACGCCGACCCCGGCAACAGGCATCGCCATCGGTAACGCGGCGGCGACATGCGGGTGGCTGACCGCGGGCGGCGGCGGTGACGGGCCGAACTCCCCGGGCGGGATGCCAAGGGCCCGGCAGTAGTGCAGCTTGTGGCGTTCGGAGATGCCGCCGTTGCCGTTCTCCCAGCGGCGGATGTTGCGGCACATGGCGTTGCCGCCGGGCATGGTGTGATCGCCGCTGTCGGCTGCGGCGCGGCGGAGCTGCCGGGCCATCTCCGCGATCGGCCAGCCACGGTTTTGCCGCTGCCGCCGCAACCACCCGGCGAGTTCGGAAGACATGGCGTGTCACCCTAACCCCGCGAGGCCCGCGAAACCAGGGCAGTGTCCGCCGCCGTCCGAGGCTGGCCCCGGCTGTCCGCCCCGCTGTCCGCCCCGGTTGTCCGCACCTGTTGTCCGCCCCGGTTGTCCGGCGCTGCGGGGCGCCGCGCCACACCACAGCCACCACCCCAGCGGCGGAACCGGCAGCCGGCCCGCACCACCCGCATGCCCGGCACGTCCCCGCCCGCGTCGGCGCCCGTCCGGGATAACCGTGAGAACTGCTGGCTGCGCACACCGAGCCGCCGTTCGGTGTGGAATCAGCGGTTCGGTGCTGGACGCGGTTGGCCGCACAGATCAGGTGTTCGGAGTGGGCCCAAGTCGTTGTCCCTCAGCTGCTGAGGCGGGTGTAGATCAGGGCGTGGTCGGAGGCGGGTGCGTTGCGGCGAACCGCAGGGGCATCGGTGATCGACGGCAGCGTCCCTGGGTGGAGGGTGTGTACCTCTGCCGTACGGCCAAGGAGCGCGTGGCTGACCAGGAGGTGGTCGATGAGCTCGCCGCGGCCGTGGTAGATCCGCGAGTACCGCTCCCCTTCGGGGAGGCGGGGGGCGAGGTTCCACAGCCGGGCGGCGTCGCCTTGGTCGGGGCGGTCGGCGCCCGGCGTGCCCAGTTCGGAGCCGGGCGGGCCGAGCAGGATCTGGGTGGTCGCGGCCTGCGGTTCGTCGTTGAGGTCACCGACCACCATCACCTGGCGCGTCGTCCCCTCCCCGGCGAGCAGGTCGTCGGCCAGAGCGCGGACGGTGACGGCCTCGGCGGTGCGGCGGTCCAGGGCGTAGCCGGCGACGCGCGCACGCTCGCCCTCGTCGTGGGGGGTAAAGCGGGATTTGCCGCCCGGGCCGGGGAAGGACAGCAGCTTGGATTTCAGGTGGCATGCGACGATCATCAGGTCCCGGCCTGAGCTTTCGCGGATCCGGACAGCCAGCGCGCCACGGCCCATCTGCTGGATCGTGGCGCCGGTGTCGTCGGCTTGCACCGGCCGCAACAGCTGTGGGAACGCCGCGACGTCGGCGATGACTTCCAACGGCAGCCGGGACAGGAACCCGACCCGGATCGGATGCGCCGGCTCGAAGATAGCGGAGGTCACTGTCTGCCAGTCGCCGTCCAGCAGGGCTGCTACGTCGTCCAGGGCGGCGGGGTCGCCGACCTCTTCGACCGCCAGGACATCGGCACCGGTCTGGCCGATGGTATCGGCCAGGCCGTGGATCTTCGCCTGGTAGGCGTCGTCATCGTGGGGGCCGAAATCATCGCCCGGCCGGAACAGATTCTCCATATTCCACGCGCCCGCCACCGTCATCTGCGGCCCCCTCCCGGCTCGACCCTACGGCTCCATTGGATCAGACGAAGCGACGAGGCTCCAGATGCACGGCCGGGAGAGAGCCACACGCGCGCGCCTAGCGCATGCAACGTGAACCCGTGAGGAACTGCTGAAGATCCACCGGATCCTTCGGGCAGCACCACAGCGGTGCTGCTATACCCGGCCGAGCGGGGTCGGCCCCGCGCCCACCGCATGCTCGACGACACCACCCCGACCCAAGGCAAGCTCAGCAGCATCTTCGGCCTCGACCGCTACGCCCCCAAAGCGCTGACGCCGACATGGGTAATACGCCAGGCACCGCCGCGCACGGCCGCTGACCAGCCGAAACAAGCCGAAGATCAACTTATCCCGAAAACTTGGGCTAGGAGACATTCGAAGACGCCGGGGCTGCGGTCGGCTCTCCGCCGCGCATGAACGCCCGGTGCCGCCCGATCACCTCGGAAGCAGATTGACCGTCTATCACAGTGCGTCACAAGCTACCGGGAATCTCCGGCGCCCGAGCCGCCGTTCGGTGTTCCAAGCGGACTACCCGTCGTGGCCGGTGGCGGGCACCCCATATCAGCCATCCTGCCGGGTGTCCGCAGCCGCTGCCTGGCCGGGGTTTGGGGCGGCTGCCCGACGACGTGGCGGAGCCGGCCAGGCCTGCGCATGGGCCAGCAATTCGGCGAGCGCCTCGTCCAGGGACTTTCGCGCAGCAAGAAGAACGACTGCGCGGGCCAACCTGCGGCCTTCGAGTTTGGCGCGCCTGCGCGGGCGGGTCTTTTCCATCACGGCGATCGTCACTATCGATGCGGCAGCGCCGACAACAAGAACCGCGACGGTCACCAGGCTGCGCACGGCGGGACCTACGTGGTAGAGCGCCAGGAACAACCAGCCTGCGAAGCTCGCGGGATAGATAAGCGCAGACGGTAGAAGTTCACTGACGACGCCGAATATGTGGTGCGGGCGATCGATGAAGGAGCCAGGAACACCGAGATCCTCCTCGAGCTTTGCGCCCCGGTCGATGTAGTGGGCGCACTTCTCGACGCCGTGCAGCTCGTAGAAGTACAGGCTAATCGTGGCGACCATCCCGAACACTCCGACCGGCACGCCGATGGCCGCAGCGACGCTGTGGCCGCCCAGGAGCACGAGGACTCCTGCTCCGGTTGCCAGCGGCAGCAGCGCAAGCAGCCGCAGCCGCACGTCATCCATCGCCCGGTAATTTTCGCCGACCTGCGCATACACCGCCAGCATGGAGGCGCGACTATCGTCGGCACCGTCACCATTCATTGGGTCCTCCCAGCCTCCTTTGACGTGCTTCACTCCGCGACCCACACCACTCGTTTGGCTATACGGAGGCCAGAGGAGACAACTTGAATACACCCAGGAGGGTCCGGATCAGGTCGCCGACAAGGCCGCCCAGATCGACTGACCATCTGGACGGCCTCAGGGGTGGCGCCTCAGCTGCGCGAGCCCCACAACTGGCCGTGCGGATCCGCGATCAGAGCGAAGGCACCCCGGCGCATGCTGCGGTTTGCACGACCCGGCCGCCGGGCTTCTCGGCTTGGTTCAACGACCGTGTCGAGGTCATCCACGCCGAGGAAGACCGTGACGAGGACAAGCGTCCCCGCGCCGGCGGCACCGGGGCGCTAGCCTTGCGGCATGGTCTACGAGGACCTGCCGGTAGCCGAGTTTGCCTTCCCGGGCCCGCTGCGCGACCAGTTGGTCGCCGCGATCCTGGCGGGCGACAAGACGACCACGACGGGGCTGGCGGTGGAGCACCAGCCGGGCGGTGAGCCGGTGCCGCGCCCTGGGCAGCGGTATGCGGTGATTGACTCGGCCGGCTATCGGGTCGCGGTGATCGAGACCATCGCCGTGCGGGAGCTGCGGCTGGGCGATGTCGACTTGGCCCACGCGCTCGGCGAGGGCGAGGGATATACCTCGGTCGCGCAGTGGCGGACCGCGCACGAAGGGTTCTGGCACTCGGCGCAGATGCGTGAGGCGCTCGGCGACCCGCAGTTCACTGTCAGCGACGACACGCTCGTGGTTGCTGAGGAGTTCCGGCTGGTGGAGAGCCGCCGGGACCCGCTGGATACGCGCAGATAGTGTGCGCGCAGATGCAGTGCTGCCCATTTCGCTACTGGCTGCAGGGCGGTAATCCGCCGTCTCCGGTCCAGCCGAGGGCCAGGCGAGTAGCCGAAAGGTCCGCATTGCCGCGACAACGATCGCTCGGCAGGTGAATCACCGAATGTGACCTCACCTGACATCAGCGGGGTTCATATATAGCCGCCTAATTGTTCCTGAGGGCTCGCCAGCCACGGCATGCCAGGATGCCGCCAGCGCCGCGCCGAACAGGCATTTGCGCGGCGCGTGCCTGTGGCGTGACTGAGATCGCTGATCCGCGCCCTCCCGCACTCGGTCGCGCGGCGCTGGAGTCGGCCCAATGCGCTGAGCGGAGTGCAATGATCGCCACATGCCGGTTGCGTATGGTCGTGTCGCTTTGGTGACAGGCAGCTCGCGAGGTCTGGGCGCCGCGATCGCGCGGCGTCTGGCTCATGACGGCCTCGCCGTCGCGGTCAATGGCCGCCGCGGCGACCCGCGGGCACCTGAGGTCGCCCGCAGCATCCATGACGACGGCGGCGTCGCCGAGGCGTTCTGCGCCGACGTCACCGACCAGCAGCAGGTTGCCGAGCTGGTCGCCGCGATCACCGGCCGTTTCGGCCCGGTTGATGTGCTGGTACTCAACGCCACCGGCCCGCAGCCCGAAGCCGCGGTGACCAAGGTAGCCTGGGCCGACCACCTCGCTCAGCTGAACTTCTTCGTCAAGAGCCCGGTACTGCTCGGCGGCGGGGTGCTGCCCGGGATGCAGGCCCGGCGGTACGGCCGCATCGTGCACATCGACTCCGAGGTCGCCGACCAGCCGCCTCCCGGCAGGTCCGCGTATGCCACGGCCAAGAGCGCACAGATAGGTCTCACCCGCAGCTGGGCGCGCGAGCTCGCCCCGTCCGGTATCACCGTGAATACCGTCGCTCCTGGCTTCGTCCCCGTCGAGCGGCACGCAGACGTCCCCGCCGAAATCAGAAAGGCCTATCTCGCCTCGGTGCCCGCCGGGCGGATGGGAACTCCCGGCGACATCGCCCACGCCGTGAGCTTCCTCGCCTCCGAAGATGCCGGCTTCATTACCGGCCAGCGCATCGTCGTCGACGGCGGCCGGAGCCTTGGCAGCTGACAACCGGCCCCGACACCCCACGTGGCCAGTCACCGACGGTGACCTCCAGAAGCTGGATCAACTACTAGAACCGCCGATCTGAGCGGCAGGCCGATCCCCGGAACAGCCGCGCCCGCTGCAGCCGATCGGGATGAGATGTGCGTGGCCACGCGCATGCCGGTTCGTGGCTGGCCGGAGAGTCACTGGCGCCGAGGCATCGCGCCGCTTGTTCTGCGTGGGCGCTGGCTCGGGTCCGGTCAACGTGCTGACCGTCCAGATTCGGGACGCATGATGCTATTGCTGTACTGCCCGTTCGAGAGGAGGTCCGGCATGAGTGGTGAAGCGAGGGCGATAGAGCCTGAGGATGTGACACGCCTGGTCGCCGAGCGGCTCAACGCCGGCGATGCGGCGGGTGTCGCGGCACTGTACGAACCGGAGGCGGTGCTGGCCTACCCAGCCGACCGGCCGGTGACCGGACGTGAGGCCATCCAGGCCATCTACCAGCAGATGGTCGACGCGGGGGTGAGGTTCGCTATCGAATCTCCGCTGCCACCGTCAGGTTCGAGGATCTGGCGCTGACCTCGACCCGCTCGGCTGACAACACCGGCTTGCGAGTGCAGGTCCTGCGCCGCCAGCCCGACGGCTCCTGGCTGCGGATCATCGACCGTCCCGAGGTCCCGCAGCCATAGCCGCTGCGGACAAGCCAGCGCCAGATCCGAGCGCGCCCCAAGCGCGAAGAACTTCTCGCCGCCACCGAGGCGCTGCTGGCCGAGATCGCCTCCCGCGTGCAGCGGGGAACCCTGGCCGGCGCCGATGGCATCGGGGCCGAGGCGGGCAAAGTGCTCAACACCTACAAGGTCGGCAAGCACTTCAGCTACACCATCACCGCCACCAGCTTCAGCTATGCCCGCAGCACCGCCAAGATCGAGGCCGAGGCCGAACTGGATGGCATCTACGTGCTGCGCACCCCCATGCCAGCCAGCGGCCCGGGGGTTCACGCGCCACAGACCACGCAACTTCGGCTTAAAGTGAAATGGCCTACTTCACCCGAAGCGCCACCACCGCGCGTCGACTCCGCGCGCAGGCGACGTTCCTACACAGAGACAATGTGAGTCCGCTGGTGTGCCAATGGCCGATCGTGGCGGAATTGGCAGGTGTTGTCGGTGTGCCGGTCACCATGATCCGCCGCCGACTCCGCCGCAACCGCCGCCGGAGAAGTCGCCGCCGCCGGGCAGGTCCGGCGCCGCGGCGCAACCTCGTTCGCAGTCATCGCCTCACCCTCCCGGCCCTGCCGGAGCTGCCCGCGTCGAACGCCTGATCGGTTAGCGGATCTCGCGAATCCTCGCCCAGTCCTCCTTGACTGGCGTCGGATAGCTGCGGCCAGAGCGCCGCCCACGGTGAACGACAACACCGAAGCCGGGCATCCAGGGCGCGATGTGCTTGGTGACCCGATTCAGCGTGGCCCGGTTCCACCGCCCCCACCACCCTGGGAATTGGCATATCACCTCCCGGCAGCCGCCGACATCTCGGCCCGCTTCCCGGCAAGAGCATTCCATCCCATCGCCCCAAGCGCCATCACACGATTACTGCCACTGGTTTCCAGACCCCACGGCCGGCTCCCCGGACACCGGACACCTGATTGGGGGATTCCGGTGCCAGAATGACTTTCGGTACATCACAGACGGCCGCACCAACCGGCCGTAGCTGACCCCTACCGGCGGATCGTGTGCGCGCCCGCGACGCCCCCGCGGGGTATGACGTTCCGTCACTGGAGCAGGAAGCGGCGGGGCTGGATAGATCCTGAGCGCCAGGCACGACTGCGGATTCCGCCAGGTCAGCGAAGATCATGAGGACGAGAAGAAGCCGCCGCCTGGGTGAGCCGCCGGCCAGCCTCTCCCTCCGCAGCCGGTAGTGGATCCAGTCGCACGTTGGCTGCGTCATCTCTTGCTCACTGCGAGCCTGGCTACGCAACCAGGCGGGAGCTCTCGCTCACATGCGCACGATCAGGGAACGCGTCGTCGGCCCCGCCGTCGCCGCTCTGGCCCACGGCGGACCGGCCGCCCGGCGCCGGTCAACTCGGCCTCCCGCCGGACCAGCCCGGCGAGATCGCTGCCGTGCCGCGCGCACCAGGGCACCTGGTCGGAGTCGCGCACGGAGCGCGGCGGTTCCGCGCCTGGCGGCAGGAGCGCGGCGGCCAGTGCCATCGCGGGTTTGGGGGTGCGGTTAAAATAGAACAGAGGTCCGGAAACCCAGTGGAGCTAGGGAGACTCGAACTCCCGACCCCTTGCTTGCAAAGCAAGTGCTCTACCAGCTGAGCTATAGCCCCGCGTGTCGGCCTTCTTAGGGTAGCTGAGGCCCCGCGGGCACCGATTCTGGCCGGACATGCTGATCGGGGCTGATCAGTTCTGGCAGGTCGGCGATGCTGCCGATCAGGTTGGTGGCGCCCGCGCGGCGCAGCCTCTCCGTGCTGTGCACGCCGGTTCGCACGCCCGCGACGATCGAGGCACCCGAACGGCATCCGCACAACACCGTGCTCTCCGTGCTGCCGACGACTGCGACCTGGCGCACGTCCGGGATGCCAAGGCGCAGCACGGCAGTCAGCACGAGATCCGGCGACGGGCACCCGCGAGCCGCGTCGTCGGGCGTGAGCGCGAGGTCCACGCGGTCCCACCAGCTCAGCGTCTCAAGAATCCCGCCGAGGAGACCGCGCCCGAACCCACTGATGAGGCAGACTCGGATACCCGTCCCCGTAAGCTTGTCGATCGTGGCCTCGGCCCCAGGCAACGCCGACAACCCCATGCGGTCGATGGCCGCGCTGAAAGAGCGCTCGAACGCCAGGTTGGTCACCTGGGCACAGGCGTCATTGCCGGGGAACATCCGGCGAAAGATGCTCAGGCCTGGCTCGCCGCTGGCCTGGTGAGCCTGGACCATGCACCGCGCGTACGCGGCTGTGCCGGGGACGATCCCCTGGGTTCCGATCGCTTCTGCGATCGCCTTTTCAACCATGCCTTCGTCAGCGACTGTGGTCCCGAAAAGATCAGCACACACCATCACAACGGGCGGTGTGCGACTCACCCGATCGCCTCCCTGATCCAGGGGCATCATGATCTGGATCTTTTGCCGTACTGTATGGGTTCTCATCCCGGCCGCGCATCACCGAAACCGGGGATCGTACCGAAGCCGAGCAGTCCGCTGTCAGCGCCGGGCGACACCTCATACCCCGCAGCGGTCTTAGTTCTCGTCACCCGTCGTCGCTTCCGACCAGAGATCCAGCTCGGCGCGATCGGACTGGATTTTCTTCCAGACAGCGAACACGCCAACGCCGACTAGCGCAAGGACGAGCAGTTTTTTCACAGTGTGGATCCCTCCACCTCGACGATTGGGGAATCTGCCGGGCGGAGCCGCGGGGCGGCTCCCGTGGGCTGCCTGAAGCCTAGCAAGCTGAGCCGGTCCGGCCGGGTGCTACATGCAAGGCCGACGTTACTAGCGTGGCAGCCGAGCCCCCGCGCCCAAGCTGAGACACCCGAGCCCCGGCGCCCAAGCTGAGACGCTCGAGCCCGGGCGCTCGAACTGGGACGCCCGAGCGCCCGCCGCCAAGCTGAGACACCCGAGCCAGGACGACCAAGCTGAGACAGCCGCACCAGCACACGTCCGAACCGTTGTCACCGCGTCTTTGCTACCGGCTGATCCGCGCCCGCGGTCCACACCGGCTCACTCGCTTCGTGGACGGTGCCAGCGTCACCGAAAACGAGAAACCGATCAAATGAACGGGCGAACCACCGGTCGTGCGTGACAGCCACAACCGTTCCCTTGTAGGACTCAAGCCCTTGCTGCAGTGCCTCGGCGCTGGCGAGATCGAGGTTGTCGGTCGGCTCGTCGAGCAGCAGCAGCGTCGAGCCGGCAAGTTCAAGCAGCAGAATCTGCAACCTAGCCTGCTGGCCACCGGACAAGGTACCGAACGGCTGCCGCGCGCAGTATTGCAGCTCGTAACGCGCGAGCGCGGACATGGCTTCGCCCGGCAGGAGCGCGTGCTCCGTACTCAGGATCTCTACCGGGTGCCGACCCGAAAGATCGGGCCGGGAATGGGTCTGGGTGAAAAGCCCGGGAATCACCCGGGCACCGAGCCGGGCCGTGCCCGAATGCGCTATCGCCTCCCCCGCGAGCAGCCGAAGGAAATGTGTCTTGCCCGAGCCGTTCGAGCCAAGCACCGCAACACGCTCGCCGTACCAGATCTCGCAGTCGAAAGGCAGCAAGAGACCGGTGAGTTCGAGTTGCTCACACATGACAGCCCGCTTGCCGGTACGGCCGCCGCGCAGCCGCACGCGGATGTTGGGGTCGCGCGGCGCCAGCTCGGGCGGCCCGGACTCCTCGAACCTGCGCAACCTGGTCTGCGCCGCCTGCAACCGTGACGCCATGTCCGCGTTATACGAGGCCTTTTGCCGCAGGGTCGCCACCAGCGCCTTGAGCTTCGCGTGCTGCTCATCCCAGCGGCGCCGCAGCTCATCGAGCCGCTCGATGCGGTCACGCCGCGCCTGTGCGTAGCTGGCGAATCCACCGCCATGCACCCACGTGTTGCCGGACTCGACCGTAATGATCCGTTCGGCCGTGTTGGCGAGCAGCTCGCGGTCATGGCTGACCAACAGCACCGTCTTGGCAGTCAGCGCGAGCTGCTCCTCCAGCCAGCACTTGCCCGGCACGTCCAGGTAGTTGTCCGGCTCGTCGAGCAGCAGCACCTCATCTGGCCAGCGCAGCAGAGCCTCGAGCACCAGGCGCTTCTGCTCGCCGCCGGAGAGGGTGCGCAGCTCGCGCAGGCGGCACTGCTCGTAGCTGACGCCGAGCGCCGCCCCGCAGCAGGCATTCCACAGCACCTCCGCCCGGTAGCCTCCCGCGTCGCCCCACTCGGCGAGCGCGGTCGCGTACGCCATCGCCGTGTGCTCGGCAGCCGACTCCATCATCGCCAGCTCTGCCAAGTCGAGGCGGTGGCTCGCCGCCCGGACACGCCGCTGCGCGACAGAGACAAGCAGGTCCCGCACGGAAGAGCCGTCGTGGATGCGCCGACTCGCCTGCGCATCCGGCCAGACATCGTGCCCGGACGCGACAGCGGAGACACCGTCGTGCTCAACCGGGAAGGCGCCATCACCAGACCCCCCGACGAACTGGCGCATCACACCGAGCCCGCCACTGCGGCTCACCGTCCCCGACTGCGGTTGCAGATCACCTGCGATCAGCCGCAGCAGCGTGGTCTTTCCGGCGCCGTTCGGGCCGACAAGCGCCGCCGTCACGCCCTCGCCGACACGAAACGAGACGTCGTCGAGCAGCACCCGGCCGTTCGGCAGCATGTGGCTGAGGTGCGCTACCTCGACATGGCCCACGTCGGCGACCCCCCTTCTGGCGCCTGCGCCGCGCCCGTACTGAAGTACGGCGGTACGGCGGTACTGCGGATGCGCCCGTCTTGCCAGTGTGCCTGGCCGGCGCGACCTCGGCATCTGGATATTCCGTGCGCAGGCGACCACCAGACACCAACCGCACACCTTCACCTTGTCAGCGTGCTCCAGCCAGCAGCAGCGCGTAGCCCGCGCCGCTATGACCCATCGCGCCGACCAGATGCGGCTCGCTTATCATCCCGAACGGCTGCGCGGCGCGTGCCATTGCCCGCCCGGCCGCTCCTGCTTTTCGCGGCCCGCCTACCCCTCCCCGCCGCCCAGTCGAAGCCGAGTTGCTGCGCGGCGAAGCGCATGCCCAGCTCGAAGGCGCGGTCGGCGTTCACCGCCGGGTCAGCAAGGGCAATCTGGACCGCGAGCCCGTCAAGGAGCGCGGAGAAGCCGTCGGCGAAGTCGACGGCGCTGCAGGCACAGAACTCACCCGCGTCCTGCCCGGCGAGGACGAGCGAGTGGATGGTCTCCCGCCAGCGCTCGTCGGACTTCTGCCGCACGCTCGCGACATCTCGATGGCGGGCGGACAGAGCCCAGAAGTCGAGCCAGAGCAGCCAGGAGCCGGCCGGGTCGGCGTCGGCTTCCGGCAGGAAGCTCATGGCCACGATCTCCTCGAGCTTCCCCGCGGCCGTGGGGATCGCCGCCATGCGACGCTGGCCGTCGGCGTACCAGCTGTCCTCGGAGTACCTGATCGCGTCGGCGAGTAGCTGGTCTTTGGTCTTGAAGTAGTAGATGACCAGCGCCGGGCTCGCGCCGGCCCGCTCCGCCACGTCGGCGATCCGTGTGTCGGCGAAACCACGCTCCGCGATGACCTCGAGCGTGGCGCGCAGCATCTGCTCACGCCGCAGGTCGGCGGCGCCGCCGGTTGCGCCGGGCCGCACACTCATGTTGACATGGGCGGTTCGGGAGGTTGCCTGCTCATGATCGGTCGCTCGCTTTCCTGCGGGGATCCTCGCCATTGCTTGGCCTGTGGGCATCAGCGCTTTGTCAGGACGCCGACCCGAACCCTGGCCACCGGCTAGCGCGTGCCGCGCAAGCCGGTCCATCCGGTCATGGCGCGCTAAGCGTGGGTGTGTCACGCGGCGGCAGCCGTTAAGGACAATGCATTAACTCAGTTAGCTGTGGGCAGCCACCGCGCCGCCCGGGTTCCACACTCGTTCGCCAAGGTAACCACGGGCGACCATGGTGACGAACTGGTAGACCGCGTCCTCATCGGCAGAAAGCGGCCCAGGGCGCGCATGTTCTGACGTCAGGCCGCGCTGTACCGACTCGCAGGCACGCCAGTCCTGTTGGTTGGTGATGTCCCAGAAATCGACCGCGTAGGCCGGGTCAAAACCGGGCCTGTTAACCGATTCTGGAGCGAACGCCCAGGTGCAATCAACCAGGGTGCGGTCGACCGCGAGCGGAACGAGCCGGTGGGTCATCACATAATCCGGATGCAGGCTCAGCAGGACGTTGGGAAAAATGTTGACGTAGATCACTGTCCTGCGGCCGGGCTCGTCAAGGCCGCGCAGGAGCTCGCCGCCGCTCCGGCCGTCGAGCGACATTGTCTGCACGCCCTCGCGTAGGTCCATCCACCCGCCGACCCACGTGCCTTGCGCGGCATAGTTCTCGCCGCTCTTGGGCGGGCTTACCCGGCACAGTTCTGGATGGATCACGGGACAGTGATAGCACTCGTGGTAGTTCTCGGTGAGGATCTTCCAATTGGCGGCGACTTCGTATTCATGCCTGGCGACTGTCAGCAGCCGTTCTGGCTCGTACGGCGCGACAAGCCCGGCGAGGGTGGCAAGCGACTCGGCGAGCGGTTCGGCCTGGGCGCCGCCGTCGACGAACACAAGCCCATGCCACTCCCGCACCGGTAGCTCAATCAGGCCCCACGCGGCATCGTCGAAGCCGGGCCGGCCGTTGAACCCGGCCGCAGCCTGTAGCCCGCCCGACAGCGAGTAGGTCCAGGAGTGGTAGGGGCAGATGATCGCGCCGCACCGGTTCGCCCCGCCGGAGGGAAGCAACTCGTGGCCACGGTGGCGGCAGGTGTTCGCGAAGGCGCGCAAGACGTCGTCCTCGCCGCGGACCATGAGCACGCTCGCGACGCCGAGCTGTTCGGCGCGCTGGTCGCCTGGCTCGGTCAGTTGCACACTTTGGCCCACACACATCCAGCCGCCCGCGAAAAAGTGGCGCTGTTCCCAACCGAACACGGCTGGGTCGGCGTAAGCGGCGCGGGGGAGCATGCGGCTGTGGCCGAATGCTCCCAGGGCCTGCTCGACCTCCATTAGGTCGAGTGGCGCCGACGTCTGAGGGGCAGCGGCCCGCGTCGAAAGTTGACTGACCATACAGTCAGGCTAGGCCTTTGTACTCTGGAATGTCGCTCCGGGACCCCGAATACCGGCTCGCAACAACGTTCTGGAGTACAAAGGGGCACCATCAAGACGCCGAACCAACGTGTGGGCCTGGATGGACTTGAACCATCGGCCTCATCCTTATCAGGGATGCGCTCTAACCGGCTGAGCTACAGGCCCCGGTGGTGCTGGACGCCGGTGAAGACTACCGCATTCCGTTCGGTGGCGGAAACGGGGCCCCCGTCGAGGCTCAACCGAGGGCGCGACCGAGGCGCGCCGTCTTGTCGGCCGGCCCGAGGCTGCTCATTCGGTCTCCTGCAGCGTCACCTCAATGCCACCGACGAGATCGGACGCGACGTTGTAGAGGACCGCGCCGACGGTGGAAACCGCCGTGATCAGGATGACGTTCAAGGTCCCGATCACACCTGTGTAGCCGAGGATTCGCGAGGCCGAGAACCAGTGCGCCGCGTTCACGCCAGTCGAGCCTTGGCCTGAGGTCACACTCTGAATGGTGCGCTGCAGTGAGTCGAACACACCGAGACCAGCCAGGGCACCATAAAGCACGGCCACGGCGACGAACAGGGCTATGAAGCAGACGACAGAGATGACGAAGCTGAACTTCATCACCGACCAGGGCTCAATCCGCACCAGCGCAAGCTGTGCGCGGCGGGGAACCTTGCCCTTCGGCTGAGCGGAACGGGCAGGCGCGCGCCCGGGTTTGGCAGGCCGGCTGGGTCGCAGACGTGCCTGGCCCGACCCGGCGCCGTGGCGGTCGTCTAGCCAGCCGGCTGGCTCCCCGGGCGCCGACGTCGGCCGCGCACCGGACACGCCGACACCCGGCACGCCAGCGGCACCGGACACGCCGGCGCCGGGCACGCCAGCGGCACCGGACACCGTCGCGCCGGTGGCCGCAGCGCCGGACGCGGCGGCACGGGGCACAGCGTCGCCAACGGCACCGCGACCGCGACGGGGGTCACCTGCTGTGGCACCGCGCGCGAACCATCTACGTGCAGCGCCGCCCTGCGGTGGCCCGCCGGGCGCTGGGTCTGTCGGCGGCCCGCCGCCCGGCGGAGAGTTACCACGCACCTGACCAGAACCCGGCTGGTCAGCGACACGGCCCACAGCCGGCGCATCAACGTGGGGCTCACCGGCCGACGGAACCGGGATCCCTGGGGATGGCGCAACCGCGCCACCGATCGGGGAACGGCCGGCGGACGACGCACCCGAAGACCGCGCCACAGACGACGCACCCGAAGACCGCGCCACGGACGACGGAACAGGAGGGGGCGCGCCGCTCGACGGCTGCGCGCCGGGCGACCGTCCGGATGGATCGTACGACGGCGTTCCGTACGACGGCGTCGGCTGCGGATCGGTCTGTGGCCTGGTCCGCCGCGGTGGCTCGATCATGTCAGCGGGCAGCGGAATTGGTGCCGCAGCAGGCGGCGGCGTCTCCGATCCTGGCGCTTCCGCAAGCCACGGCAGCTCCGAGTCGTGGCCGTCCAAGCTGACCTCCTCCGGATGTCCGGTCCGGGAAGCGGCCACGTCGGCTCTGCGCTCCCCCCTGGGCGTGCTGCTGGCAGACACACCAGCACCTGCCCTTCCGGACGTATCCCCACTAGTCAGCCGGGCATTCACCGCGTCGGCCACATTGTGCACGCCCACCCCGCCCCGCCCGGCGCGCGGTGGACGCCACGATGGCTGCGCGGCCTCTTCACGAGGCGCCGAACGCCCTGCGTCCCCGGTGGAACGCCGGGTGTCCTGCTCCTCAAGCTTGGCGGTCACCTTTCCCGACGACGTGCCGCTGTCACTGGACGCAGGCACCGCGCGCTGCGTGGCGGCCGGGCGAGCTTTGACGAACCGCCCGCTCGAGTCGCGGGCGGGCCCCTTCTTGGCCGCCCTGGCACTCTCCTCAGAGCTCACCGGTTCGTCTCCCTCCGCACTGCGGAATCCGCGCCGCGGAATGGCCGGCAGCCGGGATCCGCGCCACTCGGCAGGGCTAAGAATCTGCCTCGGCAGGGTCACCGCCGACGTCACCGCCGACATCACCGTTAACGTCATCCAGGGATTCCGCGTTCCTGGCAATCGCCACAACGCTGTCGCCGGGAGCCAGATTCATCAGCCGCACGCCCATCGTCTGGCGGGCCGATCGCTTGACCTCTCCCGCGCTGGTACGGATGACTCCTCCCGCCGATGTGATCGCGAATACCTCGTCCTCCGGCCGGACCATCAAGGCACCGACCAAGTCGCCGCGCGAGTTGACGATCTTGGCCGTGAGCACGCCCTTTCCGCCCCGGTTCTGGACAGGATACTGGTCGGCGCCCGTCCGTTTTGCGTAACCTCCCTCTGTCGCCACGAGGACGTCCCCGCCATTGCGCACGACGTGCATGCCCAGCAGTTCGTCGCCGCCAACGAAGCGCATCCCGATCACGCCCGTTGTCGCACGGCCCATCGGGCGCAGCGACTCGTCGTCAGCGTGGAACCTGATCGCCTGCGCCCGGCGGCTGACAAGCAGCAGGTCGTCCTCGGGATGAACCAGCCGCGCGGAGATCACCTCGTCGTCATCGCGCAGGTTGATCGCGATGATGCCACCCGAGCGGGCCGAGCCAAACTCGGTCAGCCGCGACTTCTTCACCAGTCCGCCGCGCGTGGCGAGCACCAAGTACGGCGCGACCTCGTAGTCACGCAGGTCGAGAACCTCGGCGATGCGCTCGTCAGGCTGGAAAGCAAGCAGGTTGGCGACGTGCTGGCCGCGCGCGTCCCGCGCCGCTTCCGGCAGCTCGTAGGCCTTGGCCCGGTACACCCGGCCCTTGTTGGTGAAGAACAGGATCCAGTGGTGGGTCGTGGTGACGAAGAAGTGCTCGACAATGTCGTCTTGGCGCAGCTGGGCACCACGCACGCCTTTACCCCCGCGGCGTTGTGCGCGGTAAAGGTCCGCCTTTGTGCGCTTGGCGTAGCCACCGCGGGTGATGGTGACGACGACGTCCGCCTCGGCGATCAGGTCCTCCATGGACATGTCGCCGTCATATGGGATGATCTTCGTCCGGCGGTCGTCGCCATACTTGTCGACGATCTCGTCGAGTTCGTCGCCGACTATCCGCCGCTGGCGCAAGGGCTGGGCGAGGATCTCGGAGTAGTCGGCGATCTGGGTCATGAGCTCGTCGTATTCGTCGACAAGCTGCTGACGTTCGAGCGCGGCCAGCTTGCGTAGTTGCATGTCCAGGATCGCCCGGGCCTGGGTCTCGTCGATTTCGAGCAGGTCGATCAGCCCTTGCTGCGCCTGCGCCGCGGAGGCGCTGGCCCGGATGAGCGCGATCACCTCGTCGATCCGGTCGATGGCCTTCAGCAGGGCGCGCAGAATGTGCGCCCGATCCTCGGCCTTGCGCAGCAGGTATCTGGTGCGGCGGACCACCACGTCGATCTGGTGCGCCACCCAGTGGCGGACGAACTGGTCCAGGCGCAGGGTGCGCGGCACGCCATCGACGAGCGCGAGCATGTTGGCCCCGAACGTCTCCTGCAACTGCGTGTGCTTGTACAGGTTGTTCAGCACGACCTTGGCGACCGCGTCCCGTTTGAGCACGATCACCAGCCGTTGCCCGGTGCGGCCGCTGGTCTCGTCCCGCACGTCGGCGATGCCGGTGACCCGCCCGTCGCGGACCAGTTCGGCGATCTTGAGCGCGAGATTGTCCGGGTTCACCTGGTACGGCAGCTCGGTGACGATGAGGCAGGTGCGCCCCTTAACGTCCTCGTCCACATCGATGACGGCCCGCATGGTGATCGACCCGCGCCCCGTGCGGTACGCCTCCTCGATTCCGCGGCGGCCGACGATCAGTCCATAAGTGGGGAAATCCGGGCCCTTGACCCGCTCGATCAACGCGTCGAGCAGCGCCCCGGTTTCAGCGTCTTCAAAGTGATCAAGGTACCAGTGCACCCCGGCGGCGATCTCGCGCAGGTTGTGCGGCGGGATGTTGGTCGCCATGCCGACGGCGATTCCGGACGAGCCGTTCACGAGCAGGTTGGGGAACCGCGACGGCAGCACGACGGGCTCGGATGAGCGGCCATCGTAGTTCGGGCGACGGTCGACGGTGTCCTTGTCGATGTCGCGCAGCATCTCCATGGCGAGCGGCGCGAGACGGCACTCGGTGTAGCGCATCGCCGCGGCCGGGTCGTTGCCAGGCGAGCCGAAGTTGCCGTTGCCGTCGACCAGCGGATACCGCATCGACCAGGGCTGGGCCAGGCGAACCAACGTGTCGTAGATCGCCGAGTCGCCGTGCGGATGGTAGCTGCCCATGACGTCGCCGACGACGCGGGCGCACTTGAAGTAGCCGCGATCCGGCCGGTAGCCGCCGTCGTACATGGCCCACAGCACCCGGGTGTGCACGGGCTTCAGCCCGTCCCTGACGTCGGGCAGCGCACGGCCGACGATGACCGACATCGCGTAGTCGAGATAGCTGCGCTGCATCTCGATCTGGATATCGACCGGCTCGCTGCGGCCGCCCTCCGGCGCTGGCGCCTCCGGCGTGTTCACATCCGTCACGTGCTGCCCTTCCTCACAATCAAGATCAAAATCTCAACCCTGATCCTTAACGGCTGCCGCCTCCTGTCACCGGCCGGCCCTGCGGCGCCCAACGTCGCGCGTCCCAACCGCTGCCGCGAGCCGCCCCGCCCACGAACTGCGGAGCTTCGAGGGGGTCACGATCATTAGGACGACTTTGCACCCCGCGGCGTTGCGCCGGCGCGCGGAATGCCGACTCGCAACAACGTTCTGGCGCGCAAAGTGGCGCGGGCACGCAGCCGTCCCCCGCTCGCTCAGCTCACTCCTGTGACAGGTCACTAGATGTCCAGGAACCTGACGTCCTTCGCGTTGCGCTGTATGAACGCGCGCCGGGACTCGACGTCCTCGCCCATCAACACGCTGAACAGCTCATCCGCCTGAGCCGCGTCGTCCAGCGTGACCTGGAGCAGCACCCGCCGCGCCGGGTTCATCGTGGTCTCCCACAGCTCGTTGGCGTTCATCTCGCCCAGCCCCTTGAACCGCTGGACCCCGTCACGCGGCCGCGGATCCTTCCGGCCAGCCGCCATGCCTGCCTCGATCACCGTGTCGCGCTCCCGGTCCGAGTACGTGTACTGCGGATCGACCCCGCGCCCCTCCCACTTGATCTTGTAGAGCGGGGGCTGCGCGAGGTAGACATGACCGGCTTCGATCAGCGGCTTCATGAACCGGAACAGCAGCGTCAGCAGCAGCGTCCGGATGTGCTGGCCGTCCACGTCGGCGTCCGCCATCAGGATGATCTTGTGGTAGCGCAGCCGGGCGATGTCAAAGTCGTCGTGGATGCCGGTGCCAAGCGCGGTGATCATCGCCTGGACCTCGTTGTTACGCAAGACCCGGTCGATCCGCGCCTTCTCAACGTTAAGGATCTTGCCCCGGATGGGCAGGATCGCCTGGAAGTTGGGGTCACGCCCGTTCTTGGCCGAGCCGCCGGCCGAGTCGCCCTCGACAACGTAGATCTCGCACCGCGCGGGGTCGGCCGACTGGCAGTCGGCCAGCTTGCCAGGCAGGGACGTGGACTCCAGCAGGTTCTTGCGGCGGGTCAGATCACGCGCTTGGCGGGCAGCGATCCTGGCCCGCGCCGCCTGGGTGGCCTTGGTGATGACGTCTTTCGCCTCACCCGGGTTGCGGTCCAGCCAGTCGCGCAGGTGCTCGTTGCACACCTTCTGCACGAACGACTTGGCTTCTGTGTTGCCGAGCTTGGTCTTGGTCTGGCCCTCGAACTGCGGCTCGGCAAGCTTGATCGACACGATCGCGGTCAGGCCCTCGCGCACGTCCTCGCCGCTGAGGTTTTCGTCCTTTTCCCTCAGCAACTTCTGCTCGCGCGCGTACCTGTTGACGATGGAGGTCAGCGCGGCGCGGAAGCCCTCCTCGTGCGTGCCGCCCTCGGCTGTGTTGATCGTGTTGGCGAACGTGTGTACCGATTCGGAGTAGCTGCTGCTCCACTGCATCGCGATCTCCACCGCGATGCCGTCGCCGTCCTCGGCGAACTCGATCACCGAGCCGTGGACCGGATCCTTGGACGCGTTCAGGTAGCGGACGAAGTCAGCGATCCCACCGTCGTAGCGGTAGGTGACCGTGCGTGGCTCGCCGTTGATGTGGTCGGGCCGTTCGTCGGTCAGGCTGATCCGAAGGCCCCGGTTGAGGAACGCCATCTCCTGCAGCCGCCGTGACAGCGTCTCGAAGCTCCAGGCGGTGGTCTCGAAGACCGAATCGTCCGGCCAGAACGTGATCGTGGTGCCGGTGTCGCTGGTGGCCGCGTCCCTGGCGAGCGTGCCCGTCGGCTGGCCGACCCGGTAGGACTGCCGCCAGATATAGCCGTCCCTGCGGATCTCCACCTCGAGCCGTGCGGAAAGCGCGTTCACCACGGAAACGCCGACTCCGTGCAGGCCGCCGGAAACCGCGTAGGACTTGCCGTCGAACTTGCCGCCCGCATGCAGCGTGGTCAGCACCACCTCGACCGCGGGACGGCGTTCCGCCGGATGGTCGTCGACAGGGATGCCGCGGCCGTTGTCGGCCACGCGAACGCCGGAATCGGCGAGCAGCGTGACATCGATGGTGTCGCAGAAACCCGCGAGGGCCTCGTCCACCGAGTTGTCAACAACCTCGTAGACCAAGTGGTGGAGGCCGCGCTCCCCGGTCGAGCCGATGTACATGCCGGGGCGCTTGCGTACCGCCTCTAGGCCCTCAAGGACCGTGATCGAGCGTGCGTCGTAGGACAAGTGGGAACTCCTCCTGCCAGAACTCCTCTTCGGTGAGGATTGGCGCCGCGAGACCTGCCACGCGATCGCTCGCTTGTTGTGCCTGCTCCTCCTGCTCGCTCGCGGGCGTCGCTCGCGGACCTGATTGCTCCCTCGCCTGGACGCGCACGCGCGTTCCGCTTAGGGTGATTCGTCTGCCCGGGGCGCACCTTCATTCTACCTGGCAGCCCGGCTCACTTGCTCGGAACCCGCCGCTCTGTGACCCATTTACGTGGCTGAGGTGCGCAGTCGCGGCCGAACGCCAACTCCGTGAATCCCCCTACGCGTACAAGACGTTCGCAACGGGGCGCGCGGATAAGAGCCGCCGACTGTTGCCGTGCAGTCCGCCGGCCGCTGGCCCCGCTAACCGTAGGTGTCGCGCGGCCCCCGACCATCACGCACCCGCCACCGGCCGCGCCTCGGCTCGCCGGACGGGCCCGCGACCCTGACCCGCAGGATGGTTCGGTCGCCGAGTTCGGCATTCAGCCGCCGCACAAGGTCCGCGGCCAGCAACCGCAGTTGCGTCGCCCAGGCGGTGGAGTCGGCAATCACGAGGAGCTCACCGTCGGTGAAGCTCTCCGGGCGCGCGTGCGCCGCGAGCTCAGCGCCGACGATTTGCGGCCACCGGCCAAACGCGCCACCGACGGCGGCGCGCTGTCGCCATCCCTGGTCGGCGAGAAGCCCGTCGATGGCCGTGCCCAAAGGCTGCGGATCGTCCCTGCGAGCGCGCGCACCGCGCAGCCGTTCGGGATAATTATCGCGGCGCACGGGCCGGACACCTTTGGCCGCCGCGTCCGCCTTCGCCTCTGCGAGCGCGCGGCGTGCCCGCTCAAGCGCGTCACCGGGCACGTTCCACCACCCCTGCCTCAATCGTAAACCTCGCGCCCTCCATCCCGCCCGGCACATCGTTGGGCGCCGCCGCCGTTACCAGCGCCTGTTCCGCGCCGACAGCGAGGGTGGCGAGCCGTTGCCTGCGGCCGGGATCGAGTTCCGCGAACACGTCGTCGAGCAGCAGCACCGGATCTTCACCGTCGGCCCGCAGCAGCTCGTAGCTGGCGAGCCGCAGCGCCAGCGCGAGCGACCATGACTCGCCATGACTCGCATAACCGCGGGCCGGCAGCTCGCCGATGTTCAGCTCGAGCTCGTCGCGGTGCGGCCCGGCCAGGCACACGCCGCGTTCCAGTTCGGCCGAGCGGGATCTCGCGAGCGCGCCGCGCAGGCCCTCTGCGAGCAGCGCGCGCTCGGCGGGCGGCTCGGCGCCGGGTTCGGCGGAGCGCTCGGCGCTGCCAGCAAACGACTGGCGGTAGCGCATCCCGGCCTCGGCATTGTCGTCGGCGACCTGTGCGTAGGCCTTGACCACCAGCGGCCGCAGCTCGGCGACGAGGCGGAGCCGGCCGGCGAGCAACTCGGCGCCGGCCCGCACCAGGTGCTCGTCCCAGGTGTCGAGCGTGGCCAGCATCCCGGCGGTCGCGGCGTCGCCGTGCGCGGCGCGCCGCCCGGTCCCGCGGATGCCCGCCGACTTCAGCAGGGCGGTGCGCTGCCTGACGATCCGCTCATAGTCGGCGCGCACCCCCGCAAACCGTGGCGAGCGGGCCGTCAGCAGATCGTCGAGGAACCTGCGGCGCTCGCCCGGATCGCCTTTGACCAGGGCAAGGTCCTCCGGCGCGAAGGTAACCGCCTGCAGGGCGCCGATGATCTGCCTCGGCTGCCTTACCGGCGCTCGGTTGAGCCGCGCCCGGTTGGCGCGGCCCGGGTTGATTTCGAGTTCGACAAGGGTCCGTGCCGACGCGGAGTCGACCTGGACGCGAAGGATCGCGCGTTCCGCGCCCCGCCGCACCAGCGGCGCGTCGGTGGCTGCGCGGTGGCTGCTGAGGGTGGCGGCGTACGCCACGGCCTCGAGCAGGTTGGTTTTCCCGTGCCCATTGGGGCCGACAAACCCGGTCACGCCCGGCCCGAGCAGCACGTCGGCGGCCGCATAGGAGCGAAAGTCGATCAGCGCGATCCGTGAGACGTGCACGACAGGAGGCTACCCACTGCCCCCGCCGCCGCTGCCTATCCAGGACCCGCCTATTCCGCGAGCCTGATGGGCATCAGCAGGTACCGGTAATCCGGCTGCGCGGGTTCGTCGCCGGTTGGCTTGCCTGTGATCACCGCGGGTTTTGTCGGGATGGTGAACGACATCCGGGTGGTGTCGGAATCGATGGCGGATAGCCCGTCGAGCAGGTACTGGGGATTGAATGCGATCTGGATGTCCTCGCCGTCGAAGGATGCCTCGAGTGTCTCGATGGCCTGTGCCTCGTCACCCGTTCCTGCCTCAAGCACGAGCTGGCCCGTTGAGAAGGTGAGCCGGACCGGGGTGCTGCGCTCGGCTACCAGCGACACGCGCTTGACCGATTCGGTGAATGCTGCCGTGGGCAGTTCGGCCACTGCGTTGACCTCATTGGGCAGTAGCGACCTGAACTTGGGGAACTCGCCATCGAGCAAACGCGTCGTCGTTCGGCGGCCGCCACCCTCGAACCCGATCATTCCTTCGCCACCGCCTGTGTCCGTGCCCGGCTGCCCAAGGAGGCCGAGCGCGATGGAGACCTCGGCGCCAGAGGTGAGCGAACGTGCGGTGTCAGCGAGAGTGCGGGCGGGTACGAGCGCGGACGCGCTGAGGTCCGCGCGCTCGGGATTCCAGCGCAGCTCGCGCACGGCGAGCCGGTAGCGATCGGTCGCGGCCAGCGTCATGGTGTCGCCCTCGATCTCGACCCGGACCCCGGTCAGGACGGGCAGTGTGTCGTCGCGACCGGCCGCGATTGCGACCTGGGTGACCGCGGCAGCGAAGACATCGCTGCCCACCGAGCCGGTCGGCGGCGGCATTTCCGGCAGCGTCGGGTAATCCTCTGTCGGCATCGTGAGCAGCGTGAAGGTGGCGTTTCCACAGGTAAGCACAGCTTTGGAGCCCTGCAGCTCCATCTCCACCGGACGGCCGGGAAGACTGCGGGTGATCTCCGCCAGCAGACGGCCGGACACCAGCACGGTGCCTGGTTCGTCGGTGGTCGCCGGCAGGTTCACCTCCGCGGAAACCTCGTAGTCGAAGCTGGATATGTTCAGCGCTTCCCCAGCCTCCATCCGGATCCCCGCCAGCACTGGGACCGATGGCCTGGACGGCAGGGCGCGTGCGGTCCAGGCCACCGCATCGGCGAGAGCATCGCGATCAACACGGAACTTCACTGTTGGCCGCCTCCAAATTCTGTGTGATCCGCTGCGTTTCCGTGGTCCGGCCTTCGCTGTCGGGCAGTTGGCTGTCGGGCACTTCGCTGACCGCGCTGAACGAGCGTGGCGGCACCCGGATCGGGCGCGGGTTTTCTGCTTGTTGCTGAATAGATCTATAGATCGTCGTAGTCATAGGCACGGTGGAAACTGGGGATGACGCTCGTTCAGCCAGGCCAGCAGGGGTTTTTGGATCCACAAGGGGTGTGTCTGGGCTGGTGATCGATGCCACCCGGCTGGGGACCGCCAGTCGGCGCGCCCGTGACGACCACACGTTATCCCCGCGTCGTCCCAGCGTAATCCACAGTCTTATCCCCAGCCTGTGTGTACCGATTGTGACGCTGTCGCTGCGCTTGTCCCTGAGCTTGTGCTTGTCCCTGGGTTCGTCTCTGCGCTTGTCCGCTGTCATGCTGGCCGCTGCCCCGCTACCGTGCCTGTTGCTTGATCCGGTTGGTCAGCTCGGTCACCTGGTTGTAGATGGACCGGCGTTCGGCCATCAGCGAGCGGATCTTGCGGTCGGCGTGCATGACCGTTGTGTGGTCCCGGCCGCCGAACTGCTGGCCGATCTTGGGCAGGGACAGGTCGGTCAGCTCGCGGCACAGGTACATCGCGATCTGGCGGGCGGTGACCAGCACTCGTGATCGTGAGGTGCCGCACAGATCGTCGATGGACAGCCCAAAGTAGGAGGCGGTCTGGCCCATGATCGTCGTGGCGGTGATCTCGGGGCCCTGAGCTTCGGGTATGAGGTCCTTGAGCACGATCTCGGCGAGCTGCAGCTCGACTGTCTGACGGTTGAGGCTCGCGAACGCCGTCACCCGGATGAGCGCACCCTCAAGCTCGCGGATGTTGGTGGAGATCCGGCTCGCGATGTACTCGAGCACCTCCGGCGGCGCGTTGAGGCCTTCCTGCACGGCCTTTTTTCTGAGGATGGCGATGCGCGTCTCGAGTTCGGGCGGCTGGACGTCGGTCAGCAGACCCCACTCGAACCGGCTGCGCAGCCGATCTTCCAGCGTGACCAGGCGCTTGGGTGCGCGGTCACTGGAGATGACGATCTGTTTGCTCGCATTGTGCAGGGTGTTGAAGGTGTGGAAGAACTCCTCCTGGGTGCCTTCCTTGTTCTCCAGGAACTGGATGTCGTCGACGAGAAGGATGTCGACATCGCGGTAGAGGCGGCGGAACCGGTCCTGCTTGCCGTCGCGGATCATGTTGATGAAGTCGTTGGTGAACTCCTCGGAGCTGACATACCGCACCCGTGCGCCGGCATAGAGGTTCTGGGCGTAGTGGCCGATCGCATGGAGCAGGTGCGTCTTGCCCAGTCCGGAGTCGCCGTAGATGAACAGCGGGTTGTACGCCTTGGCTGGTGCCTCGGCGACTGCCACCGCGGCCGCGTGGGCAAAACGATTGCTCGACCCGATGACGAAAGTCTCGAATGTGTACTTCGGGTTGAGTCGCGCCTGCGCCGGGCGGGCGTGCGCATGGCGGGGGTAGTCCCCCATCCCGGCGGTCATCCCGGCCGCGTGGCCGGGCGGCGCGGCCACATGGCCGGGCGGGATCCCGGCTGCGTGGCTGGGCGGTGAGGCTGCGTGGCCGTCGGCAACAGGCCCGGGTGCGTCGGCCAAGCCGGGCGCATGATGGCCGCCAGTAGCGCCGTGCTGCCCGGCAGGGGCTGGCGGCAGGGCGGTCCCATGGGCCGCAGCGAGCGGCGGGATCGTCTGGTGGTCCGCGGCGGACAAGCTGCCGCGCGGTGGTGGCCCGCTGGCAACGTGCGATTTGGTCTCGTCAGCGCGAGTCGGTGCTTGCTCGCGCTGCCCGCCTCGGAGAAGGAGCGTCTCAGGTGGGTGCTGGGCACCTTGCGGCCCAAGCGGATCCTCGGTGATCATGCTGGACACGGGCGGCGCGGGATCCACCGTGACCGCGAGCTGGATGTTGCGGCCGAGCTCGCGGGACAGGGCGTGTGTCACCAGCGTCCGGAGCCTGGTTTCAAGCTGTTCCTTGGCGAACTCATTCGGTGTCGCGATGAGGGCGGTGTTTTCCACCAATCCGAGCGGCCGGGTGAGGTTGAGCCACGCTCGCTGGTGCGCCTCCAACTGGATATCGGCGAGACCGGCCAGGGATCGGGCCCAAACCGCGGCTAGATCTGTCTCACTCATCGCTGACCCGCCCCTCCCAGGCCATTCGCCGCCACGTCGGCCGTGGATGCCACGATCCGGCCCGGCGCGGCGGCGATGTGGTCACCGTGTGCTCAGCTCAACCCTGTTCGACAGTCGTTGCCCTCGCACATGTTTGTTCACAGCTTTATCCACAACTTGTGCACGGCAGCTTGGGCTGTGACCTGTCGCCTCTCCGACCGCCCGGTCGCCTCGGACCGTCCGGTCGGCCGACAGTAGCGCCACGCGACGTGTGTCTTCAAGCCGTTGTCCACAGCCTAGGGGCGCGAACGGGGATCCGTTGGGGAAACTCATGTCTGGGGCCGCGGAGGTGCCGCCGGTGGCGGCCCGCGCCACGCGCGGGCTTGGGCTGGGCCTGGGCTTGGGCGCTGTCAACTACGCGGACAGCCAGCAGTTTGACCGGGGATGAGCGTGGCCGTAGTCTGCGAGAGGCTGTCTGGGATCCGCTTTTGGCGTGCCTGTTGTCGGCCCATGGGCGGACCTGTTTCTGGCCTCCAGGGTGGTCAACGGTCCGGCTGACCATGGCCGACGCCCGGCTGTGAATCGGCCACGCGCGTGATGGCAGGAGTCCGCAGCCGGTAACGTATGACGGCGATGAATGGCCATGAAGACCGCAAGTGAACTAAGCAGCTTCGTCTGGAGCGACAGTGAGTAAGCGCACCTTTCAGCCCAACAACCGCCGTCGGGCGAAGACCCATGGGTTCCGGTTGCGCATGCGGACCCGCGCGGGCCGGGCCATCCTCGCCGCGCGCCGCCGCAAGGGCCGGACCAGCCTCAGCGCCTGACCAGGGCTTGAGGAGGGCTTGGTCGGCCTGATTCGTGGACTTCAATCGGGAGCGACGTCGTGTTACCGGCTGCTGCGAGGATGCGGCGGCGCACCGACTTCGACCTTGCGGTCCGCCGCGGTCTGCGCGGAGTCGGCACGCTGCTGACCGTGCATCTTTTTATCGGAAGTGCCGAAGAACCCCCTGCGGGACGTGGCGGGCGCCGAGAGGTGCGACCAGGTAGGCACTCGGATGCGCACGGCGCATCCGAGTGCGCGGCGGGCCGCGGCGGCTCGGTACCTGCGCGGGTTGGGTTCGTGGTGAGCCGGGCGGTCGGGGGCGCAGTGGTTCGCAACCGTGTGCGCCGTCGGCTGCGCGAAGTGGCCCGAGCGCGCGCCAGTAGCCTGCCAGCAGGTAGCCTGCTTGTCATCCGCGCCAATCCCCGGGCAGCGGGTGCATGCCAGCGAGATCTCGCCGCCGAACTCGATCTGGTGCTCGGCAGGTTGATTCGGCGGCAGGTTAGGGCGTGACGACGGCCATGAGCACGCAGCATGCCAGGCGTGATGCGGGTCCGGGCGATGCGCCAACATGGGCGGCGCGGTTGCTGATGATTCCGATCATCGGGTATCGGCGCCTGATCGGCCCGATGCTCGGGCAGCGGTGCAGGTTCGAACCATCCTGCAGCGCATACGCTCTTGAGGCGCTGCGCGTGCATGGCGCGGTGCGCGGCTCGTGGCTAGCGGCACGTCGGCTCGGGCGCTGCCATCCATTCCACCGAGGTGGCTATGATCCGGTGCCCGGGCGCGCTGGCGTGACGACGCGACCAGGCACGACACGGGGGGCGGAGATGTTGACGAGAGCACAAGGGAGCTAGGGCGTGCCGCACCATATCGCCGCGACAAGCTTCAACCCATTGGCGCTGCTCAATTGGCTGTACGACGCCGTCGCGTGGGTGATCATTCAGATCCACGCCGGGCTTTCGCATCTGTTCGGGCCGTCAAGCGGCTGGTCGTGGGCGCTGACCATCGTCTTCCTCACCATGCTGGTGCGGTTGCTGATCTTCCCCTTGTTCGTCAAGCAGCTTCATGCCCAGCGGAAGATGGCGGACCTGGCGCCAAAGGTTCAAGAGCTGCGAAAGAAGTATAAGAACGACAAGCAGAAGATGAACCAGGAGGTGATGAAGCTCTATCAGGAGAACGGCGCGAACCCACTCGGCGGGTGCCTGCCCTTGGTAGCGCAGTTCCCTGTGTTCATCGCGATGTTCACGGTACTTCGTGCCATCGCAGACGACCAGATCAAATACGGGCTGACCAGAGCCGTCGTGGAGAGCGCGGCTAATGCCCATATCTTCGGTGTCACGATTTCCACAACGTTCCTGCACGCCGGCGATTTCGCCAAACATGGCGTCAACCCTACGGTCGCGCGGATCGTCATCGGGATAACTGTGATCATCAGCGGCACGACGACGTACCTCACCGTGCGGCAGAGCATGCGGCGGGGTATAGCGCCGGGAGCCGAAACTAACCCGATGATGCAGTCGCAGAAGATGATGGCCTACGTTGCGCCGTTGTTCGCGCTGACGGGTCTTTACTGGCCATTCGGGCTCGTTATGTACTGGGTTACGACAAACCTATGGACAATGGCGCAGCAGCACTATATCTTCCGAAAGCATCCCCAGTTGACCCCTGCGAAAGCAACGGCCGCGAAGGCTGGCGGGTCTGGTGCTGGCGCTCCGGCGGTTGGCGGGCGCACAACGGGGTCCGGGCGCGCGTCTGGTGCTGGGCGCCCGGCTGGGGCTGGGCGCGCTGGTGGGAGCGGGCGCGATGGGACGGCTGGAGGCGGTGCCGGGAGCGGGCGGACGGGTGTGAGCGGTAAGGATACGGACGGGCAGAGTCGGCCTGGCCTCGGCAGGTTGCTGCGTAACCGTTCGGTGCCAGAACCGGAGCCACAGGCGGCGCCGGAGCCTAAGGTCGTTAGGCAGCAGCCTGTGCGCCAGTCGCGTAGTAAACGCACCGGCAGACGGTGAGCTGGCGAGGGCTTGACAAGAGGAGTTGGTCGTGAACCAGTCCAAGACGGTTTCCGGCATGACCGCCGCTATGGCGGACATGGAGTCGGCCGCTCAGACGAATGAGGCAGGGGCGGAGCCGTCTGTGGCAGGCGAGTCAGAGTCCGGTCCGGATGGAGCGTCTGAGCGGGCGGGTGGTCCCGTCGACATGGCCGCGCTTGAGCAAGAGAGTGAGGTAGCCGCCGACTATGTTGAAGGGCTGCTCGACATCGCCGATCTCGACGGTGACATCGACATGGACGTGGAAGGAGATCGCGCCGCCGTCTCCGTGGTCGGCGTCACCCTGGACGAACTCGTCGGTGCGCGCGGAGAGGTGCTTGAGGCGCTGCAGGAGCTGACCCGGCTGGCCGTGCTGCGGCAGACAGGCGCACGAAGCAGGCTCATGCTGGATGTCGGCGGCTACAGGCAGCGTCGCAGGGCAGAGCTGACGGAGGTAGGCACTGGGGCGGCGCAAGAGGTGAAGCGGACAGGAACAGCGAAGGCACTCGGGGCGATGACGCCGTTTGAGCGGAAGATCATTCATGACGCTGTGGCCGCCGTCGGCCTGCGCAGCGAATCTGAGGGGGAAGAGCCGGACCGCCACGTGGTGGTGTTCCCGGTCGCGGAGTGACACACCGCAGCTTCCATGGAGCACCGGTAGGCCACCGGTGTCGTGGGGGGAGGAACAGCGGCGGGCCGCTGGGTGTCCCATAGCAACAGCGGCGGGCCACCGGTGTCGTGGAGAGGAACAGCGGTGGAGCCGCAGGGCGTCCCACGCGGCGTGGACGGTGCTATGCAATGCGTCGGCGCGAAGTCAGGTGGTGTTCGGACGGGCGGTGGCGCCGACGAACGGAGTGGCGGCGAGGAATCTGAGCCCCAACCAGGACCGCCGCCCGCGGCCCGCGAGATCTTCGGCGACCGGTTGAGTAAGGCGGAACGTTACGTCGCGTTGCTCAAAGGGCCGGGCCTGGAGCGCGGGCTGATCGGCCCGCGCGAGGCGAGCCGGGTGTGGGAGCGACACATACTCAACTGTGCGGTCGTGGCGGAGCTTGTACCAAGCCCGTGCACCCTCGCCGACATCGGCTCGGGCGCCGGTCTTCCGGGCATCGTTCTCGCGATTGCCCTGCCAGGAGTGTCGGTGACATTGGTTGAGCCGCTGCTTAGGCGATCGGTATTTCTCGAGGAGTGCGTCGTCGAACTTGGCTTGAAGAATGCGGTTGTCTGCCGTGCGAGGGCGGAGGAGCTTAAGGGCGTGCTTTCCGCGGACGTGGTGACGGCACGTGCCGTGGCGCCGATGCGGCAGTTGGCGGTGTGGGCCGCCGGAGTGGTGCGGCCTGGCGGTACGATCCTCGCTCTCAAAGGTGATCGTGTCGGCGGAGAATTGCGTGAAGCCAAGGCGACCCTGCGCAAGCTAGGCCTGCAGAGCCCAGAGATCGTAACGGTCGGCAGCGGTAGGGTCGAACCCGAGACTCTGGTCGTGCGGATCGTGGCTGGGCAACACGGCACGCGAGCGGTTCCGGTGGATCCATCGAGATCAGGTTGAGCCCAGCTAGACGGCGTTTGTTGGAAGAGACCGGCGCGGCGGCGTTCGTTGGGAGGGAGAGGAGCGCAAGGATAGTGGATGCACCGGGCCTGGGTTGGCCTGAGCGCTCTGCGCCTGGCGGCCTTGCGCGGCCCAGCAGCGGCGTTGGCTGGCCCGTTTCACGTGAAACCAATTCGGAAAGCGCGCAGATGACGGCAAGAATTCACAAGGCATCAGTAACCGTCGCCGGGGACATGGTGTCGGTTCGGGCGGGGGAACGCGTGTTGGCTGCCGTGAGTGCATCTTCTCCCCCCCACAGTGAGGTGACAAGCAGCGGCGATGTGAAGGTCACCGCAGTCAACACAACGGCCTCGGTGACGACCGTAAGCCGGACTGCGAGCGAGTGGCCGCGTCCCGCGTCGTGCCGGATCATTACGATCGCGAATCAGAAAGGCGGCGTTGGCAAGACCACGACGGCGGTCAACCTTGCCGCTGGCCTGGCCTTGCACGGCGCGAAGGTGCTTGTCATTGATCTTGACCCACAGGGGAACGCCTCGACCGCGTTGAATATTGACCACCATGCGGGTGTGCCGTCTATCTACAACGTGCTCGTCGACGACCGGCCGCTGTCGTCAATCATTCGTCAGGCCGAGGAACTCACCGGTCTGTTCTGCGCCCCAGCCACCATTGACCTTGCCGGCGCGGAGATCGAACTCGTTCCCATGGTCGCAAGAGAGACGAGGCTAGCCCGGGCAGTGGCAGCGTACGACCTGTCGGAGTTGGACTACATCTTCGTGGACTGCCCGCCATCCCTTGGCCTGCTGACTGTCAATGCGCTGGTCGCCGCCGCGGAGGTGCTCATACCGATCCAGTGCGAGTACTACGCGCTTGAAGGTCTTGAGCAACTCCTGCGCAGCGTGGAATTGGTGCGAGAACATCTGAATTCCGCTCTGGCGCTAAGGACGATCCTGCTGACCATGTATGACGCCCGCACCCGACTCGCGGCGCAGGTGGCGGAGGACGTGCGAGCGCACTTTGGCCACGTGGTACTCGGCACGGTTATTCCGCGCAGCGTACGCGTGTCTGAGGCACCGAGCTATGGTCAGTCGGTGCTGAGCTACGATCCAGGTTCGAGCGGCGCGCTCGCATACCTTGAAGCCGCCAGGGAGTTCGCGATGCGAAATGTCCACTCGATGGCCATGGACTAGCACGCAGCTTGCGAGCGCGCTGTGCTCAGCTACGGCTACGGCCGCGTCAAGACGTCTTCGTACTCTGGAGCGTTGCTCGCGCCCCAATATTTCAGGCCCACAAGGACACCCCAGAGTACAAAGTTGAAACGATCAGCCCGAGCGCGGCTTCCGTGCGCGTGTTCGGCGGATTGAAGGCAGCGGCTCTCCGCAGGTCTCCCGCAGCTGACCGTGACGGTCCGCGTCGGGAAGGCCGGCGATTGGGTGTACCCGGACGGCCCGCGACTCGCCGCGATGCTTGCGCCGGCCCGACCGCGCCGGCCGCAACTGGCCGCCTTGGGTAGCGCGCCCACCCCTGGGTTGCGTGGCGCAGCCGCGGCGACCGTGCAGAAACGGATAGCGTGTTGTGCGTGTTCCGGCGCGGAGGTGCCGGACAGGCATTGGGGTGATCGAGGAGTTTCTTTGACTCAGCAAAGGCGAGGTCTCGGAAGGGGCCTCGGTGCACTCATTCCGGCAGCTCCCGGCTTGGCTCAGGGCGGCACGGCTACCGGCGTGGCACAGGGGCGAGGCCATGACAGAAACGGCAGTCAGGTAGTCGGTGCCTTCTTTGAAGAAGTGCTGATCGGCGCGGTCACCCCCAACCCGCGCCAGCCGCGGCAGAATTTTGACGACGAGACACTGGCGGAGCTCGCACACTCCATTCGCGAGGTCGGCCTGCTGCAGCCGATCGTTGTCCGCAAGATCATGCCTGGCCACTATGAGCTGGTCATGGGCGAGCGTCGCTGGCGCGCGGCTCAGCGGGCGGGGCTGGAGCGTGTGCCCGCGATCGTGCGGGAAACAGCCGAGAACGAGATGCTGCGGAACGCTCTGATCGAGAACCTCCACCGTGAGCAGCTCAACCCGCTCGAGGAGGCGTCGGCCTACCAGCAGCTTCTCGACGACTTTGATGCCACTCACGAGGAACTCGCCTCGCGCGTCGGCCGCTCGCGGCCACACATCTCCAACACGCTGCGGCTGCTCAACCTGCCTCCAGCGGTACAGAAGCGCGTCGCCGCTGGGGTGCTCAGCGCGGGTCACGCGCGCGCCCTGCTGGCCATCGACAACCCGCAGGACCAGGAACGACTGGCGCACCGGATCGTGGCAGAAGGCCTGTCGGTGCGCGCCATAGAGGAGATCGTCGCCGTTGGCGAGGGCGCCAACGCCAAACCCGAACGCCAGGGGACCACCAACAAGCCGGTTGCGCCCGGGCTCCGCGACCTGTCGGATCGGCTGTCCGACCTGTTCGACACCCGTGTGCGGGTCGAGCTCGGCCGGCGTAAGGGTAAGATCGTGGTCGAGTTCGCCTCGCTTGAAGACCTCGAACGAATTGTCGCGGCAATGGCCCCGGCCGGAGCGGCAGGGCCAGCGGCCTAGGTGCAGGTCGCGCGAATGGCGGCGGCGAAAGCGTCCACGTCCTGCTCCGTCGTCTCGAAGGACGTCATCCAGCGGACAGTGTGTTCGGCCGAATCCCACACGTAGAACAGCCAGTCCCGTTGCAGCCGCTCGGTGCGACGCGGATCGAGCGCGGCGAAGATCGCATTCGACTCCACGGGCTGCCGAATCTCGACCCCTGGGATTTGCCCGACCTCAATAGCGAGCCGCCGTGCCATCGCGTTGGCGTGCAGGGCGCTGCGCAGCCACAGGTCACCGTCGACCAAGGCAAGGAACTGAGCCGCGAGGAAACGCATCTTCGATGCAAGCTGCAACTGTTGCTTGCGCAGGTACGGTGCATCAACGCACAGTTCGGAACGCATGACGATCAAAGCCTCCGCGGCAGCGGCGCCGTTCTTGGTCCCGCCGAAGCTCAGCACGTCGGCGTGCGCCGCGAGCTCAGCGAGGCGGCAGCCTAGGTGGGCTGCCGCGTTGGCGAGCCGCGCACCGTCGATGTAGACGTGCAGGCCGTTGGACCGGCAAAAGTCGCCGAGCTTGCTCAGTTCTTCTGGTGTATAGCAGGTGCCCAGTTCCGTCGCCTGGGAGATGGCGACCGCACGCGGCACCACCCGGTGCTCATCCTGGCGGCCCGCGAGCCGCTGAGCGACGAGGTCCGGCGTGAGCTTGCCGTCAGGCGTGGTGACGGTGAGCAGTTTGCAGCCGAGCAGCTGCTCCGCCGCTCCGCACTCGTCGATGTTCAGGTGCGCGGTGTCCGGGCAGATGACCGCCTCGTACCTGCGCAGCAGCAGGCTCACGCCGAGGATGTTGGCGGCGGTTCCGTTAAAGACGAAAAAGGCCCGCGCCTGTCCGCCGAACATTCCGCGAAGCTCGTCCTCGGCGCGCCGTGTCCAGCTGTCCGTGCCGTACGCGGGCGCGGGACCCGAACTTGCGTCAGCGATCGCGCGGATCACCGCGGGATGCGCGCCTGCGTGGTTGTCGCTGGCGAAGTCTCGGGAAGTTGCCACTCGTCGAGCTTAGAGCCTGCTTGACAGCCCCGATCCGGCTCGCCGGCCCCCGGGCTTCGCCTGGCTGCGTTCTCGCCCTCGACGTGCCTTCCAGGCACGCTCTCGGGCTGCGGCCTTGCCATCCTCGCCCAGATGACCGGTGCCCTGATCGAACCGGGGTCCTCAAGCAGACTCTTAGGTCTTCTCGACAGCCCAGGGTTAGGCGACCTGGGGACTCAGGCGATCTCGGGGCCTGGCGTGTCGACCCCGATGTTTCCGTGCGTCCCACCCGACCCGAACATGTCCCGCAGCTCGATCTCCGCCTCGATGACGCAGCCAAGCCGCCGGACGCCTTCTCTGATCCGGTCGGGGTCGGGAAAGCAGTAGGACAGGCGCATGTGCTGCGCTCCCTGGCCATCGGCGTAAAAGCCGGTGCCAGGCACGTAGGCGACGCGGGACGACACAGCGCGCGGCAACATCGCCTTGGAGTCGAGCCCGTCGGGCAACTGCAGCCAAACGTAGAAGCCCCCGGCCGGCCGGGTCCACCGGCATCCGCTGGGCATGACCGCGTCGAGACCGTCCAGCATTGCGTCACGCCGCTGCTGGTACAACTCGCGGAAGATCTTCACCTGCTCGCGCCACGGCTGGGTGCACAGATACTCACGAACCAGCAACTGTGCCAGGTTCGACTGGCACAGCACCGCGGACTCCGCGGCGAGCACGAGCTTGTCCCGTATCGCGGGCGGCGCGGCGGCCCAGCCGACTCGCACGCCTGAAGCGAACGTCTTGGAGAAAGTCCCAAGGTAGACGACGCCGTCTGGGTCGTCGGCACGCAGCGCGCGAAGCGGGTCACCCTCGAACCCGAGCAACCCGTACGGGTTGTCCTCCACCACGAGCAGCCCAGCGGCGGCGCAGATCTCAAGGATCCGCGCGCGCCGGGCGAGCGACAGCGTCACGCCGGCGGGGTTGTGGAAATTCGGCACCGTGTAGAGAAACTTGGCCCGCCGACCCGCCGCGTCAAGCCTGCCGATCGCCTCGGCGAGCGCCTCAGGAATCAGCCCGTCGGCGTCCATCGCCACATGCACGACCTGCGCCTGATAGGCGGCGAATGCGCCGAGCGCCCCGACATATGAGGGCGCTTCCGCGAGCAGCACGTCGCCGGGATCGATGAAGATCCGGGTGATCAGATCGAGCGCCTGCTGTGAGCCAACGGTGACCACGACATCGTCGGGATGCGCGTGAACGCCTTCGAGCGCCATGACCTCACAGATCTTTTCCCGCAGGCCAGGATCACCGTGCGCCGGGCAATACTGCAGCGCGACCGAGCCGCGGTCGGCGATCAGCTCACCTGCCATGCGCCCAATCACATCGAGTGGCAAGGCGCTCACATAAGGAGATCCGCCGGCGAAGGAGACCACCTCGGGACGCGCCGCGACCGCGAACAGCGCGCGGATCTCGGAGGCGATCATCCCGCGAGCGCGCGCCGCATAGTGATCCACATAGGGATCGATACGTGATCCATGTGGCTGTTGTGGGGTCGTCCGCACGTCGGTATCTCCTCCACTTTGGATTTGAACACCCGGCCGTCGCATGTCATGGCACCATTCCGCTGCCGCGAGCATCCCGGTACACGAGCCTACGTGGCGTCGGCGACGGCGGCCCGCCGGATTTCGGTAAAGGATAGTTCCTCCGATTGCCTCCGGGGCGAGCGCGGCGGATCAGTTACCATGCCAGCAGGGCAGTTCCGGTGGGCAGAATTCGACCGCAGCAGCCACAAGCAGCCGGGTGCCCTGGCAGCCAAGAAACAACGACCGAGGGATCTGGGTGTCCCGTCGTCTCGCCAACGTCACGTTGGACAACCTTGAGGACCTGCCGCGCAGGTGCCGCCAGTGCGTGTTCTGGGAGCTTGATCCGGTGAGCCGCGCGCGAGCCGATGAACTCGGCGGCGCTGAGCTGGAGAAGGAATCCTGGATTTCGTCAATGCTGCTCGAGTGGGGCAGCTGCGGGAAGATCGTTTACGTCGACAGCGTGCCCGCGGGATACGTGCTGTATGCCCCGCCGCTCTACGTGCCGCGGTCCGTCGCCTTTCCAACCAGCCCGGTCAGCGCCGACGCGGTCCTGCTCACGACGGCGCATGTGCTGGACGAGTTCGGCGGCGGCGGGCTCGGCCGGGTCCTGGTCCAGAGCGTGGCGAAGGATCTGACTCGGCGCGGCACCAAGGCGATAGAGGCGTTCGGCGACCTGAAGTGGGAGCAGCCCGCGTGCGTTCTCCCAGCCGAGTACCTGCTCGCCGTGGGGTTCAAGACGGTTCGGCCGCACCTGCGTTTCCCCAGGCTGCGGCTGGAGCTGAAGACGGCGCTTTCCTGGCGGGAGGACGTGGAGGTGGCGCTGGAACGGCTGCTGCGGACGATGACGCCGGAGCGGGCGCTGCGACCGGTGTGAGCCGCTTGCCAGCGAGTTATCCACAGAAACGGGATTCGCCCTACCCAAACCACTTGACAAGCTGCGAACATCAGCAGGAGGGCAAAACCCCCAGGGTGGGTGGGTCTTGTAAGGAGCGGCGGGGAAATGAGACGGGGCGGCAGGGGAGAGGGCGGGCGCGGATCTGCCCGCAGCTTCACGGGGGACGCGCGCCGCGGAAGCCGTTAAGGATAATTGTCCCGAACGGCTGCCGCATGACGCGTCAACCAGGACCGCTGGCGGGCGCAGGGCTAGGCGAGGAATTCGGATAGTTCGCGCAGGAGCGCGGCCTTCGGCTTTGCGCCGACAATCTGCTTGACCACCTCACCGCCGGAGAAGACGCCGAGCGTCGGAATGGCCAGGATTCCGTACCGCTGCGCGACATTCGGATTCTCATCGATGTTGAGCTTAACGATGTCGATCTTGTCGCCATGCTCCTGGGCGATCTCCTCAAGCACGGGCGCGACCATACGGCATGGCCCACACCATTCGGCCCAGTAATCGACGACCACTGGCTTTTCGTTCTTGATCACATCGACGTCGAAGCTCGCGTCCGTGACAGTCTTGGTGGTGCCCACCTTGATTCTTCTCCTTGTCCGTGTCCTGACGGCACCGCCGTTTGCTTGCGCCGTCGCCGCCGCCTCACACTCGCGGGCGGCGCGCTGCTTTTATGACCCCGGTCAGCCCTCGCGGCTGGCCAGGAACCGCTCGGCATCGAGCGAGGCGGCACAACCAGTGCCGGCCGCGGTCACAGCCTGGCGGTAGATGCGGTCCACCACGTCGCCGCAGGCGAACACGCCGTCGATCCCGGTCCGGGTGCTGGGCTGCTCCACCGTGAGGTAGCCGTCCGGGTCGGTTTCCAGTTGCCCGGCGAACAGCTCGCTACGCGGCTCGTGACCGATCGCGACGAACAAGCCGCCGAGTTCCAGGACGCTCTGCTCGCCGGTGCGGGTATCGCGGATCCGCGCCGCAGTCAGCCGGTCTTCGCCGAGCAACTCCGTCACCTGGCTGTCCCAGACGAACCTGACCTTCGGGTTGGCGAAGGCCCTGTCTTGCATGATCTTCGACGCGCGCAGCGCGCCGCGGCGGTGAATGACCGTGACACTGTTGGCGAACCGGGTGAGGAACAGGGCCTCCTCCATCGCGGAGTCGCCGCCGCCGACCACGGCGATGTCCTTACCGCGGAAGAAGAACCCGTCACAGGTCGCGCACCACGAGACTCCGCGGCCAGCGAGCCGCTTCTCACCGGGGACGCCGAGCTCGCGGTATTTGGACCCGGTCGCGATGATCACCGTCTTGGCGAGGTGGTTCTCACCGGACACCGTGACCACTTTCGGGTCGGCGCGCAGGTCAACCTCGGTCACATCGTCGGCGATCAGCTCCGCGCCGAACCTCTCGGCCTGCTTGCGCATCGCATCCATCAGCTCGGGGCCGAGCACGCCGTCGGGGAACCCGGGGTAGTTCTCCACCTCCGTGGTCGTCATCAGCGCGCCGCCCGCGGTGACCGACCCTTCGAACACCATCGGCCTCAAGTTAGCGCGCGCCGCGTACAGGGCCGCCGTGTAACCGGCCGGCCCAGAACCGATGATGATCACGTTGCGCACGTCGTTCACGTCCGCACCTGCCCCTTCCGCTGCTCAAAACCCTGTGCGGCACACGCCTCAACCGATCCTAGGGCTCGTTGATTCCCCGGGCACTGTCCAACGGCCTCGTCCAGGCGCGGCAGTCTGCGTGCTAGAGGCCGGATTGGGCGACGATGTCGCTGACGGCGGCCGAGCACCCAAGGCCAACCACCCATACATGGCCGGGCGCGGCGCCGCTCGCTGGCGCGATGATCACGTTGACCCTGCGGCCCTGGTAGGTTGCCTGGTCGATGACCAGGGGCTGCCGCCCACCGCTGACCCGCCGCAAGCAGCCGTCCATTGTCGCGGTCTGCGAGTTCATGTGGGTGACGCCCGGCTTGGCCGACGAGGAGAGCCTGCTCGCGAACCGCTGCAGCACATTCGCGGCTTGAGCCCGCAGACGCCCCGGCTGGTAGCTGGTTCCAGTGCTGAGATAAAGCACCGCTAGGTCCGGGCCAGCAGCCCGGGGGGCGGTGGCCCTCGCCGCGCCTTGCGACACGGCGGTGCCCGCGACGCCCGGTCGCTCGGCCGAAGGGCCGGCCGTGCGCGACGGGGTCGATTCCGAGACGAGCGAATGCAGCAAAAAGCCGCCGCCGACGACCAGCGCCACACCTGCCGCCGCCGCTGCGAGAGGGCGCAGCATCACGGCGCTTATCCGGCGGCGCGCGTGCCCACGTGCCGCGCTGGAATGCCTCGGATGCGCCCGCTGGTTTCCTGCTGCGCGCGTCGTCTCGCCCGCGGCCGCGATCTCCGCGGCGAGCGCCGTGTCGAGGCGGCGCGTCACCTGCTGCGGCACAGCGGGCGTGGGCGCCTGCGCGAGCAGGCTGCTCACCTCCTCCAGCGCCGCCTGGCGGTCCGCGCACGCCACGCAGTCGTCGAGGTGGCGGCCGACGCGTTCGCCCCTCTCGGCGTCGAGCAGTCCCTCGCGGAAGGCGGCGATCAGGTCAAGATCTGCGTGATCGTTCATGTCCTGTCGCCACCTCCTTCCATGGGCTGGCCCGATGATGTGCCATCGCGTGGGCGCTCGGCGCGGCGCGTGGCACTGCCGCCGCGTTCGGCCCGTGCAGGTGAGACGTAGCCCGGACCTGGGCGGTTCCCTGATTCCGGCGGTCCGGACACGGTATCGGCCCGGTCTTCGCTTCCCAGTGGCGGCCGGGCCGACTCGGATCCCCTGAGATGGCTCAGGTGGGGCGCCAGCCGCGCCCGCCCCCTGGCGCACCGGCTCTTAATCGTGCCGACGGAGACGCCAAGCATGTCGGCCGCGGCCTGGACGGGGTAGCCGAGCATATCCACAAGCACGAGCGCAGCCCGTTGCTCGTACGGCAGCATCCGCAGCGCAGCGTCAACGTCGAGGGCCACCGCACGCTCCGCGGCAGGGTCGGTCGCCCACGTTCCGCGCGCCAGGCCATCCAGGCTCCGCTCGTCCCCGGCTGGCACGGTCGGCCGTGACACGCGCCTGCGGACCCGGTCCAGGCATGCGTTCACGACGATGCGATGCAGCCAGGTGGTGACCGCCGAGTCGCCGCGGAAGGATCCGGCCCTGCGGAACGCCGAGATCATTGCTTCCTGCAACGCGTCCGCCGCTTCCTCGGTGTCCCCGAGCGTGCGGAGCGCCACCGCCCACAGCCGCTCTTTGTGCCGCGCGAACAGCACCCCAAATGCCTCGTGGTCCCCCTCGATGTGGCGCCGCAGCAGCTGCGAATCCGATGGCTGCAGCTCACCTTCTCCAGACACGCCGGTTCCGTCAGCCCGAGCCGCGTATGGCGACGTTGAAGATCTCCGCCTCGTAGTGATTCCGCGGGCCGCGGGGCTCGGGCGGCAGCCGGGTGAACCAGATCAGAACATAACGACCGGTGGCTGACCGGCTGGCACGAAACGTGTAGCTCCGGCCGGGAACGTCGGTTGCGCTGGCCACAACGGTGAACGCGGGCAGGCTGCTGGGCGCGACCGTGTTTGTGTTGCCCACCTTGATCTGCACGTCCGCGCCCGACGTGGGGCCGAACAGCACCGTCACGCTGCTGAGCTTCACCGGCCTGCCCATGTCCAAGATCAGGCCGGTGCCCTTCTTGAACCCGCCGAATACCGGGTTGTTCTCATAGAAGAGCGTGTGCCACGCCGTCTGTGAGTCACCGTCGATGGCCCTCTGCGCCTGCGAGTCGTTCTCGTTGCCGTCTTGGCCATTTGTGTCATACACATCGAAGCCATTGGCGTTGACGGGCGTCAGCGTCGCGACCGCGGCGGTGGACGCATGCGTCCTTGTCTGCCCTCCGGCGCGGCCGGAGCGCAGGCTGCGGCTCACGGTCCATGCGGCCAGGCCGAGCGCGGCGATCAAGAGCACGACCACGATCCCGCCCAGAGCTTTGCCGACCCGGGGGCGATCAGCGGGCAGCCCGCCTGTGCTCACCTCGTGGACGGCGACGCCGGGGTGCGGTGGGGTCAGCGGGCCTGACGGGTCCGGCGGGAGGGCCCGAGATGCCAGCGAAGCTGACGGCGCGACGGTGGCGAGCGCCTCGGCGAGCGCCGCGGGGGTCGCGATGGCGGGCCGGCCGCGCTCAGCGCGTCCCCACAACGCCAGGGACGTGACCGTGTCCATCGCCGTCGGCACGCCCGCGCAGACCTGCCGCGGGGTGCACAGTTCACCGTCGATCGCTGGCGCGGGCGGCAGCAGAATGGGGTCGTCATGTCCGGGTGACGCGAAGGGCGAGCCGCGAATGGCACCGGTGACAGTCACTGCCGAGTAGCCGCCGCCCTCACCCGGCCAGTGCCCGGTGAGCGCCGCATAGAGGAGCCGTCCGAGACCCTGAGTGTCTGCGCCCGCGGGGTCATCGGCGTATGCGCCGTACAACGCAGCCTCAACGGCGAGCCCGGTGATCTTGATTCCGCCACCGGGCGTCCAGCGCAACGAGCGGGGGGTGAGGCACAGATGAGCCAGCCCAGCCGCGTGCGCGGTGGACAGCGCCTGGGCAGCCTCGGCCACGAGGCCCGCTGCGCGGGCAGACTCGAGCGGGCCACCGGCGACCATGTCGTGGAGCGAGTGCCCGTTCACCCACTCGAGCACGACATAGGCCCGGTCACCTGAATCCTCGACGTCGAAGACCTGGGCGAGCCGGGAATCTGTCATCCGGCTCGCGGCACGTGCGGCGGTGACCACCTGATAGACGCGCGGGAAACCCGGGGCGAAGGTCAACATTGCCACCGGCCGCGCGAGCGTTTCATCGATGGCTTTCCACAGCGCTGCGCCAGCCGTGTCGCTGACCCTGTCCTCCAGCCTGTAGCGGCCGGCCAGGCGGGTCCCCGGTTCGGTGATAAACGTGCTCATGCAGTGCCGTCAAGAGCGGCCTAGGCCCTCGACCCTCCTTTCCTCCCCCCGCAGGCGGTCGCGAGGGACGCAGGACCATCATGGTGCTGTCACCATGCTAAGACGCGCAAGCGCGGTGTAGGCGCTGGCTGCGGGCCACTCGCGCAAACCGTTATACGCGCTCTCGCAGAGCCTCGGGCCCAGTCGCTCTCACCCCGGCCTGTGCCGTCCGCCGCGAAACCGTGCCATGACCGTCCCGGCCAGGCTGTCAAGCTCGGTTACGCCGAGGGCGCGTGCGAACAGCAGGTACATCAGCAGCGTGCCGCCGCCGCCGAGCGCGGTCGTCAGAAATCCGTTTACCGTCCCGTGCCGGAAGACGACGCCGACGGCGAACACCATCGCGATCGCGAAGATCACCCCGGGAACAGCGGCGAGGTGGGTCCGAACGAGCGTCCACGCGATGCGCTTACCGTCCAGACCGCCGGTGCGTTTGCGCAGGATCCACCACGCCACCGCCGTTCCGGCGAGGTTGGCGACCCCGAACCCCGCGGCGAGCCCGGCCGTCACGTGCCCGATGGGCAGCACGGCCCACGCCGCGACGTTGACGCCGATATTGACGGTCACCGCCGCAAAGCCGATCAGCGCCGGGGTCCTGCTGTCGTGCATCGCGTAGAAGACCCGCAGCAGCAACTGGAACAGCATGTACGGCACAAGGCCGAGCGAGAAGACAGCGAACACCTCACCGACGAAGGTGGCGTCAGAGACCGTAGCGCTGCCGTGGCCGAGCAGGAACACGGAGACCGCGGGGGCAAGCACCGCGAGCCCAAGCGCGGCTGGCACGGTGATCACCGAGGCCAGCCGGACTCCGGTGGAGAAGTCCTGGCGGACCAGAACGTAGCTGCGGTCGGCCGCGTGCGCGCTCATCCGCGGCAACAGTGCCGTGATCACTGAAATGCCGACGATCGCATAGGGCAACTGGAAGAGCAGCCAGGCGTACTGGTATGCGCTGAACCCCGCGCCGTAGGAGACCTTGGCGGCCGCGGCCTGCACGGCCGCGTTGTTGGCCAGGTTCTGGGTCACAAGCAGGCCGACCTGCGTGCTGACGACATAGGCGAACATCCACCCGGCCATCCGCACGATCTCGGTCACCTCGTCGCGGCGCAAATCAAGCCTCGGCCGCCATTGGAACCCCACCCGGCGCAGGGCCGGGATTAGCGCGGCGGCCTGCGCGATGATCCCCAGGGTGGTTCCGATCCCGAGCAGCCGCACGCCGCCAGGACTGATCGTTTGGACCGTTGCACCGCTCCCCACCATGATCATGAAGATGGCGCCTATCATGATCACGACAATGTTGTTCACCACGGGCGTCCACATCGGCGCGGCGAAGTGGCCGCGCGCGTTCAGGATCGCCCCGGCGAGCGCGCTGATCCCGTAGAAGAAGATCTGCGGGATGAAGAACCTCGCCAGTGTGATCATCAGGTCGCGTTCTGCGCCATGCACCGATGACGCATAGATGGTCACAAGCACGGGAGCGCCCACCGTCGCCATCACCGTGATCACGGCGAGAGCGATCGTGACCACAGTGAACATCCGCTGGTCATAGGCACGCCCGCGGTCCGCGTCGCGTTTCGCCGCGTTCACAAGAAGCGGCACGAACACGCTCGTCAAAATGCCGCCGAGCAGCAGGTCGAAGACGGCATTGGGGAACGTGTTCGCGTTGTTGTAGGCGTCGGCGAGCGCGTGGGTGCCGAGCGCATAGGCGATCACCGCTGTGCGGATGAAACCGGTCACCCGTGAGGCCAGCGTCCCGGCGGCCATCACGCCGCTGGCACGGATCAGGCCGCCGTCGGTTCGCTGGCTGTCCGCTGCGGCGAGCTGCTCTGCAGGCTGTTCAGCCGCCATCTCATGGGTCTGCCGCTGGTGTCGAGGACCGCCCTCGCGCAGCCTAGGGTCCGCTGTCCCGCTCGGCCGCCCCGCCTCGCGCATCGGCGAGTTCATCCGGTGCCTCCGCCAATCCGTTGTCGTCGGTTCGGTTGCCTTCCGCCACGACCGTACCGGGTCGGCCGTCCCGTATCGCATTGCGGATCAGCCGCGCGGCGAATGTGATGACGAGCACGCCGAGCGCGACAGCGATGATGACCATGGCCAAGGTGCCGAACGCGGTGGAACGGATCGTTAGTGTCCGGTCGCCGCCCGGAAGCGGTCGGCCCGCCGCGTTGAGCAGCCTCAGGCGGATCTCGGCGAGGCCGGCCGAATGCGCGCGGACCTGCAGCCGGAACGTTTCCGTCTGATGAGGCCCAATGGTGACGAGCTTTCCTGGCGGGGAGATGACAGCAAGCCGCTGCGCGGCCGGCACGGCGCGGGTGGCGGTGACCGTGGCCTGCAAGCGCACCCGCACGGCCTGCGGCAGCCTGTTCTCGATCGAAACTGGGACAGAACCCCGGTTCCCGCCAAGGGTGACCTGGCTGGAGGGGATGATCGAGACCCGGCGCTCCTGGTCGCCGATTTCGGCGTCCGCCTGGCGGATCAGGGAACGCCCGCGCGCCTGGTTGCGACCGCGCCAGGCCGAGGACTCCAGCCGCAGGATGGCCCTCTGGTAGGTGTCCGTTGGATGGCTGAGGATGCTCGAGAACAGCCGGGCTCGCTCGCCCAGGTCACGCACCCGGCGCACATACCGCGCGCTGAGTTCACCCTTGGCCTGGCGTGCGGGAAGGGCGACCCGCTGCGCCGCCGGCACGCCGGGCGGGGTGACCGCCGGCTTCAGTTTCCCGAGGTAGACCGGGCGAAGCCAGGGGGCGGACACGGTGTCAGCGATCAGCTTCGAGGCCACGGTGGCGCCGGGATCCCAGCGGCGCGGCGGCGCGACGACGACCGACCGCGGCAGGTTCGGCGCCTCGGCGGCGATCATTGCGGTTTCTGCGAGAAAACGCTGGGACGTCGCGGTGGCTACGTCGGCCGTGGCGGCGCCGTCCGCGGACGCCGCGGTGGCGAGCGTGGCGGAGAGTTCATGATCGGCGAGGAGCACCCGCACAGCCTTCCCCAGCCCCGTGTGAACCCGGGTGACGGCGTCCGGCGTGTAGAAGAGCGGGTTGGCCGGGGGCATGATGGCGCTGTCAAGCACCACCGTCTGAATGCCGCCGTGGAGCGAGCCTGACTTGACCGAACCGCCTGCAGCCAAGATGTTTTCCAGCACACCGGCGTCGGCGATCCCGCCGGGCGGCCACGCGGTGGTCGAGTCTGTCCGGTCCACGAACCGCGCCGCGACCGCCGCGCCGACGCGCAGCGCCGCGCGAAGGTCCGGGTCCAGGCCGCGGTGGCTCAGCGCGGCGACATCCGGATCCGCGTAGGGCGTCGCGAGCACCGGCTGGGTCGCGGTCACTGCGCGCAGCGTCGTGAGCCAGCTCTTCGCCGCGGCATTGGCATCCCTTCCGGTGTTCTGCCAGCAACGAGCACCAGTGAGCAGCCGGTAGGGCCGCGTCAGCGTGGACACGTCGTCGAGCAGTGCCGGGTCAACTGCCCAGGTCAGCCTCGCGGCAGCGGCGTAGCGGCGGCCCACGCCGAGCAGCCCGGCCAGCCTGCCGCCTGCCAGGCTCGCCGGGAGCCGGTTGTCAAGCAGGGCCGAGCACACGCCGCGGTGCGGGCGGTCGATCAGCGGCCAGATCCAGGCGATCTTGAGCGGTGCCATGACGGCGCCCCTGCCAGGCCAAAACGGCAAGAAGGTTCGCTCGACCGCGACTTGCGCGCCAGCGGAGTTGACCAACGCGGCGGCCAGCGGGTAGACGCCGAACGCCCGTATGCCCACCTGGTTCGCCCGGAACGAGGCACGCCAGCGCACCGTTTGGCCGCGGCCGACCAGGGCGGGAAGCTGGACCGCAGCTCCGGGGATGCGCCGTTCAACCTGGTAGACGCCGGAAACGAAGCTGTCGAACTGCCCGCGCTCGGTGAAACGCGAGCCGGACGACCATAGTTGCACCTCCAGGCCGACGACCGACGCCGGCGTGTTGTTGCGCACCCAGCCGGACACGGTCACCCGCTTGCCAGGCGCGGCGATGTCCGGGCTGATCGAGTCGATGACTATCGCCGCCGGTCGGTCTTGGCCACGCGGGCCTGCGCCGAGTTGAGGTCCGGTCATGGCCGGCTCCGCCGCCGCGGCGAACGTTGCCGTGCCAAGCAATGCGAGCAGGACCAGCGCAGTCCCAGCCAGCAGGCGTGGCGACGGCGTGTTCACGCCTCGATGCTATTGCCGTATCCGTGGTGCTGGCCGCTCTACGCGCGTTGGCTCACCTGCCGTGGGTGCCCACGATCGCGCGCGGCAGCGCAACGGCAGCGCCCGGTCCCATAACCGCCGCACGAGATCCGGTAAGGGCCGCCGGCTTGACGTCCCTTAGCGTGAACAGGTCGAGCAGCCGGACCCCGAGCGCTGTTCCCGACTCGCCGGTGGCGGTGTACACGACGAGGTCGTCGTCGATGCCGCACACCACGTTCTCGTCGGCGTATACCTCGACGCCGTCCGGTAGACCCAGCGGCGCCACAAGCTCAGCCGCGTAGCCTGTGATGGCGTTCACCCGGTGGCCGGCCGCACGCCTGATCCGTCGCGAGCCCGTCACTTCGCGTAGCGCCTGCATGTCAGGCTCGCTGCCCGCGTGGACGATGACGGCGGTAAACACCCCACCGGCGTCATACATCCGTACCGCCAGGCAGCGGCTAGAAGGCAAGCGCAGCACATCCGGCAGTTGATCGGCGGATGAGATCGCCCGAGGCAGGTGGACAATCTCATGCCGGGTGCCAGACTCGACTAGCAAGTGATGCAGGGTCAGCGCATCCATCATCGGTATCGCACCAGCTCTTCCGCCCGTCTCCCGCCCGTGTGCCGTTATGACGCGTTCCACCACCTTAACCGCCGCTCCGGCGGTGAGCGAGAGGCTGTGTTGGACAACCGCGGTTCGGCCGGTCGGCAGCGGTGCCGGATCCGGATTGGCAAAAAGGCCCTAAGCTTTCTCCGAGCATCTACCCTCGACTCCCGTGCCGATTGCAACGTCGATGACTTATCCGCAGCGCAGAGCCATCGCCGCGCTGCTGCGCAAGGTTGCTCCGGAGGCGGATGAGCTAGGCTCGCGGTTCGCCGCGCACGGACATGAGCTCGCTCTCGTCGGCGGCTGCGTGCGTGACGTGTTCCTGGCACGGCCCTGCGGGGACCTTGACCTCACCACCGACGCGGCGCCCGAACGGGTGATGGAGATCGCCAACGGCTGGGCGGACAACGTCTGGCAGGTTGGGATCGAGTTCGGGACCGTCGGCCTGCGCAAGGGCTCAAGAAAACTGGAGATCACCACATATCGCAGCGAGAAGTACGCGCCCAAGTCACGTAAGCCGGTCGTGGCCTACGGCACCTCGCTCGAGCAGGACCTGGCCAGGCGTGACTTCACGGTCAACGCGATGGCGGCGAAGCTGCCCGGCTACGAGCTTGCGGACCCGTTCGACGGGCTCGGCGATCTCAAGCGGCGCGTGCTGCGAACGCCAGGCAAGCCGGAGAGTTCGTTCAGCGACGACCCGCTTCGCATGGTGCGCGCCGCGAGGTTCGCTGCTGAGCTGGGTTTTTCTGTGGCGCCCGAGGTTCGCGAGGCGATGGCGGCGATGACCGAGCGGATCGCTATCGTGTCCGCCGAGCGGATCCAGGTCGAGCTTGCCAAGCTCATGGTCGCAGGGGATCCGCGGACCGGGGTCGAACTGCTCGTGGACACCGGGCTGGCCGAGCACATCCTGCCCGAGGTGCCCAAGCTGAAGCTGGAGACCGACGAGCATCACCGGCACAAGGACGTCTACCAGCACTCGCTCACCGTGCTCAGCCAGGCGAGCCAGCTTGAGGGACGGTATGGGCTGTCCGGCGACCTTGTCCTGCGGCTCGCCGCGCTGCTGCACGACATCGGAAAGCCGAGGACCCGCACGTTGCTGCCGGACGGGCGGGTGGCCTTTCACCACCACGAGGTGGTGGGCGCGGCGATGGTTCGGTCCCGGCTGCGTGAACTCCACTTCCCCCGCGCCGTGGTGTCCGACACGGCACGGCTGGTCGAGCTGCATCTGCGGTTCCACGGATACGGCACAGGCGAGTGGACTGACGCAGCGGTGCGCAGGTACGTGCGGGACGCGGGACCGCTGCTGACCAGGTTGCACGTGCTGACCCGCGCGGATTGCACCACCCGCAACAAGGCGCGGGCGGCCAGGCTGGCCAGTGCCTACGACGCGCTTGAGCAGCGGATCGCGCGGCTGGCAGCCGAAGAGGAGATCGGCAGGATCCGGCCCGACCTTGATGGGAACGAGATCATGCGGATCCTGGGAGTGCCGGCCGGACCGGTGGTCGGTGAGGCGTACCGGTTTCTGCTCGGCCTGCGCATGGAGCACGGCCCGCTTGGGCACGAGCGGGCCGAGTCAGAACTGCGCGGCTGGGCGCGCGAACGCGGTCTGCAGATTCCCGATTGACCGCCGGCGTCAGGCCGCCGGACCCTTCACAAGACGCGGACCCTATACAAGACCCGCCCACCCTGGGGGTTTAGCCCTCCTGCCGATGTTCCCAGGTTGTCAAGGCCTTGGGCAGGGGCGAATTCGATTCTGTGGATAACTCATCTGCGGGCCGGCGCGGCTGGGCGCGGCTCTGGCGTGGGCCTGGCCGGATTGCGGTTGAGCAACGCGAACACGGCCGCGGCCAGCAGGTATCCGACCGCGACAACCGCGATCAGCGGGTAGGACTTGCCGGTGACCGGCATGAAGGGCGCGCTCACCGCCGCGCCGAGCACAAGCGCTACGTTGAACAGCATGTCGTAGAGCGAGAAAACGCGGCCCAGGTAGGCATCGTCGACAAGTTCCTGAACGGTCGTGTCCACGCAGATCTTGACACCCTGCGCGACGACCCCGAGCGCGAACCCGACGACAAGAAATGGGACTTGGTGGAACGTCACGCCGAGCAGCCCCTCGCTCAGGCCGCCGGCGGCGAGCAGGATGGCGATCCAGGCGGCCTTGGAGATCCGCGCGGTCGCGGGCGGCGTCACAAGGGCGGCCGTGAAGTAGCCGAACGCCGAGGTGATGACGACGAGCGTGAGGTGGCCGAGCGCGGCGTTGCCGTTGCCTGCCGGGTAGAAATAGTTGCGGTAGAGCAGGACCGTCAGCACGAACAAGACCCCGTACAGTAACCGGTGGCTGCCAATGGCGCCGAGCGCGTACGCGGCGCGACGGCGCTGCCAAAGGTGCTTCGCGCCAGCCACCAGGCCTCGCGCGACGACGGCAAGCTCACTGAGCAGCCCGGCGGATGGCTCGCCGGGCGTGGCGCGCAGCGGGCCGAGCAGGTCGCGGCGCATTGTGGCGGCGACCGCTCCGGCCAGCAGGTAGCAGGCGCCGCCGACGAGCAGCGTCGCGGCCGAGCCCGTGTGGCCGCCGCCAGTCGCCAGGTGAACGCCGAGACCCGCGATTCCGCCGATGAACCCGACGATCGTGCCGCTCGTGGGCGCCACCGAGTTCGCCATGACGAGCTTGTCGGGCGCGACGACGTGCGGGAGTCCGGCGGAAAGCGCGGCAAGGAAGAACCGGTTGATGCCGAGCACGGCGAGCGCGCTGATATAGAGCGGGAAACCGAGGTTGCCCGTTGCGACGAGGAAGGCTGTCAGCGCCACGAGCGCGGCCCGGATCAGCGCGGACCACACCAGGATCTGGCGGCGGGACCAGCGATCGATGAATACCCCGGCGAACGGGCCGATCAGCGAATACGGCAGGTACAAGACCGCGAACGCGTCAGCTGCGGCGGCCGGGTTGGGAAAGGTCTGCGCGGAGAAGAACGCGTAGGCGGCAAAACCGGCGTTGAACACGCCGTCGCCGGCCTGTGAGATCAGCCGGGTCGCGAACAATCTGCGGAAGCCCCGCTCGGCGAGAATCGAGCGCAAATCCGCGACATAGGCCACGGCCTCAGCGTACGGTCAGCTTCGCTGCGCCAGCACGCGCGACCGCCATGTCGGATTCTGCCACGAAGCTGTTCACCCCCGCGCCGGACAGCTTGGCGGCCGGCCAGGCCTGGCAGCTCTGTGCCACGCATCTCTATCAGGCCCCCGAACGGCTGCCGCTACCTGTCACGCCCCCGCAAGCACCGCCGATCATGGATTGCGGGCGATCCGCCGGGATCCCGCGCGGCCAGACACGTGGTTCGCGGCGGCAGCCGTTCGGTATCAGACGTGACGTAGCGCCGCCGGCCCGAGGGCGGGCCCGTCAGCGCGCTACCTCGCCGCGGATGAACTTCTCCACCAGATCGCGCGCGACATCGTCGCCGTGCTGCTCCGGCGGGGACTTCATGAAGTAGGAGGCGGCGGACAGCACGGGACCGCCGATGCCACGATCCTTCGCGATCTTCGCGGCCCGGATCGCATCGATGATGACACCGGCGGAGTTCGGCGAGTCCCAGACCTCGAGCTTGTATTCAAGGTTCAGCGGGACGTCGCCAAACGCCTTGCCCTCCAGCCGGACGTAGGCCATCTTGCGATCATCCAGCCATGGCACGTAGTCGGACGGGCCGATGTGTACCGCCGCCCGCTCCATCTCGTGTGGGATCTGGGAGGTGACGGACTGCGTCTTGGAGATCTTCTTGGACTGGAGCCGGCTCCGCTCCAGCATGTTCATGAAGTCCATGTTGCCGCCGAAGTTGAGCTGGTAGGTGCGCAGCAGCTCCACCCCGCGGTCCTCGAACAGCTTGGCCATGACCCTGTGCGTGATCGTCGCGCCGACCTGAGACTTGATGTCGTCGCCGATGATCGGAACGCCCGCCTCAGTGAACTTCCTGGCCCAGACGGGGTCGGATGCGATGAACACAGGGAGCGCGTTGACGAACGCGACTCCGGCGTCGAGCGCGCACTGAGCGTAGTAGTGGTCAGCGTCCTCGGAGCCCACGGGCAGGTATGACACGAGCACGTCAGCTTTTGTGCTCCGTAGGACGGCCGTCACGTCGGCGGGCCGGTCGTCCGACTCGGTGATGATGTCCCTGTAGTACTCGCCCAGGCCATCCAGGGTGGGGCCGCGCTGCACGATGACTCCGGTCGGCGGGACGTCGCAGATCTTGATGGTGTTGTTCTCGCTGGCAACGATCGCCTCGGACAGATCGTGGCCGACCTTCTTGGCGTCGACGTCGAAGGCCGCGACGAACTCCAGATCCCGTATGTGGTACGGGCCGAACTGCACGTGCATCAGGCCCGGCACCCTCGTGCCCGCGCCGGCGCCCGAGTAATACTCGACGCCCTGGACGAGCGAACTCGCGCAATTGCCTACACCCACGATGGCCACGCGTACCGAACCCATCTGGATTGCTTCCTTTCCTTTACTGTGCCGCTGTGATCGCGGGACAGGCTCAGCCTGCGCCGCCCGGCACCGTGTTGTTTTGTGTTTGTGTCCCGCCCGCCGGACCCGCTTCCGCGCCGTGTGCGGCCTGCGGACCGGCCGCGTACGGCTGAGCGGCGTGGTCCGACCGCCGCTCAGAGGCGATCAGCTCGTTGAGCCACCTGACCTCGCGCTCAACCGACTCAAGCCCATGCCTGTGCAGCTCCAGCGTGTAGCTGTCCAGCCGCTCTCTCGTCCGTGCGAGCGCCGCGCGGACATTGTCCAGCCGCTCCTCCAGCCGGGTGCGGCGGCCTTCGAGTATGCGAAGCCGCACATCCGCCCTGGTGTCGCCGAAGAACGCGAAGTGAACGCCGAAGCCGTCGTCCTCCCATGCCGCAGGGCCGCCCTGGGAGAGCAGGTCCTGCAGCCGCTCCTTGCCTTCCGCCGTGAGCTTGTAAACGATCTTCGAGCGCCGGCCGGCCCGCGCCCGCGCGGTGCCGCTCTGGTCCTCGTCGGTCTCTTCGGCGATCAGGCCCGCGGTGAGAAGCTGCTTCAGGCACGGGTACAGCGAACCGTAGGAGAACGCCCGAAACGCGCCGAGCAGCGCGTTGAGCCGCTTGCGCAGCTCATATCCGTGCATCGGGTTCTTGTGCAACAGCCCGAGCACGGCAAGCTCAAGCACGCCGGGCCGGTTGCTCGTCACCTCTTAGCCACCTCTGCACTGCCAGGCGTCGACATGGGCGTCGCCGGCGGTATCGTCCTGGGTTGTGTAGCTGTGTTGTCTCGTTCTGATGTATCGAAGCGATACATCGGAAGGATACGTGCTCGCACATACCCGTGCAACCGCGGGCAACGGCCTTAGATCTCGGCCGTCAAGGAGATGATCCGCCCTCGGCTTGCACCGCGTGTCCGTCGTAGTCTGTCGGGCATGGGGTCACGGCGATCGGTTGTCGATTACACGCTCGCGCGGCGTGCGACGCTCGGGTCCGTGTTCGCGGGGCAAACGACGGTAGCCGACGTCTGTGACGCCCACCCGTATCTGCTGCGGGCGGCGAAGTTCCATGGTGAGCCAACCGACGCCGAATGCCCGATCTGCCGCCGCGCCAAGCTGACCCATGTCACCTATGTGTATGGCGACGAGCTCGGGCAGTACGAGGGCCGGGTCAAACAGACCGCTGAACTTGCCGAGATGGCACGCGAATACGGTGAGTTCCGGGTGTACGTCGTCGAGGTCTGCCAGAGTTGTGCCTGGAACCACTTGGCGTCGTCCTATGTACTTGGTACGGGCCAGCCGCGGCAACGGCGCGGCAGGAGCGCCCGTTCCGGTGGCTAACCGGATTGCGCCGGTGCATATATAGAGCCGGTGAACCGCTCGGGAGGCACACCCTCGGCAGGTGCAGCGGCAGCCCAGGATGCACCGACATGGCACCAATGTGCGCACGATCGGCGCATCTGAACAGGGTGCGCAGCTGTGCCGGGCCGCTCGGCGGCCCGGCACACCGGGTGACGTGGCGGCCCGGCACACCGGGTAGCCTCGGTGGCTACGGCAGGCTCGCCCGCTACCGAAGCCAGCTACCCACCGCAGCCAGCTAACCAGCGAGGACGCGTGAGTACGAGAGACTTCACCCGGCCGCAGCGACCAGGCCCTCCGCTCAGGGGCGAGCCCGGTCGGCACGAGCGCGAGCGGCGCGTGCGCCAGGGTCCGGATCAGTCCGACGGCTCCGACGACCCATACGGCATCTACCGGCCAGCGGGCAGAGCCGGCGGCGCCGGCCGCGCCGGTGCCACGACGGCACGGCCCGGCGCGCGTGCCCCAGTCCACCCTGGCGCCCCGACCGGCCCTGCGTACCCAACCGTTCCAGGCGCTCCAGGCCGCCCAGGCGGCCCGGTTCAGCCCGGGATCCCGGTACGTCCCGGCCAGCCGGGCGGCCCTGGCGGGCCCACCCCGCCCGGCAGGGGACGCCGCGGCGATGACGGCGGACCAGGCAGGGGCCTGCTGCGGGGCCCGTGGACCTGGAAGAAGATCGCCACGATCGCCGGGATCGTCGCCGGCGTCGGCATCGTCGGCATTGCCGTGCTGATCGGCGTCGCATACGCGAAGACCCCGATCCCGAGCGCAGTGTCGCAGGTCGCGATGCAGCAGAGTTCGGTCGTCTACTTCAGCGACGGCAAGAGCCCGATCGGCACCTTCGGCAGCACCGACAGGGAGCTGCTGACCGACAACCAGATTCCCGCGGTGCTCAGGAACGCCGTGCTCGCCGCGGAGGACAGGCACTTTTACGGCGAGGGCGGGGTATCGCTCACCGGAACGGTGCGCGCGGTCTACAACGATCTCACCGGCGGATCGATCCAGGGCGGCTCCACCATCACCCAGCAGTTCGTGCGGAACTACTACGCCAACATCGGGACGCAGCAGACCGTCTCGCGCAAGCTCAAGGAAATCTTCGTCGCGATGAAGCTGGCCAGGCAAAAGTCCAAGGCCTGGATCCTCACCCAGTATCTGAACACGATCTACCTGGGCAACGGCGCCTACGGGGTGGGCGCGGCGGCACAGCAGTACTTCGGCAAGCCCGCCGAGCACCTCACCGTGGCACAGGCCGCGGTGATCGCCGCGATCATCCAGTCGCCCGGCTACTATCCGACCCCTGCGGGCCGGCAGGCGCTGATAGCGCGCTGGCACTACGTGATCAACGGCATGGTGGCGATGGGCACCCTGTCGCCACAGCGGGCGACGGCCACGAAGTTCCCCAAGTTCACCGCCAGCCAGCAGCTCGGCAAGGGCTGGAACGGCTATAACGGCTACATCATGCAGGCCGTGCAGCACGAGCTGCTTTTCACCTACCACTTCAAGCCCAACCAGATCACCGGCGGCGGCCTTCGGATCACCACCACCTTCGACAAGGCGAAGATGGACGCGCTCTACCACGCTGTGCGGGAGAACGAGAAACTGATGAAGGCGGGCGGCCGTGCGCTGCCGTGGTACGCGCATGTGGGCGCGGTGCTGGAACGGCCGGACAACGGCGCGATCGTGGCCATGTACAGCGGGCCAGGTTACAACGCCCGCCACTGCGCCAGGACCAAGTGCAAGTACGACATGGCCCTGCTCAACCGCGAGCAGGTGGGTTCGTCGTTCAAGCCGTACGTGCTCGCAGCCGCGCGCGACCAAGGAATGAGCGTCAGGAGCAGCGTGCTCAACGGCTCGTCACCGCTGTGCGTCCCCCCCGATACCGCTCCGATGAAATATGCCGTTCCCGGGTCGACCTGCCCAAGTTCGATGGTGGGCGCCCATGTCTACGCCAATGACCCGGGCGATAGCGGCCTCGGCGGCCCGCAGAGTGTGGAGTATGCGACCGCACAGTCGCTGAACACGGCCTACACCGACCTGACCCACCGGGTGGGGACGCGGAAGGTGATAGACATGGCCCGGAGTTTCGGCGTGGACACGGCGTCATACCGCCAGGGCGGTTCCGGGCTCGCGGACATGAGCGGCCAGCTCGGCATCGCGCTCGGCCAGGCCGCGCTCACCGTCCAAGAGCAGGCCAGCACCTTCGCCACCCTGGCCAACAACGGTGAATATGTCTCGCCGCACGTGATCGCGAAGATCACCCAGGGCGGGGTGGTGACCCGCGCCAAGGTGGTCCGCCGCGAAGTTATCAGCCCCGACGTCGCCTCCGACGTTAACTGGGCGCTGCACTTCGACACCATCAACGGCACCGGCACCAGGGCGGCGCTGCCGGACGGTCGGCAGATCATCGGCAAGACCGGCACGACGGAGGCGGCGCAGTCGGCGTTCTTCATCGGCGCGATCCCGCAGTACTCGCTCGCCGTCGGCATCTTCACCAACCACCAGAACGGCAAGGTGCACGACCGGCAGTCCCTCAACATGCTCGGCGGCCTGTCCGGCGGCGGATACGGCGGTGACTGGCCATCCATGATCTGGCGCACCTATGCCACCAGCGAGTTCGCGCCGCTACCTGCGCAGAACTTCCCTCCGCCCGTTTTCGGCGGCACCAAGTGGAACCTGGTCAACCCGCAGTTCATCCCACGTCCGCATCGGCATCCGCGTCCTCCACGGCCGACGTGCAGCCCGCTGAACCTGTTCTGCAAGCACCACGGCCGCAAGACGCAGCCACCGTGTGTGCCCGGCGTGATCTTGCCGGGCTGCCCGACGCCGACGCCGACGCCGACACCCACCCCAACGCCCACGCTGCCGACCGGGCCGCCGCAGCCGGGCGGCGGTGGTGGCATCCTTGGCGGCCTGGCGACCACGGGGACCGCGACCAAGCCAGGCAGCGGCTAGCGGCGCGGTGCCGAGCAATCAAAGAACGATCCTTAACGGCTGCGCGGTGCGTGCCACCACTTGGTCTGCGGGCGGATCCCGGGGGTCGCCCCTCATTCATAATCTATGTCTTGATGCGCTACCTTCATGATCGCGGTCCGTTTCCAGTCACAGTGACTGGCAACGGACCGCGATCATGGGCTGGTAGTGGTTCACAAGCGTGGCAGCAACATTGACGTCAGGGGGCAGGCGGCATGACCGAACGGGGGGCGCACGTGCCCGGCGCTGACCGGCAGCCGGACCCCGCCGATGAGTCGCGCGCGCAGACGCCGTCGCGCGAAGGCAATGCGCCAGGCGCGAGCGCGCGGACTGGATCCGGCGCGGGCGGGTTGCTGACCGGGTCGAGGGCAGGGCTCGCGGCCGCCGCGCTCGCCGGAAGCCTCCTCGCGTTCCTCGAGAAGCTGCCGTGCAGGGACGGCGGGTGGAACGTCCCGGGCAAGCAGTTTCAGCTTGCCTGCTACACCGACATCTACCCGCTCTACTTCACCGAACGGCTGGCCGAAGGCAGGGTGCCCTACACCGGCCACCCGGTCGAGTACCCGGTCCTTATCGGCGCGGTCATGCAGGCGGCGGCGTGGCTGGTCCGTCCCATCACCGACCCGTTCGCGCGCGGCCAGCGGTTCTTTGACATCACGGCAGCCGGGCTCGCGTTGTGTTTGATCGCGGCGGTGCTCGCGACCGCTCACCTCGCCGGACCGCGGCGCCGCAGGGACGCCTTGCTTGTCGCGCTCAGCCCGGCGCTGATCCTCTCCGCGTTCATCAACTGGGATCTGGTCGCGGTGGTGCTCGTCGCGGTCGGCATGGCGGCCTGGGCGGCACGCCGCCCCGCGCTCGCCGGCGTTCTGCTTGGCTTCGCGGTCGCCACCAAGTTCTACCCGCTGGTGTTCTTCGGCCCGCTGCTGCTGCTGTGCCTGCGAGCCGGCCGGATGAGGGCGTTCTGGGTCGCGACGGGCGCCGCTGGCCTGTCGTGGCTCGCGGTCAACCTGCCGGTCATGCTGACCGCGCCGGCGGGCTGGCGGGCGTTCTACATTTTCAGCAGAACGCGGCCCGCCGACTGGGGCGCGATCTGGTACTTCTTCCAGACGCGGCACCTTCCGCTGGCCGGCACCACCGACGTGAACACGCTCAACGAGTTCAGCCTGGGCGCGTTCGCGATCTGCTGCGTCGCCATCGCGGTTCTCGCACTGGCCGCGCCTCGCCGCCCGCGGCTGCCGCAACTGTTCTTCCTCACGCTCGCGGCGTTCCTGCTCACCAACAAGGTGTGGTCGCCGCAGTACGTGGTGTGGCTGGTGCCGCTCGCCGTGATCGCCCGGCCGCGGTTCGGCGCGTACGCGGTCTGGCAGCTCGCCGAGGTGGGCTACTTCCTGGCAATTTGGTGGTATCTGCTCACCGTGCCAGGGATGGGCGCGGCCAGCGGCTTCCACGGCATCGGTCAGGGCTGGTACTTCGCCGCCCTGCTCGCCCGCTTCGCCGCGACTGCGCTGCTCGCCTGCCTGGTCGTACGCGACATCCTGCGCCCAGGCGGGGACGTGGTCCGCGCCGACGGCGCCGACGACCCCGCTGGCGGCGTCCTCGACAACGCCCCCGACACCTTCGTGCTCCGCCGCCGCGCGTACCGGTCAGCTCTGCCCTCAGACGCCTAGCCCCCCGGGGGGCGGCGCCCGGGATCCCCCCGCAGACCAGATCGTGGTACGCGCCGCGCAGCCGTTACGGCTGTGGACCCCGGGGGACCCGGGGTCCACAGCCCGAAGGTCCGATGGTGGTTCGCGCCGCGGCAGCCGTTAAGGATAGATCGTTGGTGGCGGCTTGCGGTCGGGAGGCTGGGCCGCGGGGGTCAGGCTTGCCCGAGCTGCGCCCTGAGCCAGCGGATGTCGGCGGCTTGCCCGTCGTCGTCGTCCGGGGTCTCGCAGACGACCGGCGCCGCGGCGGCGCGCACCACCTCGGCGATGAGCTTGGGGTCGATCATGCCGTGCTCAAGGTTGTCATGCCTGTCCCGCCCCGACCCGAACTCGTCCTTGCTGTTGTTGCAGTGCACGAGATCGATGCGTCCGGTCGTGGCGCGGACACGGTCCACGATCCCCTCGAGGTCCTCGCCGGCCGCGTGGGCGTGGCAGGTGTCCAGGCAGAACCCCGCCGTAGCGGTGGCGCCCGCCGCGTCGATCGCATCCCAGAGCCGCGCGATCCCGTCCAGCGTTCGCGCCATCGCGTTGTCGCCGCCAGCGGTGTTCTCGATCAGCAGCGGCAGCGGGAAATCGGTGCGCTCGAACACCTTCCGCCAGTTGGCGAAGCCATCGGCCGGGTCGTTGGCGGCGAGCACGTGGCCGCCGTGCACGATCAACGCCTTCGCGCCGATCGAGGCCGCGGCCGCCGCGTGCTGTTCGAGCAGCTTGCGGCTTGGGATCCGGATGCGGTTATTGGTTGTCGCCACGTTGATCCGGTACGGCGCGTGGATGTAAATATCCACCCCTGCGGCCTCGAAGCTCTGGCGGAACTCTGCTTGATCTACCTCCGGCCCGCCTGGAAGCACAGGCGGCGCCCACCCTTGTGGATCGCCAAGGAAGAACTGCACCAGGTCCGCGCCGCGGTCGAGTGCCGCGGCGAGCGGGTCGGGCTGGTGGGGGTGAGCTCCGATGCGCAGCATGTCCCGAGCCTAGTGCGCCGCACCCGATGTGCCGCGCGCTGGCTAGAAGCCGCCGTGTGCGAGGCCGAGGCCGAGGCCGACGAACCCGGCGGTGATGCCGACGACGATGAGCATCCGCTCTGCCCGGGTTGCGGAGATCAGCTGTGCGTAGAGCCCGACACCGAAGCTCGCCCCGCCGACGACCGTCGCGGCCACGTGCAACCGCACGATGAACCCGATGGCAAACGCGACAAGCCCGGCGACAAACGTGAACACGGTCAGCGCGTTCTCGCGTGGGTGCGGCTTCCCGTCGGAGTTCAGGGTGAAATGTGGCAGGTACGTCGCAGGCCGGATCCGGGTGAGGTCTGGCACCGGAGTTACCTCCTTCACGGAGGGTGCTGCCCCTGGGATTGACGTCCACCACAGGTGTTCCCGTGGTGGCGGCGCGGGAACCGCCCGAATAGCGCAGGGGTGAGACAATAGTGTCCCGCCACAATGGCGCGTCTGGTCTGGCGCCGCAAGTATGCCGGGTAGCGTGGCGTTCGGGTCCGATCATCGGCGCACCCTTGGTAGGCTGGCTCGACTGCGCGCCCAGCCGCTCTCGTGCGACCCGCACACGGCAGGCGCGCCCCTCCTGTCACGGAGAGACCGTGACCGCCAGTCCAAGGGAGGCTTCAGCAGCTGATGCGCCGTTACGAGTTGATGATCATCCTTGACGCAGTGCTTGAGGAGCGCACGGTTCAGCCATCGCTCGACCGGTTCCTCACGGTCGTGAAGTCCAGAGGCGGCACCGTACAAAAGGTCGATGTGTGGGGGCGGCGACGCCTCGCGTATGACATCGACAAAAAGTCGGAGGGAATCTACGCGGTCGTCGACCTGACTGCCGATCCGGACACGGTCAGGGAGCTCGACCGCCAGCTGAACCTCAACGAGGGCGTGCTGCGCACCAAGGTCATGCGGCCAGAACGGCACTGACGCCGCCCGATTCGGTGGTAAAACCAACGAACGCGTGCGGTCAGGAACCTACAAACCAGTAAGCAATCCGAATGATCGGGAGCGGCCCCGATGGCAGCAGGCGACACCCAGATTACGATCGCCGGCAATCTCGTCGACGATCCGGAACTCCGCTATACCCCAAACGGTCAGGCGGTGGCGCGCTTCCGTATCGCGTCCACGCCACGGTTTCGAGACAACGCCACCGGTGAGTGGAAGGACGGCGACAGCCTCTTCATGACCTGCAATGTCTGGCGGCAGGCGGCGGAGAATGTCGCGGAGAGCCTGCAACGTGGATACCGGGTCATCGTGCAGGGCAGGTTGCGGCAGCGCTCGTACGAGACCCGCGAAGGCGAGAAGCGGACCGTTTACGAGGTGGAGGTCGATGAGGTCGGGCCTTCGCTGCGCAACGCGTCCGCCAAGGTGACAAAGACAACCAGGTCAACAGGCGGATTTGGCGGCGGGCCTGGCCAGGGCGGTTTCGGCGGCCCAGGTGGGTCCGGAGGTTATGGCGGGTCCGGCGGGTCTGGCGGCGGGTCGGGTCCCAGTTCTGGTCCTGGCCGCGGGCCCGGCGGATCGTCCGGTCCGGGTGGCTCCGGCGGCTCGGGTGGCTCCGGCGGCTCTGGTGGAGCAGCCGACGACCCGTGGGCGACCACCACCGGTTCGGACGGCGACAGCTTCTCTGACGAGCCGCCGTTCTGAGCGGATCCACCGCTTCATGGCGCGGATAGTTTAGGAAGTGGCGCCCGCACGCCAACGTGATAAGGACAGGTAAACGACCATCCCCGCCGCAAGCGGGGCTCTTGTGAGGGAGCACCACGATGGCCAAGGCACCGGTGCGTAAGCCGAAGAAGAAGGTGTGCCTTTTCTGCCAGGAGAAGATCTCCTACGTCGACTACAAGGACACGGCTCTGCTGCGGAAATTCATCTCCGACCGCGGCAAGATACGGGCCCGCCGGGTGACCGGCAACTGCACGCAGCACCAGCGGGACGTCGCCTCAGCGATCAAGAACGCCCGTGAGATGGCTCTGCTGCCGTACACGAGCACGGCGCGCTGAGGAGGTATCTGGCGATGAGCCGCACACCAATGAAACTGATCCTCACCCAGGAAGTGACCGGTCTGGGGGCGCCGGGCGACGTCGTTGAGGTCGCCGGCGGGTACGGCCGCAACTACCTGATCCCTCGCGGCTTCGCGATGCGCTGGTCACGTGGCGCAGAGAAGCAGATCGAGCTGATCAAGCGCGCCAGGTCGGTACGTGAGATCCGCGGTCTGGGCGACGCCAGGCAGGTCGCCGGGCAGCTCGCCGGACTGAGGGTGCGGCTGGAGACCAAGGCAGGTGACTCGGGTCGGCTGTTCGGGTCCGTGTCAGCGGCTGATATCGCTGCGGCCGTCAGGGCCGCCGGTGGTCCGGAGCTTGATCGACGCCGCATCGAGATCCGGAGCCCGATAAAGACGGTCGGCGAGCATCAAATCGCGGTCCGTCTGCACCCTGAAGTGAGCGCCACACTGGACGTCGAAGTCGTCGGGGCCTAGAACTCCCGCCGCTAGCGCCGCCGGGTGCCGCCGCCGGGTGCAGTGTTGGCTGGGCGGCCGGGCGGCGCGGGGTCGGCTGGAGCGGTGCCGTGGTCGTCGGGCGTGGCGCCGGTGGCGCCGGCACCGCTGCGTCCGGTGCCGTCGCGGGCAGGATGCTCGTATCGGGCCGTGCGACGCGCCAGGTCCGGGTCGATGTCGCCGATGAGAGTCCACACGCTTGCGACGCGGCAGGTCAGCTCGGCGGCGCTGAGCGAGCCGGGGTTCTCCGCGGCCAGATCGTCGATCGCCCTGGTGACTATGGCCAGCGGTTCCGCATCGGCGTGACCGTCGGCCCCGATTTTGCTCTCATCCGAACGCACGTTCGGATGCTACCGGATCCGCCACAGCGCCCGGACGACAACTTTGTACTTCAGGATGTTGTAATAGCTGATCATTTCGGCCCCGTTAGGTACACCCCAGAGTACAAAGAGGTGCGGCGGGGGCGCGCGGCGCGGCGCGCGGCGGTCGGCTGGGGATGGGCGGCGGCTGGCTGGGCGTGCGCGGTGGTCGGCGCGGTCGGAGGCAGCGTCCGGCTGGGCCGGACGCAGCGCGGGCGAGGAACCTCAGGCTCGCACGGCGCCGGTGACGAGCCAGCGGGATCCCTTGGCCCGTAGTGTCAGCGTCGCGAACCTTGCCGCCAGCCAGAGGCTGTAGGCCAGCCAGAGAGCCACCAGTCCAGCGTGCGACGCCTGCACAAGCGCGGCCGCGGGCAGGAAGACTGCCAGGTTAATGAGGCCGGCCGCCGCCAGGTATCGCTGGTCGCCCGCGCCGATAAGCACCCCATCGAGCACGAACACCACCCCAGCGAAGGGTTGCTGCAGCGCCACCACGATGAGCACGGCGAGCAGCAGACCGCGCACGGGCGTCGTGGCGGCGAACAGCCCAGGAACCAGCGGGCGCACCAGGAGAAGCGCGACGCAGAAGATCGCCCCGTAGATCACGGCCCAGGCCACCATTCGCCGTGTCGCCGCCCGCGCTCCCTCGACGTCCCCGGCGCCGAGGTACTTTCCGACGATCACCTGGCCCGCGATGGCGATCGCGTCGAGCGCGAACGCGAGCAGCGTCCATATCCGGGCGGCGATCTGATGCGCCGCGATGGCGACATCGCCTTGGCGGGCCGCGACCGCGGTCGTCAGCACCAGCACCGCATGCAGCGCGAGGGTGCGCACGACCAGCGCCGCCGCCGCGGTCGCGGCACCGCGAAGGCCCGGCAGGTCCGGCCGAAACCGGACACCAGCGCGCCGTGCCCCCCGGGCCACCACCGCGAGATAGACAGCGGCGCCGGCCGACTGCGCAGCGACCGTTCCCCATGCGGAACCCGCGATTCCGGTGCGCAGGCCCAGCACGAACACGGCGTTCAGTGCGACGTTCAGCGAGTTGGCCGCGACCGCGACGGCGAGCGGCGTGCGGGTGTCCTGCAGGCCGCGCAAAACGCCGGTGCCTGCCAGCACAAGCAGCATGGAGGGCGCTCCGAACAGGCTGATCCGCAGATAGACGACCGCGCCGCGGGCGACACCTGGTGACCCGCCGAACGCGCTCACGATGCCCGGCGCGAACGGCCAGCCGACCGCGATCACCACCAGGCCGATGGCGGCAGCCATCCATAGCCCGTCGATGCCCTGGCGGATCGCGGCGCGGTCGTTCCCCGCGCCGAGCTGGCGCGCCACGGCGGCCGTGGTGCCGTAGGCGAGGAAGATCGAGATACTCACCAAGGTGGTGAGAACCTGGCTGGCGACGCCGAGGCTGCCGAGCGCCACCGTGCCGATCCGCCCGACGATCGCGGAATCGGCCAGCAGGAACAATGGCTCTGTGACAAGGGCGCCGAAGGCGGGGACCGCAAGTCGCAGGATCTCCCGGTCGTGCCGCCCGCGTGCCCCAGGTTCCAAACGGCTGCGCGCGCCGCGGTCCGGCCGCTTGGTGACGGCCGGCCCGGGGCGGCGCCGCCCAGGACTGTCCCGCGGCGGGCTGTCTTTTCGCGGGCTGCGCTGTCGCATGAGGCTGAACGCTACCCCGTGTGTGTGGATAACCTTGCGTTCTCTGTGGACAACAAAACTCGGTGCCGAGTTTTTCTCTTGCACAGGGCGTGGATAGCATCACCGCTGGTGATGATGCGATCGCCGACTCGGCCAGCAGACAATCCCCAGCCTTTTCCCCAATGTGCGCACAAGCTAGTCGGCGTGTTTGCACAGCTAGTCCACAGACCTGTGCACAGTGGAGTTTGGCCTGCTGTGGCGACCGCAGGAAACTGTCAGACCTATCCGCTAGATCTGAGTTTGTGTGATCAACAGCGGCTGGATCGATAGTGAATCGGCCAGTCCGGCCGCGGGCCGAGGACGACCGACGTGGGGGAGGCGGTGGAGCGTGCCGTGAGCGTCGCGGAGATCTCGCCTCGCGGCGAGGCGTTCGATCGAACCCCGCCGCACGATCTGGCAGCGGAGCAATGCGTCCTCGGCGGCATGCTGCTGTCCAAGGACGCGATCTCCGATGTGATTGAGGTGATCCACCCGGAGGACCACTACCGCCCCGCGCATCAGATCATCCATGAGGTCATCCTGGACCTCTATGCGCGCGGGGAACCCGCCGACGCCGTCACGGTCGGCTTCGAGCTGACCAAGCAAGGCGAGCTTAGCCGCGCCGGGGGAGCGCCCTACCTGCACACGCTGATCGCGGCGGTGCCAACAGCGGCCAACGCCGGCTACTACGCCCGAATCGTGCGGGAGCGGGCCATCCTGCGGCGGCTTGTCGAGGTCGGCACCCGGATCGTCCAACTCGGTTATTCCGGCGACGGCGACGCGGACGAGCTTGTCGACCGCGCGCAGGCCGAGGTGTACGGGGTCACCGAGCGGCGGGTGAGGGAGGACTACCTCGCCTTGGCCGAGATCATGCCGGGCACGCTCGACGAAATCGAGGCGATCAGCAGCCGAGACGGCGGCATGGTCGGCGTGCCGACCGGGTTCAGCGACCTCGATTCCCTCACCAACGGCCTGCACCCCGGGCAGATGATCGTAATTGCCGCCCGCCCGGCCGTCGGCAAGTCCACGCTCGCCCTGGACATCGCGCGGGCGGCGTCGGTCAGGAACGGGCTTACCGCGGTGATATTCAGCCTGGAGATGAGCCGCAACGAGATCACCATGCGGCTGCTGGCGGCCGAGTCACGGGTGCCGCTGCACATCATGCGGACCGGCAAGATGGGCGACGACGACTGGACGAGGCTCGCCAGGCGGATGAGCGAGGTGGCCGAGGCGCCGCTGTTCATCGACGACTCGCCGAACATGTCCATGATGGAGATCCGCGCCAAATGCCGTCGGCTGAAGCAGCGCAACGACCTGCGCATAGTGATCGTCGACTACCTGCAGCTGATGAGCTCACCCAAGCGGGTGGAAAACCGCCAGCAAGAAGTGTCCGATATGTCGCGGGCGCTCAAGCTGCTTGCAAAGGAACTCAACGTTCCCGTCGTCGCCATATCGCAGCTCAACCGCGGACCCGAGCAGCGCAACGATAAACGCCCGCTCCTGTCCGACCTGCGTGAAAGCGGCAGCATCGAGCAAGACTCGGACGTCGTTATCTTGCTGCACCGTGAGGACGCTTACGAACGGGAGTCGCCGCGCGCGGGAGAGGCCGACCTGATCGTCGCCAAGCACAGAAACGGGCCGACCGCAACGGTGACCGTCGCCTTCCAGGGGCACTACAGTCGCTTCGTCGACATGGCGCCAAGCTGACAGCGCTTGGGATCGCGAGTCTGAAGGGCGGGCAATGGCCGCGGCGCGGCGGATCGGGGTGGCGGAGCGGCGTGCCCGGCTGGCGACGCGGCACCATCTAGCGCCGCATGCGCGCGCCGCGGCGCCGGCTGACGTGGCCAGGGACCTGGTCGGGCTGCACGGAACCGACCCGGCGTCGGTGTTTCTGGCCATCCAGGCGCGCACCATCGGCCACGCATCGGCGCAGGCGATCGAGCGTGTGATGTACGAGGAGCGTGCGCTGATGCGGATGCTCGCCATGCGCCGGACCATGTTCGCCGTTGCCACCGAGTTTGCGCCGGTCGTGCAGGCGGCGTGCACAGACGAGATCGCACAGCGGCAGCGCCGCCGCTACGTCCAGTTCCTCACTCGCAGCGGCGTCGCCGGCGACGCGGCGGCCTGGCTCACCGATGTGGAGGAGTCGACCGCGCGCGCCATCGCCGTGCGGGGCGAGGCGACGGCCGCCGAACTCACCGCGGACGAGCCGCGACTGCGTCAGCAGATCATGTTGGCCGAGGGCAAGAGCTACGGCGGGCCGCAGGGCGTCTCGACCTGGGTGCTGCTCCTGCTCGCGGCGGACGGAAAGATCGTGCGCGGGCGGCCACGGGGCTCGTGGACGTCGAGCCAGTACCGGTGGCTGCCGGTGGAGGAGTGGCTGCCAGGGGGAATGCCCCCGATGCCCGCGACCGCGGCCCGGGCGGAACTGCTGCGCCGCTGGCTTGCCGTGTCGGGTCCGGCGACGGCCGACGACCTGAAGTGGTGGTCGGGCTGGACCGCCGGTCAGGTGAAGGCGGCCGCCGCGCAGGCCGGAGCCACCGAGATTGATCTCGACGGGTCGCCGGGCATGGTCCTCGCGGGCGACGAGGACCCGCCGCCGGCGGTCGAGCCGTGGGCGGCGCTGCTCCCAGCCCTGGACCCGACGGTGATGGGGTGGCGGGCGCGGGACTGGTACCTGGGCGTCCACGGCCCGGCGCTGACCGACCGCTCGGGCAACATCGGCCCGAGCGTGTGGTGGGACGGCCGGGTCATCGGCGGGTGGGCGCAGCGCCGCGACGGCGGCATCGCATACCGGCTGCTCGAAGACGCGGGCTCGGCCGCGGTGGCCGCGGTCGCTCAGGAAGCCGAACGGCTGCGCGGCTGGATCTGCCCGGCGCGAGTGACGCCCCGCTTCCGTACCCCGCTGGAGCGAGACCTGTCGCGCTGACCCTGCGGCGCGCACAACGAGGGCGCTTGCGCAGATCCTCGCCTGGTCCTTATGGTCTCGCGCAGATACAGAATGGGTGGCCAGCCGGGTCGCTCAGCACGCGCTTTCCTCTCGTCGCAGATGCCTGCAGCCCATGCTGCCGCAGATTCCTGACAACCCGTGTCAGGTAGTGGGTTCCTCGTGCGGCAGTCGGGCGCCGGGCAACATCCGGCAGGAATGATTTGACAACCAAGCGTGACATGCGCTCTCATAGCGTCATGCCAGCTAGCGCACAGCGTAACGGCTGCGACGTGCATCGTAGTGTGCACGAGACCGCGGCCGTGGCGTGCGCCTGCGCGTCATGCTGCATCCGTCTTTCCTGTTGTTGCTGACGGCCTATCTCGCAACGACCGTCCCGGGGCCCCGTCGCGACCCTGCGCAACCTGGAAGACCGACATGAGCTTGGACATCTCCGCCGCTCCTGAGGTGGCGCAGCTTGCGGGCATGCCCGCATCCGCACCGCCGTTCGGAAAAATGGGCGGCATCAACCCTCCCGTGACCGCAGGGCGGCTCGCGGGCCTGCTGCGGGCTGCCGCCGCAGAGCCCGCACGGTGGTGGCATCGGGTCCAGTTCGACCCGCGGCGGCCAGTGCACGTGCGCCTCGATGGCACGCCAGAGTGCGAGTTGTGGCTGGTGACGACGCCACCCGGTTACCGTGGCGCGTTGCGCGACCACCGGCATGGCTGCGAGGTCCTCACCGTGGTCGCGGGCGAACTCGCCGAGCGCGCCATCACGGCGTCCGGGTCCGCGGAGCTGGCGCTGCGGCCGAACCGGATTCGCGTGCGCGGCCACGGGCATCTGCACGAGACTGTGAACCCGGGCAGCTGCTACGCCGTCAGCCTGTGCGCGCACGCGGTCACCGCATCCGTGGCCGCGGCGGTCGGCTGAGGCTGCCGTCTGGCCGTCCGGTGCGCATGGCGGAAATTTGCAGTTCGCGCGGCCCTTTCCCGACTGGGGGGATATAACGGCAGCGGGAGCCTGCTGTCAGGGTCTGGAGGGTCGTGCGGCGGAACCGGCCGGGGCGTATGTCCCGCATTCCGGTCGGCCGCGGGCGAGCCGTGACGTTCGCGAGCCGCATATCCGCGAGCGGAACCGCCGCCGCGGCCGTGATCTGCCTTGCCGGAGCGCTTGTTGCGGGCAACGCCGTGCTGCACGACATGGGGCACGCCGCCCGGCATGCTCCGCGTGCCGCCACGGCGGTGCCATCGGTTGGCCCGCGGCCATCCGCGGCGCCGCGCCCGCCGCGCCCGCCCGTGGTAGCGCTGGTGAGCAGCGTGCGGCGGATCATGGTGGCCCAGCTTGGGGAGGCGGCGCTGCGTGACTACGGCACGCCCGTCGTGCGCCAGCCGATGGTAGAGCTGACCCGGACCGCCGGCGATCGGTCGTGGGCGTTCGGGACCGCTGTCATCCCGGTTCCCGCGGGAAGCGCTGCCCCGCCGCAGACCGCCTTGTTCGTCGCGCACGCAAGCGGCCAGCGCTGGCATATAGCCCTGTCCGGTAGCGCGGGGTTCGGCCGCCTGCTCAGATCCGCCGCAGGCAAGGTGGTCAGCACGGCCGAGGCGTCGGCGCTTGCCACGTTCAGCTCGGCGCAGGCTGCCCCGCCTTCGGGCTCGGGCGCCTCGGGCGCTTTGGGCGCGTCCGGTGCGGCGGGTGGCGGTGGGCTGGCCCTGCCGTGGCGAACCGGGCGGTCGTGGCGGCTGGTCGCGGCCTTCAGCGGTTCGGCTACCGCCGGAAGCGCAGCCTCCATGCTCGCCTTCACCGGCGGCGATGGCCGGGTACGCGCGGCAGGTCCGGGCAGGCTGTACCGGTTCTGCGGCGGGCTCGGCAGCGACGCGCTGATAGAGATCGTCCATCCGGACGGCACCGCCACGGAGTATTACCAGCTGAGAGCCGAGACGCGCGTTCCTGACGGCAGCGTCGTCGCGGCTGGCGCCTACCTCGGAATGACGGGAACGTCGTTGACGTGCGGCGGGACCGCCCCTGGTCTGGGTGCGGGTCCAGGTGCTGGCGCGGGCGCCGGCGCCGGTGCGGACGCTGGTGCTGGCGCGGATGCCGTTACGAAGGGCGACCCCGGCTATCACATGCTGGCCTTCGCGGTGATCCGCGGTGGGCACGCGATGGGCCTTGATGGCCTGGTGATCGGCGGTTGGACGTTTCATGAGCGCGCGAGCCACGGGCGGGCGAAGGCCCCGTCGGTGTGGGCGCAGCATGCGGCGGACCGGGTTCTGCTCGGCGGATCGCTGCGCAATTTTGGCGTGGCTGGTCACGGTTCTCACGGGCCGAGCCCGAGGCCCAGCCAGAGTTCGAGCCCGAGCCCGGGTCGCAGCCCGAGTCGTAGCCCAACCGTCAGCCCGACGGCCTCAGCTGCTGCCGGTGCGTGATCGAGGCTGCCGCACGGTGGCTGATCTGCGCTGCGTGAATGATCTGCGCTGCGTGCCTGGTGGCCGATCTGCGGCACCGGTCGGGCTCAGGCCCGTGACCTGCGACAACGCGGACATCGTGCCGGGTTCTTAATCGTTTCGCTGCGAAACTGGAATGTGCGGCGGTACCATCCTTTTGCCAGCGATTCTGCCCTGTTGCGCATGTCAGCGAGGAGCGGCCAATTGCGGGACAGGCGGCAAATACGGCCGACACCACGTGTTAGTACCCCACGGTTGGTGTTCTCAGTTCTTGTCTGTGTCATCTTCGCTGCGGGGACGGCTGCGGGCACTACTCAGACAGGTGCGTCGGCCGCCGCTGCGATGCAGCGCTTCCTGACGCTGTACTCGGGCGTTTTTGCTCTTGTGGCGCTCACCGCCGCTGTCGCCGCCGGGCTCGCCGCGACCGACCGCGTCATCATGTCGCCCGCGAGCCGCATCGTCGCCCAGGCGGTGCACCGAGCGCTTGCTTTCGTCGCGGTCGCATTTCTCGCAACACATATCCTGATGGAGATAATGGTCGGCAAGTCGCGGCTCATCGATTCTGTCGTGCCATTTCTCTCTTCTGGTCACACGTTCTATATCGGACTTGGCACGATTGCCTCGGATCTGATTGTGCTCATCGTCGCGACGGGCATAGCACGCAGGCGTTTTGCCGAGCGGGCGAGCCCAGCGGCATGGCGGGCGCTGCATGGCATCGCTTATCTGGCGTGGCCGTTGTCCATCGTGCATGGCCTCGTGGCAGGCCGCCAGCCGAGCCCATACGTCAACTGGAGCTATGGCACCTGCATGATCGCCGTGGGTATCGCCCTGGTGGTCCGCAGCGTGGCGACCGTCCGGCCGCGGCAGGCTGCGGCGCGGGCCTGGCCGGACGACGATGGGTCTGAGCTGCACGCAGCCGCGAGGGCCGCTGCGCAGGTATTCCTCGAGCGCAGCCAGCAGAGCCCACGTTCGGTCGGCGTCCGGGCAGATAGCCTGGGTGTTGGGGCAGATAGCCAGACCGGCGCGCCCACCCCGCCGGGCGGGTTTGCCGTCCCTACGCCGCCCGGGGGTTTCGCGGTCCCTACGCCACCGGGGGGTTTTGCGTCGCCCGCGCCGGCCGGGGGTTTCGCGGTCCCAACGCCGGCCGCGGGTTTCGCGGTCTCTACGCCGCCCGGGGGGTTCGCGGTCCCAACGCCGGCCGGGGGTTTCGCGTCGCCCGCCCCGCCCCGGGGTTTTGCAGACCATACGCCCCCGGAGGGCTTCGCGGCGCAAACTCCGGCGGACGGCTTTGCGGCCCACGCGCCGCCGGTCGAGGTTCCTCCTGCAGGGGTGCGGGCGCATGCGCCCGCGCAGTGGGCGCGCAACCAGACGCCGGCCGAAGGGACGGCTGTGCCGCGGCATTTGGCGTCGGTGCCCTACCAGGTTCAGTCCCTGAATCCGGCACACGCCGATGAGGATCCAGCGAGGTGGGCCGCCGAATGATGAAGACACCGTTGGCGGCCGAACTCGTCCAGATCGGCGCACCCCGCCTGACCGCCGGGTTGGACAACAAATTCAGGCTCGACCTGGCTGACCACCTCGCTGTTCATGGCCCTTTTCCCCGGCTCACCCTCAATCAGCTGATCAGGATGGTTGAGAAGGTCGACCTCCGCGGCCGCGGCGGCGCGGGGTTTGCGGTCGGCAGGAAGTTGAAATCGGTCGCCGAATCAGCCAACACCGACCAGTCAAGGACAGTTGTTCTGGTCAACGCCGCAGAAGGCGAGCCAGCAAGCGCCAAGGACACGATGCTCCTCATCCGTGCGCCGCATCTGGTTCTCGGCGGCGCCGTCCTTGCGGGGCGCGCGCTTCGCTCACGAGAGATCGTCGTCGGCGTCACGAGTGGCTCTCCTGCCGCGCGCTCGATCCTCGCCGCAGCCGCCGAGGCTGGCATGAAAAGGCAGCTACGAGTTGTCGAGGTACCCGAGCGGTATATCTCCGGCGAGGGCGGTGCGCTGGTCAATGCCGTCAACGGCAAGCAGCCGCTGCCACCGGGGCGTAAGACGTGGGCAAGCAACAGCGGTGTGGACGGTCTCCCCACATTCTTGTCGAACGCAGAGACGTTCGCGCAGCTGGCGATGCTCGCGCTGCTCGGGCCGGACGAATTCCGCTCCGCCGGGACGAAGGATGAGCCCGGCACCGTCCTGCTGACGGTGGCTGGATCGGCAAGGAAGCCGGCCGTGGTTGAGACGCCGACGGGTGTGCCGCTCGGCGCGATCCTCGACATCTGCGAGGCCACCATCGGCGACGGCGTGCTCATGGGTGGTTATCACGGCATGTGGTTGCCACCCGCGAGCGCAGTGAGCGCGCCCGTCTCGCGTAACGGCATGGTCGCGGCTGGTGCCATGCTCGGCGCCGGCGTGGTCGCGCCGCTGGGTGAGGTTACCTGCCCATTGGGCGAGGTCGCCCGGGTAGCGAGCTACCTCGCCAGCGAGTCGGCCGGCCAGTGCGGACCGTGCAAACTGGGCCTGCCCGGCATAGCGCGGGCTTTGAAGGCGTTGGCCGACGGTTCGGGCGGGATGGACGCCCTGGAGACTGTGCGCAGGTCGGCTGCTGCGGTCAGCGGCCGGGGTGCATGCGGGCACCCCGACGGCACCTCACGGTTCGTCCTGTCAGCGCTCAGCGTCTTCACCGATGACATCGCGGCGCATGTTTTCCACAGTTCCTGCGGGCGGCCGGTTGCCGGGGTGCTGCCCGTGGACACCGGGCCCGAACGGCCCCGCCTCGAAGTCGACTGGACCCGGTGCAAGGGTCATGGGCTGTGCGCGCAGCTCGTCCCGGAGCTGATCCATCCTGACCGCAATGGCTATCCGGTGTTTCTTGACACTCCGGTGCCGTTCTGGCTGGAGCGGGAGGCATTGCAGGCCGTCGAAATGTGCCCGGCGCTAGCGCTTCGCCTCACCAGGCCGGCCTCGGCCTCGCCAGCCAAGCCGACGATGGCGAGCGTGCGCTCTGGTCGCATAATGCTAGAACTCCCGGCCGGGACGGAAAGATAGCGCGCTAGCTCGGGCGGGCGGGCCTGGTCTCCGCGCCGTCTACGGCGCGCGGCGGGCTGCTCACCACCTGCGGCGCTCGCCCCTGCGCCGCCGACGGCGCACGGCTCGGCTGCTCGCCATCTGCGGTGCGCGCCCTGGTCTCCGGGCCGCTTACGGCGCGCCTGGCCAGCTCGCCAGCTGCGGTGCGCGCCGTGGCCTCCGCGCCACCCACCGTGGTGCCGGGGCAGCTCGCCAGCTACGGCGCGCGCCTGGCCCGAACCCCCCGCGGGGCTGCCTGGGCGCAGCGCGTCTTTGTATCTCAGGGTGTCGTAATCGGCGGCTCATTTGGCACCAAAACAACATTGCAGGACACAAAGACAGCGACGATGCCAGGCCCCCACCGTCGCCCGGGACATCCGAATGGCACGGTACACGTGGCAGGTGAGCTTGTTCCCTCCCGCCAGTCGGTCACACTTGGGCGCGCGCCCTATCCTTGACAGCTGACGTCAGCGCACACTGGTTGTCGGCTCAGGCGCTCGCAACGCTGCACATGGTGCTTGGCGGCCAGCGGACCGCAAGTCAGACAACTGAAGACGGGCGCTCATAGCTCAACGGACAGAGCATCTTAGTAGTGTCCATTCACGGGTCTGGGCCAGCGGAGGGCGGGTGGTCTGTGCACGGCCGTTTCAAGATCGTTGAAGGACCCTGCCGACCTTGTCAGGCGGCCAGCCGCGGCGTGAAGGCTACCCAGGTCCGGCCGGAGTCGGTGGTCAGGTACATGGCGGGCGGTGATGATCCTGTCGCGTCGGCGCCGGGGGCCCAGGCGAACCCGGTCCGCGCGCTGACGAAGTCGAAACTGGTCCCAAGCTGGGTGAAGGAGCGGCCCTGCGGGACCGCCGTCCAGGTCCGGCCGCCGTTTTCCGTGGTGTAGAACACGTGCCCGATGTCTCCCTGCGGGCCGGCCGAGACGAGCATGCCGCTGAGCGGGCTGAAGAATCGGATCCGCGGGTCCTGCCCGGCGCCTGACGGCAGCGGTTCACTCCGCCAGGTCACCCCGAGATCCTGGCTGACCAGGAAATACGGTGCCCCGGGCGCGCGGTCGATGACCAGGAACCCGGTCCGGCCGGCGAACTGCGGACCGAATATCTCACACTCGTTGGTGCTGCAGGAGCTGGCCGCGGCCGGCAGCGCCTGCGGTGCCCAGGTGACGCCGCCGTCCCGGCTGACCAGCAGCGCG
>WNGE01000277.1_pt1 | contig 71894 bp, 63 predicted proteins | sample 5400651 | NCBI WGS metagenome assembly WNGE01 (sample SAMN13153370, study PRJNA577476) | soil metagenome | isolation source: 60 cm soil or saprolite under grassland replicate 2 | place: USA:California | collected 2016-06-15 | reverse complement strand
GCGGCGCATGCGCCGAGGATGGAAGTACGTCCAGTGGGTCCACCCAACCGACGGCGACGAAGCATTGCTCGACGTCGTGCGGACGGTGCGCGCTGTGCCGCGCGAAGGAGTCAACCCGCGCACACTCGGGACGTTCCTGTGGTGCGCCGCGCTGCGCTATCTGGTGCACGCCGACCGCCAGCAGGCGGAGGAATTGGCGAACGAAACCGCCGTGCTGGCGGAGCGAACGCGCGATTCCGGCCTGCTGTGGCGACCACTGGCGTGGGCGGTGATCGAGTGCCTGCTGGATGGCGACCTCAGCGGATGTCTGCACGCGGCCGAACGGTTAGCCGCCGCAGCGGAAGACCTCGGCATGGGTCCACTTGGCCGTGTGCAAAAAGCCCTGCTGCCGTTGCAGGCTCGCTTCTACCTGGGCCAACCACCGCCAGAGCACGAGCTCGAATATGTGCTGTCAGTGGACCCGAGTGAGTCAATCCTCGGCCCCTCGCGTGCACAACTCGGAGACGCTGATCTCGCCCAGCGGAAGCTTCACGCGTTCATGGCAATGCGGGATCCCGGCGTGCGGCTGCAGCACGAGCCCGCGCCAACGCTGCTGAACGCGCTCGAGACAGCCACCTTGCTTCACGACCGTGACGCAGCCGACGTGCTTCGCCCGCTACTGGCGAAGCGCTCGAGGCTGATCGGCTTCTTCGGCACGTTCACGAGCACCGCGCGGGTGCTCGGCGCGGCTGCTGCGCTCTGCGATGAGCCAGCCGCAGCCGAGGCGTATTACCAGCAGGCGCTCGAAATTGCAGCGTCGATGCGCTTTCGACCCGAGATTGCAATGACCCAGGTCCAATACGCGGACCTGCTCGTGCGGATGGGCGAGCCACCGCGGGCAGCTCAGCTCCTGGCTGAAGCGGTGCCCGCTTTGGAGGAGATGCAAATGACCTTCGCCCTCGAGCACGCACTGCGCCTGCGAGCAACGCTCAAGCCGACTTCAGGACGCCACGCTGCAACCTCGGACGGCTTGACGGCACGCGAGCGCGAAGTCGCCGATCTCATCGCCACCGGCCTGAGCAATCGCGAGATCGCCAATCGCCTGGTCCTGTCCGAGACGACGGTCGAGGTGCACGTCAAGCACATCCTGAGCAAGCTCGGTTTTCGCGCGCGCACGCAGGTCGCGGTGTGGGTGACAGAGCAGTCCCACACTCACTCGTAGCGCAACGCCACGATCGGGTCGAGCTGCGACGCTTTCCGCGCGGGGTAGATGCCAAAGAACATGCCGATCGCGGCGGAGACGCCGAACGACAGCACAATGGCGTTCCACGGCAGAACGGTTGTCCAGCCGGCGACGTACGGCATCAGCACCGCGACGGTCGCACCGACGAAGATCCCGATCACCCCGCCCAGCACCGACAGCACGACTGCCTCGACCAGGAACTGCGCGAGCACGTCCCTGGGTTGGGCGCCGATGGCCAGGCGGATGCCGATCTCGCGAGTCCGCTCGGTCACGCTCACGAGCATGATGTTCATGATGCCGATGCCGCCAACCACGAGCGATACCGCCGCAACGCCGCCGAGCAGCATCGTCATCGTGTCGCTGACACTCGAGACGCGCGAGATGATGTCGGAGTTGTTGCGGATCGTGAAGTCGTCACCAGCCGTGGAGCTCAGCTGATGGCGCTGTCGCAGTAGCTGCGTGATCTCCTCGGACACCGTGCTGATCTGTGGGGCGTCGGCAACCTGAACCACGATCTGATTGATCGCCGAGGCGCCGAACAGCCGCACCTGGCCAGTCTGGAAGGGGATCATGACCGTGTCGTCCTGATCGCCGAAGCCGCTGCTGCCTTTGCTGGCCAGGACGCCGACGATCGTGAACGGCACGTTGCGGATGCGGACCAACTGCCCGATGGGTGATGCTCCGTTTGGGAACAGATTGGTGGCCACGGTCTGGCCAATGACTGCCACATTGCGGGACTGCGTGTTGTCATCCGCGGTGAAAGGGGCGCCCGACGCGAGCTTCCAGTCGTTGATGGTCAGGTAGTCGGGCAGCACACCCTGGACGCGGGTCGACCAGTTCTGGCTGCCGGCGATCAGCTGCGCCGAGCCCGACACCACGGGACTGGAGCCGCTCAGGCCATGGATTTTCTGAGAGATGGCCTCGGCGTCGGCTGGCTTCAGTGATGTTGCGCTCCCAGCACCGCCGCGTGCGCCAAATGACGAGGAGCTGCCGGGCATGATCGTCAGCAGGTTGGTGCCGAGCCCCTGCAACTGGCTGCTGACCGAGGCGCTGGCGCCCTGGCCGAGCGCAACGATCGCGATCACCGCGGCGACGCCGATGATGATGCCCAGCGTGGTCAGCACGCTGCGACCCTTGTTCGCGCGCAGCGCTCCCAGCGCCGACGGGACCGTCTGCAGGATGCGCATGTTGGCGCGGCCGGTCGAGGGCGCCTGCGCCAGCTCAGCAAACAGATCGTTCACGCCGCCTGCTCCTGTTCGATTCCTGGCTTGGCCAACAACGGGCGGTGATTGCGCTGATCGGATTGCAGCAGGCCGTCCTTGAACACGACTGTGCGACCGCAGTAGGCAGCGATGTCGGGCTCGTGGGTCACGACCACGATCGTCGCGCCAGCCTGGTTCAGTCGCTGCAGGATGGCCATGATCTCGACGCTGGTGCGCGAGTCGAGGTTGCCTGTCGGCTCGTCAGCCAGGATCAGGCTCGGCGCGTTCACGAGCGCGCGGGCGATGGCCACGCGCTGCTGTTGCCCACCCGACATTTCGCTCGGGCGATGCTTCTTCCGCGAGCCGAGCCCGACTGCCTCGAGGGCGATTTCCGCCCGCCGCTCGCGAATTGCCGACGGCACACCCAGGTACACCATTGGCAGCGTCACGTTCTCGAGCGCATCCATGCGCGGCAGCAAGTTGAACCCCTGAAAGATGAACCCGAGTTTGCGGCTGCGCAGGTCGGCGAGCTCAGACGGACTGAGTGTGGTGACCTCGACGCCATCGAGTAAATACGAGCCGGCGGTGGGTCGATCGAGACAGCCGAGCAGGTTCATGAACGTCGACTTGCCCGAGCCCGAGGGACCCATGACCGCGACGAACTCGCCTGGCTCGACTTCGAGCGACACACCGCTCAACGCGTGCACCACATTCGAGCCGCGGCTGTAGTCCTTGGTGACATCGGTGACGTGGATGACTGGCTGCTGGTCGGTCACGGATTGGGTCCTCCGGCGGGCTGCCCGCCAGCACCGGCCGGCGCACCGCCGCCGGGCGCTCCGCCACCGGCCTGGCCGGCGGCGCCAGCGCCGGTGCGCTGCTGACCACTCTCCTGGCCCGCCTGGCCGCCACCTTGCTGGGCAGCGCCGCGGTTGGCGCCACCCGGCGCGCCAAAGCCGAAGATGTTGCCCGAGCCGGAGCTCGACGTCGTGCGATTGGCGCTGGATCCTGACGAGATTCCAGTCACCACCTGGTCACCAGGCTGCACGCCGCTCACGACGACCGTGTCGGTGCCATCGCTGATGCCGGTCTGGACTGGCACCCGCACCGGGTTGCCGTTGCGCAGCACCATGACCGCGTTGCCCTGGCCGCCCGCGTACGACAGCGCCGAGTTGGGCACCAGCGTCGCGTTGTCGACTTCCTGGGTGACGATGCTGACCGTCGCGGTCATGCTCGGCAGCAGGGTCACATCCGAGATCGATGAAGGGTCGACCGAGACGAGGACGTTGTAAGTGACCACATTGGAGGTAGTGGTACCCGAGGGCTGGATGCTGGCCACCGTGCCCGTGAACGTGCGGCCCGGGAAGGCGCTGAGCGTGAACGACGCCTTCTGGCCTGGCTGGATCTTGCCGATGTCGGCTTCGCTGATCTGCGCCTGGACCTGTGGCGCTGTCACGTCCATCAGCGTGATGAACGCGCTGCCCGTCGAGCTGGTGGTCGTGCTCGAGCTGGAAGAGCTGGAGCTGGTCGGTCCACCGCTGATCCACTGGCCGGCGACGCCGTTCAAGCTGGCGATGGTGCCATTGGTCGGCGCCACGAGCGTGGCGGCTTCCAGGTTGGCCTGCGCCTGCTGCACGGCAGCGCGAGCGTTCGAGACCTGAGCGGTCGCGGTATCGACGGCGGCCTGCGTGGGCGGCGCCAGCGTCTGTGATGCCGTCGCCTGCTGCGTCTGCAGCGCGGCCTGGTTCTGCGCGATCGAATTCTGCGCTGTCTGCAGCACGGCGTTCTGCGACGCCACCGTGTTCTGATAGCTCACCTGCGACTTGCCCAGCGCTGCCACCGCTTGATCGAGCCCGCTCTGGGCGGTCTGGATGGTGGCCTGTTGCTTGACCTGGTCGTTGTTGAACGCGTCCCGCGCGGTCAGCACGCCGTTGAGCGACTGGTCCACCTGGGCCTTCGCCGATTGCAGCCCCTGCTCGTTCTGCGCTTTGGCAGTCGTGAGCGCCGCCTGCGCCGACTTCAGGTTGTTGTCAGCGGTATTGACCTGCTGCTGCGAGGACAACAGCGCCTGCTGGTTCTTGGCCTGGTTGGCCTGTTGCTGCGCCTGGGCCGTCTTGAGGCCGCTGTCGGCAGTCGTGACCTGCGCCTGCGCGGAGATCAGCGCGCTCTGGTTCTTGGCCTGGTTACTCGCCTGCGTTGCCAGAGCGCTATTGACGGCGTTCTGGGCTGTGGTCACGCTCGCTTGCGCGTTTGTGACCGACTGGTTGTTCTGGGCCGCGGCCAGGTCTTGCTGGCGCTGCGCGGTCGTGACCGAGGCGCTGGTGCTCGTTGGACTGGATTTGGCCTGATCGACCTGCGCTGAGGCCACGCTGTTGCTCGCCGACGCCACATCTTGGGCGCCGTTCGACGAGGCCTGCGCATTGGACAGCGTGCGCTGCGCGTTCTGGACCGCGACCGCGTCGGCCTGCGTGGCCGCGGCGATCTCCTGCTGGGTGCTGGCCAGAGCGGTCTGGGCGCTGGTCAGGTTTTGCTGCGCGTTCTGCACGCCGACCGCGTCGGTCTGATTGCTCTGATCGAGGGCTTTCTGACTCGCGGCGAGCGCTGCCTTCGCGTCGTCGAGCGTTCTCTGCGCGTTGGCGACGGTCACCTGCTGCTGGTCGAGCGCGGCCTGCACCTGATCCCAGTTCGCGTGGAACGTCTTCAACTGGTCCTGATAGCCGTTCTGCGCGTTGTCGACGGTGGTCTGATCGGCCTGCATTGCCGCGTCGGCCTGTGCGCGGGCCTGTTGCACTGAGTTCTGCGCGGACTGCAACGAGACCTGCGCGGCGTTGATATCGGCTTGCGCGGAGCTCAACGTGGTGTCTGAGCTCGATTGGGTGGCCTGCAGGCTCTTCTGCGCGTTGTCGAGGCTGGTCTGCGCCGCGTCGATCTGCGCCTGCGCCAGCGCCGCCTGCTGGGGCGTTGCGCCAGCGGTCACGGTCGCGAGATTGGCTTGCTGTTGGGTGAGGGCCGCTCTGGCCTGATCGAGGGCAATCTGCAGGTCGCCGGTATCGAGTTTCGCCAGCGTCTGGCCCTGGGTCACCTGCTGTCCGACGGCGACATCGACTTCAGCAAGCTTGCCCGCGCTTTTGAAGCTGAGCGGGACGCTGGCGGGATTGGTGATCGGGCCGGTGCCCGCGACAGTCATCTGCAGGTTGCTCTGCGTGACGGGTACGGTCTGATAGGTGGTTGCTTGCTGATTGCGGGTCAGCGGGTTGCCGGCGATGGCGATGTAGGTGCCACCGAGCGCTACTGCCTGTGGGAATGCCGCCCGGCGTCCAGGGTCGGGCTCGAGGCGCACTGAGAGCCATGCTTGAAAGTCACTCCATCAAAATTGGAAGTTCGTTGTCCTGACTCTATGGAGTGAACCTTGGACGCTCCTTAGAAACGCTCTCCTTAAATTCCTCGGCGCATGCGCCGCTCTCAGTGTTTAGGTGCTTTGGCACGGCCTTCGGCCGAGGGGGCACCGCCCCCTTCACCCCCGCTTCAGCGACGCTCGCTGTTTTGCGCCGTGCTGACACCGCTCGGTTCCTGCAGGGTCTGTCCTTGGTCGGGGCCGTCCCGAACGTGGAGCAGGCGGCGTCGCAGTGCCCCAAAGCGGCTGAACATTCAGGTGGCGGCCTTTCCGAACGAAAGGTGCACCCTTGCGGCGATTCAGATGACAGTGCACGGCGTGCCACCGCCAGCGTCGCTGAGGCGGGGGTGAAGGGGGCGGTGCCCCCTCGGCCGAAGGCCGTTCCAAAGCACTTAAAGCACGAGAGCGGCGCATGCGCCGAGGAACTTGAAAAGCTCAGCCGGCCTTCTTGGAGTCTTCGAGCGATTGTTGGAATTCGGCGCGGATCTTGTCGCCCGCGCGGTTCCGCCACTCCGCTACCAGGCCATCCAGGTCGCTCACGGGGCGACGGCTTTGGACGATCTCGGACACGCCCGCGTACAACGCATCCTGGGCCAGGATGCCCTGGCTCAGTGCCGTCGCCGAGTAGAGGCCAACCGTGGGGTCTTCGACGGCCACGGCCATCATCGCCTGCTCCGCGGCGTACGAAATGTCGGCGAACTCCTTGGAGCGGTTGGCGCTGAACAGCGCGTAGGGCGGCGAGGTCACGTACCGCCAGGTCGCCGTCAACTCGGCGCGGCCCTGCTCGGTCAGCACCGGTGCACCCTCGGGGTTGAAGTTGAAGTCGGTGCCCTTGATGCCGAAGTAGTTGAGCAGCCACTCCTCGGACCCGAACGGGGCGGCGAAGAAGTTCGCGATCCGCAGCAACATCTTCACCCGCTCGGGTGAGGTCTGCTGCTTGATGTACGTGACACCGAAATTGCCCGTACCAGCCGGATAGGTCGGCTTGCCGCCATCGTGCGCGAACGGGTGCATCGGATACAGCTTCGCCGTCGGGACGCGCAGCGCCTCGATGTCCCACAACTGCACGTACTGCCCCCACACGCCTGGGGCGACCGCGAATCGACCGGCCATGAAGTCGTCGTTGAACGTGCCGCCGTACTGCGGCGTCATCGGGTGGTACACGCCCGCTGACCACAGGTCGCGCACGTAGCCGACCGCGGCCTTGAACTCGTCGGTCTCGGCGTCCTTTATGAGCTTGCCACTGGAATCGAGCTTCCAGTTATTGGGGATGTGGAAGATGCCCGTGAAGACGTTATTTGGCGTGAGCCCAAAGAACGAGGTCTGGCCGACGGCGATGCCGTACTGGTTCTCGTTCGGCTTGGTGACCGCCTGCAGCATCCGCTTGAAGTCGTCGGCGTTCTTGGGTGCCTTGTCGATCTGGATGCCGGCCTTCTCGAACAGATCGGCGCGGTACATCATCGTGCCGCCGACCGGCGGTCGCGCCGACGGGATGCCGTAGATCTTGCCGTTGACCACGCCGATGCGCCACGTCGGGCTCGTGTAGTGCGCGAGGTTGGGGTACTCCTTGATCGCGTCGCCACTCAGGTACTGCGTCAGATCGGTGGCTTTGTTCTGCAGAAGCTGCGGCAGGCCGGCGATGACGCCGACCGGGACCGTGGTAGTGGGGTTGTAGATGAAGTCGGGCAGGTCGTTGCCCGCCAGCGTGGTGTTGATCTTGGCGGAGTAGTCGGCGGCGGGGACCAGCTGCATCTCCAGCGTGGCGTTGAGGGCCTTGTTGATGGCCTGCCAGGCCGAGTTCTGCCCCATGGCCGGCGGCGCCGCGAGCGTGAGGTACACGATCGCCGAGACAGTGCTGCCATCGCCCGGTGGCTGTGGGGTGGACTTGATCAGATCGGCCGGGAACTTGTAGAAGGCCGGGTCCAGGCCCTGGGCGTTGCCCGCCAGGTCCGGCTTGGGGCCCATGAACGGGACATAGGTGGGCAGTTTCACCCCACCGACTTGAGCGGCCCCTGCCGCGGCGGGGGCCGCGGTCGCACCTGCTGCCGGAGCGGCGGTTGTTGGCTTGGCCGCTGGAGGCACTGGCGCAGAGGTTGGGGCGGCCGGCGGCGTCGTGGGTGTACACGCTTCGAGCAACAGCGGGACGCCGACCGCGCCCGCGGCCAGGCCCCGACTCGCGAGGACGATGAACGTGCGGCGGCTCATCGCGGAGCCAGGCTGTTCAGAAACGTCGCTCATCTTTGAATGCACCCCTCGAAAGGTGCGGCGGAGGGTATCACGTTCGGCCAACGCCGTTGGCCAACAAATGTGCCTCGGACCAGCCGCTTTCTTGTCAGTGTTATGTCTACTTTAGGTCGGTCCAGGGCCGGGACTGGAGACGCGTCCTCTTCAGTAAGCGGCGGGTCGCGCCGATACTTGCGGGGCCTGTTATGTCGCGCCCGACTGTCGCCAACAAGCCCACGTCGCTGAAGCTCGAATTGCGCTGGCTCGCGGCAGGCGAGATTCTGTGTCGCGAGGGCGATGCGCCCGGGCCGATGTACGTGGTGTGCTCGGGCTCGGTCCGCGTGATCCGCGACGATCCGTTCAAGCCGCACCAGAAGGTCGAGCTGGCGGTTCTGGGACCCGGCTCAGTCATTGGCGAGCTGGCGCCGATCCTGAACACGCCCCGCACCGCGACGATCGAAGCCGCCGAGGCGACGCAGGTGCTCGAGGTGCCGCTGGCCGAGCTAAGCATGCTCACCCGCCGCCAGACCGGACTGTCGCGGGTGCTCGCGCACGCGCTTCATGAACGCGCCGGGCTGGGCCCGGAGCAACTTGCGAACATCGGCGCGCGCCTCGGCGTCGGCCTGTCGCTGGACACGGTAGGCGTCGCGGAGACCGAAACTCAGGCCGCCGAAGGTCCCGCGCTGCCGGCGCCAGACCACGAAACAAGCGTGGTGTACCCCAAGGAGGTCAGCTGCCCGGCGTGCGGCGCGCGCTTCTCGGCACTGGTCTTTCGCCCTCACAAAGACCAGCCCAGCCAGCGCTCCACCGACTTCCATCAGGTGTATCGAACACCGCGGAATCCGTACGACTACGAGATCTGGGTTTGCCCGAACGACCTCTACGCGGCGCTCCCGGCCGACTTCGACGACCTCCCCGCGGCGCATCGCGCGGGTGTCGCGGATGCCGTCGCGACGGTGGTGAGCACGGCGTTCGGCGGCCAACGCCCCGAGTTCAACGTGGACCGATCTCTGGCGCTGCGCGAGCAGGCACTACATCTGGCGCTGGGTGTCTATCGCCTGCGGCAAGCGTTGCCGCTGCGGCTGGCGGCGATCCTGCATCGCCTCGCCTGGTGCGCACGCGAGCGCGGCGACACCGCCACCGAACAGCAATACCTCGCCGAGGCACTGGCGTTCTACGCGCGCGGATATGAAGAGATGCAAGGCGGCGCCAAGGAAGAGCTGCGGGTGCAGTACCTGTGCGGTGAGGTCAACCTGCGCATGGGCCGGCAAGCGGACGCGCTGCAGTGGTGCGCCCAGGCGCTGCGACATTCCGAGATCAAGAGCAACCCGAAGTGGGAGCAGATGCTCAAAGAGCAGTGGCAACTGGCCCGCGAGGCTTCTTCTGACACCCGGACTGAAGCCGAGCGCTGAATGACGGTTCGGTTCGAGGCGCTGCTCACACGTGAGGTCGATCGCCGGGTAGTCACGTGCGCGCTCATTCGACAGCGCGAGCTCCTGGCGGAGCCGCAGTGCTGGACGCGGGGTGCGCTGGCGCGCACGCTGCTCAAGCAGGCAGTGGTGCCTCTGGCTGACAACGCGCTGAGCTGGAGCCTGACGGGCGCGCTCGCACCGAGCATGCTCGGGATCCTGGGGCCGCGGGCGAGCCAGGTGGACTGGCGGCGGCTCCAGGAAGCGTCGCTGGTGGCGTTGTGGGAAGCCCTGCCGGCGGAGCACCCGCGGACCAACCTGGTCACGTCCGACCTGGACGGCTTCAACGACTACGTCGGCACCGATCACCAGGACGTCCTGGATCTCATCGACCGCGCGCTCGATTCCCTCGACGCACTCTAGAAGAAGTTCCTCGGCACTCTCAAAGATCCTCGGCGCATGCGCCGCTCGCGGGATGTATCGCTTCTTTGGAACGGCGCTCCGCGCCGAGGGGGCATCGCCCCCTTCACCCCCGCTTCAGCGACGCTCGCGGTGGCACGCCGTGCACTGTCATCTGGATCGCCGCAAGGGTGCACCTTTCGTTCGGAAAGGCCGCCACCTGAACGTTCAGCCACTCAGGGACACTGCGATGCCGCCCTGCTCCGCTGTTTGCGTGCGAAACCACGGTCGCAACGACGTCGCCTAGCTGCAGGTGCGGGACGGCCCCGACCAAGGACACACCCTGCAGGTACCAAGCGGTGTCAGCACGGCGCCCAACAGCGAGCGTCGCTGAAGCGGGGGTGAAGGGGGCGATGCCCCCTCGGCGCGGAGCGCCGTTCCAAAGAAGCGATACATCCCGCGAGCGGCGCATGCGCCGAGGATCTTTGAGAGTGCCGAGGAACTTACTTTAGTTAAGTCGGTCGCCTGAGGTGGGCTCGAAGATGTGGATCCGCTGGGCGTTGATACGGATGCCGACGCGCTCGCCGATCTGGCCGCTGAAGCTGGACGGGGCCAGCACCCGCAGGCCTGACTCGCCGAAGCGGATGTCCACGACCTGCTCGCGGCCCATCGGCTCGGACACATAGACCTCGCCCTTCAGATGGCCCTGCTCGGACGCGACCAGCTCCAAGTCTTCCGGGCGAACACCTAACGTGACGTTGCGCCCGCCGCCATTCAGCTGCAGCTTCGAGACATCACCAGCAGGGAGCTCGATATCCACCTCGTCGGCTACCGCGCGCAGCGCTCCGGCGCGGCGGAACAGCTCGGCTTTGAGGAAATTCATCGGCGGCGTCCCCACGAACTCGGCCACGAAAATATTCCGCGGTCGCTCGTACAGCTCCTCGGGCGTGCCATACGCCTGCAGCTTGCCATCGCGCATCAGCGCCACGCGGTCCGCCATCGTCAGCGCCTCGACCTGATCGTGGGTTACGAAAATGGACGTGATCGCGAGGTCCTTCTGCAGTCGCTTGATCTCACCGCGCACCTCATGCCTCAGCCGCGCATCCAGATTGCTGAGCGGCTCATCCAGCAACAACACGCTCGGCTCCTTGACCAGTGCTCGCGCCAGCGCGACACGCTGCTGCTGGCCACCCGACAGCTGCGCCGGCCGACGCTGCAGCAATTGCCCGACCTGCACCCGCTCGGCAGCATCCTTGACTCGTTTCGAGCGCTCGGCGCGCGACAGCCCACCCCGCAAGTCGAGCGGGAAGCCGATGTTCTCCGCCACGGTCATGTGCGGATAGAGCGCGTAGCTTTGAAACACCATGCCGATGCCGCGGTCCTTGGGCAGCAGGTGATCGACACGGCGGTCGCCGAACACGATTGAGCCGGAGCTGGGTCGATAAATACCTGCGACCATCAGCAATGTGGTCGTTTTGCCGCACCCGGAAGGCCCCAGGAAAGCCACGAACTCGCCGCTGTCGATCGACAGGTCCAGCGCCTCGACGGCCGCGACGCTGCCGAACTGCTTGGTGAGCTTGTCCAGGACGACTCTCACCCCTTCACTCCCCCGGCATAAATCTTCATCAGCTGCTCTTGCGCGAACAGGAACAGCACCAGCACTGGCGCCACGTAGTACAGACCGAGCGCGGTCAGGATGCCGTAGTCGACGAAGCGGCCCTCGCCAAGCACCCCGCGCACGACCTGGCTCAGAGTCGCCTGGCTGCCGCTGGGCATGAACACGAACGGCAGCAGGAACTCGTTCCAACCCTGGACGAACGCGATCAAGCCCAGGGCGAGCAGCCCCGGCTGGACCAGCGGCATCACCACGCGGTACCAGGTCTTGAAGCGGCTGGCGCCGTCGACCAGCGCGGCCATCTCGAGGTCCCACGGCACCGTATCGAAGAAGCCCTTCATGATCCACACGCCGAACGGCAGCTCGAAGGCAGCTTTGACGAGGATCACGCCGAGCAGCTGGTCGTAGAGATTGAGCTGTCTGAGGACGATGAACGTGGCAATCAAGAGCGAGACCGCGGGAAAGCTGTGCAGCAGGAGGACACTCCCCAGGAAGGTCCTGCGGCCGGGAAACCGGATTCGCGACAGCGCGTAGCCGGCCATTGACGCCACGAGTAACACGACCAGCGCCGTGCCGAGCGCGAAGATGAAGGTGTTGATGGTCAGTGGCAGGATCGGCGGTCGGTTGCGCATCGAGTCGACCGTCTCCTGGGCCCACAAGAAGCGCCAGTTGTCCCAGGTGAAGGCGCCGATGGGCTTCAGGCCTTCCACGCGCGGGAAGAACGAGGAGTACAGCAGCCAGCCGTACAGGACCAGGATGGGCACCGTGAACAGGAACAGCACCACATACGGGATGAGGCGCTGCCAGCCGCGCTCGCCCTGGACTTCCATCAGGCGCTCCGCGCCTGGGGAGTGGGGAGTGGGGAGTGAGGAGTGGGGGGACGCACTCGGGGAGTGGGGGGTGAGAGGTGAGGGGTGAGGCAATGGTGCCTGCGGCGCGATCCACCCAGCCCAATTGCATCGGAACGCCGTAATGCGAGGGCGCTAGTCATGGGCAGGCCGGTTGGCCAATCCTCCCTCACTCCTCACCCCCCAACCCTCACCCCTCATGTGATCTCGATGCGCGGTTCGCTGACCAGGTCGCTGAAGCGGAACAGCCGCAGCAGCACGAAGCTCACTAGCAGACCCATCAGCACCAGGATCGCGGCCATGGCCGCGCCAAGCCCGATCTGCAGATTGCCAAAGTAGCTATTGAGCGCGGTATGGAACGCCCACAGGCTCCACGTTTCGGTGCCGTACAGGCCGGGGCCGCCGTTGGTGGTCAGGAAGATGTATTCGTACGAAGCCAGCAGGCTCATCGACTGGTACGTGAAGAAGAACAGGATCGGCCACTTCAACAGCGGCAGGGTGATGCGGCGGACGATCTGCCAGGCGTTCGCGCCATCCACCCGCGCGGCGCGGATGAGGTCCACCGGGATCGCTTCGATGGCGCTGGTGAAGAGCAGCATGCCCAGACTGCCGCCGACGAAGCCGTTGATCAAGAAGATGAACAGCCACGGGTCAGTGTTGAGCCACGGCCTGGGCTGCACGCCGAGAGGCGCGAGGATCTGATTGAAGATGCCGAAGGGCTGGTCCGCGGCGGCCCACGTCCACATGAGGGCATAGACCACTGATGGCGAGATGCGCGGGAGCAGCCACAGGGCGCGGAAGAGGCCGCCGGTCTTGCGCTCGATCTGCGTACTCAGGATGGCGATCGCGAGCCCACTGATCACGCTTACCGCGAGGGTGACCACCACGTAGAAAATGGTGTTCCAGAAGATGATGCCCGTGAACACGCTGCTGAAGATGCGCTCGAAGTTCTCGGTGCCGACCCACTGCCATTTCGACAAGCCCGTAGCCGTCGACATGTCGGTGAGGCCCATGCCGAGGGTCAGGACAACGGGCACGAAGAAGAACACGAGCACCATCAGCGCCGCGGGGCCCATGAAGAGCAGCGCGGTGGCATTGCGGCGCCACAGCGCGGCGAGGGGTTTCTCCCCCGTAGTTGCGAGGGCCCGGGCGTTCGTGCGCTCAGCGACTGCCACGCTCTAAGGATCCTCGGCGCATGCGCCGCTCTCAGCTCGACGCCGCCTTGGAACGGCGCTCCGCGCCGAGGGGGCTCCGCCCCCTTCACCCCCGCCCATGCTGCTGGCGTCGCCAAGCGTTTGCAGCCCTGGAGGCGCTTGCATGTTCTCGCGCTTGCGAGCGTGAACATCCTGTGCGGGGGGATGAAAGGGGGGCAGCGCCCCCCTTCGCCCCGAAGGGGCGTCCCAAAGCACTTTCGGAACAGCTAGCTTCACTTGACGATCAGCTGATCCTTGATCTGCGACTGCAGCTCGCCGACGGCGACCTCGGCGGCTTGCGCCGGCTGCATCTGGCCGCTCTCGACCGCGGACAGCAGCCGGTACAGCACCTCGTCGTACTGGCCGAACTTGGGGTGGTTCGGGATGAACGTGGTGTAGTCCAGCATGTACCCCGTCGCCAGCAGGAACTTGTCCTTCTGATACGTGGGGTCCGATGTCTGCGACTTCAAGATGGCCAGGTGGGCGCTCTGCACCGAGTGCTTCGAGTTCAGCTCCGGGGTGGTGGCATTGGCGATCACACGGAAGGCCAGCTCGGGGTTCTTGCTGTTGGCGCTGACCATGTAGACCAGCGGATGCGACAGCGTGACCGGTTTGCCACCCTTCTGAGCCGCGGGCACCAGCGTGAACCCGACGTTATCCCAGAGGTCCTGCTCGGCCACCTTGTAGGTCGCCTGCCAGTCTTTCCAGGTCCAGGTGCCCGCGTTGTAGAAGAGCACCTTGCCTGAGGTGACCGTCTCGTGCCACAGGCGGCCATCGGTCCCGAGCATGCTCTCGGGCGTCACCTTGTTGGTGCGCACCGCGTCAAAGTGCACCTGATAGAACTTCGACAGGGCGTCCTTGACCAGGACCAGCTTGCCCGACTCCTTGTCCTGCATCTGGCCACCGTTCTGGTAGTACCAGCTGTAGAAGTCGGCGCCCTGCGACGGTCGGTGGTACCAGCCCTTGCCCGCGTCGACGATCTTCTTGTCGACCGCTTCCTTGGCCGTTGACATCAAGTCGGGCCAGGCGAACTCACCCTTTTTGACCGAGTCGGCGAGGCCGTCGATCTTGTCCTTGGCCCAGCCCATCTTGGCCAGCAGGTCCTTGCGGTAGTAGACCGGCCGCGCCTCAGTGTCCTGCGGGATCGCGTAGGTCTTGCCGGTCAGCTTGACCGAGTCCCACAGCGTGGGGATCAGGTCGGCGAACTTGGCCTCGAACTTCTTGAGCAGCGGGTCGATCTCGATGACGTGACCCGCGGCGGCCCACGGCGCGAGGTCTTCGTGACCCGCCAGGATGATGTCGGGACCTTGCTTGGCCTCCGAGGCGAGGATGAACTTCTGCTTGTAGTCCGACCACTGTCCACCGCTCTCGAAAGTCGCCTCGACCTGCACGCGCTGGTTCGAGCCTTCCTTTTGGAGCTCCTGGTTCACCGTGTCGGCCGCTGCGATCAGGTTGTCGCGGCGATAGAACGACGGCGCATCCGGGCCAATCGTCCACGCGGTGATCTTCAGGACTTCGCCACCGCTGGCTGCAGCGGAGACTTTCGCCTCGACCACCGGGGTCGGCGTAGGTGCCTTGGCAGCGGGGGCAGCGCCAGCGGCGGTCGGCTGCGCGGCAGGTTGGGCGGGTGCGCTGGTGGGCGCAGCGGCAGGCGCTTGCGACGGCGTCGTGGAGCAGGCGGTCGCGATGCCAACCACGGCACCCAGCCCCAGCAGACGCAGCGCGGCGCGGCGGGTCATCATATTCCTCAATCCTCCGTCCGGCATGGCACGTCCCCTCCGTTGGCCCCCATGTTGGGTCAGGGCTTCGCTCAATGCAAGTCAGAGCGTGTAAACAGAGGGAGTGGGGCAACGACCGATAACCGTCGGACACCGCGGGGCGAGCGCGCTGGCGCCCGAGAACACGCTGCGCGCGTTTGAAGTGGCCATCGAGTACGGGCTGGACATGGCCGAGCTGGACGTCCACCTCAGCCGTGACCAAAAGCTCGTGGTCATCCATGACGCCGATCTTGCCCGCCTGGCGGGCCGCGCCGACCGCATTGCCGACCTCACCGCCGCCGAGCTCGCGGCCTTCAACGTGCCAACGTTGAGCGAAGTCTGCGCGCTCGCGCGGGGACGGATGGGCATCTACGTGGAGCTCAAGGGCCCGCGCACAGGCGAGGCACTCGCGGAACTGGTGAACACGGGCGCGGCGGAGGGCGTCACGCTCATCAGCGGGTCGTTTGTGCCTGGCCTGGTCGCGGAGCTCAAAGCGGCGGCGCCCGAGGTGCCGCGGAGCGTCTTGTTCAGCCGGACCACGGTGGACGAGATGCTGCGCGTGTGCAAAGACCTGGAAACAAGCTATGCGCACCCGTGCTTCAGGCCAGTCGACAAACCGATGGTGGATGCGTTCCACGCCGCGCGCCTGCTGGTGATGACCCCGCACACCAACGATGCAGCCGAGGCACGACTGTTCAAAGACATCGGCGTGGACGTCATCGCCACTGACGACCCCCGAGTGCTGGCGATTCCGCGCGCGTGACGCCCAATGTGATCCTGGTCGTGGCCGACGATATGGGCTACTCGGACCTGGGCTGCTACGGCGGCGAGATCAACACCCCGAACCTGGACGCACTCGGCCGCGGCGGCGTCCGACTAGCGCACTTTTACAATACCGCCCGCTGCAGCCCCTCCCGAGCATCGCTGCTGACTGGCCTGCATCCGCACCAGACCGGCCTTGGCATCCTGACCAACGACGATCGGCCGAGTGGCTACCCGGGCACGCTGAACCGCCGCTGCCGCACCCTGGCCGAAATCCTCGCGGACGCCGGCTACCGGACCTGCCTGTCGGGCAAGTGGCACCTCGCGTCGGAGATGCGCCAGCCCAACGATGCATGGCCGACCCGCAGAGGTTTTCAGAGATTTTTCGGCACGCTCACCGGCTGCGGCAGCTACTTCGATCCAGGCACCCTCACGCGCGGCGAGGCCAACGCCGAGCACGAAGCCCAGCGCGAGGACTTCTACTACACCGATGCCATCACCGATGAGGCTGTCGCTTTCATCAGGGAGGCAGAGCAGCCATTTTTCGCGTATGTGGCGTACACGGCGCCGCACTGGCCGCTGCACGCGCGCGAGTCGGATATCCAGCGCTACCACGGGGCGTACGCCGACGGCTGGGATGTGCTGCGCGAACGCCGCATGAAGCGCCTGCGCAGCGAAGGCATCCTCGATGCGTCGGCGAGCTTGAGCGAGCGCGACCCGACGCAACCCGCGTGGGACGCGGCCGACGACAAGGACTGGCGCGCACGCCGCGTGGAGGTCTACGCCGCGCAGATCGATCGCCTTGACCAGGGTGTCGGGCGCATCGTGCACGCGCTCCAGGACACGCAGGTCCTCGACGACACGCTGTTCATCTTCCTGTCCGACAACGGCGCCTCTGACGAGGATCTGCCAAAGATCACGATGGAGCGCTTTCGTACCCGCACCGACCTCGTGCGGCTCGAGACACGCGCTGGCCGCGCGGTGCGCATCGGTAACGAGACCAATATCTGGCCGGGTCCTGAAGACACCTACGCCAGCTACGGCCGAGCCTGGGCCAACCTGTCGAACACGCCGTTTCGCTACTACAAACGCTGGGTGCACGAAGGGGGCATCGCCACACCGCTGATCGCGCACTGGCCGAACGGCGCGCTCGGCAACACCAGCGTCGTCCAGACACCGTTTCAGCTGACCGATGTGCTGCCGACCATCCTGGAAGCGACCGGCGCCCGCCACCCGGACGATCCGGCCATCCACCGGCCGGAGGGCCGGAGCATGCTGCCGGCATGGCGGGGGCAAACCGTGCCCGATGCGACGTTGTACTGGGAGCACACCGGCAACGCGGCGATCCGCCGCGGCCCATGGAAGCTGGTGCGCGAGTTTCCGCACGAGTGGGAGCTCTACGACCTGACCAGAGACCGATCGGAGATTCACAATGTGGCCGCGGCCAATCCGGCGGTCGTTCAGGAGCTCGCGGAGGAGTGGCAGCGCTGGGCGGACCGGGTGGGCGTGATCCCGTTCGAAACCACGCTGAGGCTGTATCGTGATCGCGGGCTGACAGACGAAGAAGCGGCAGGCTGAGTTTCAACATCAACATCAACCTGCGCGGGGGAAGGCATCCATATGGTCACCTGTGTCGTGACGGTTCATGGCATTGGCTTTCAGACGCCGCCCAGAGATCAGGAGGGCATCCCTGGCTACGCGGACGCCCTGCACGCGCACCTGAGCGAGGTGCTGGGGAACGACGTCCTGGGTGACGACCCGGGCCGGGGAAACGGCGTCAAGGGACCGGTCTACGTACACAGCAACTGGCCGCCGGGCAACGGCGGAGTCGAGCTCGGACTGGCGCGGCTCGGCAAGTGGACCGACGAACGACCTGGGCGGGTGACGACCGATCAGCCGCTGGTCAACGCCAACCAACCGCTCGCGCACGTGGCGCTGGTCTATGCGCACCTCGAGGACAAGAGCGCCGCGGTCGGCCCGCTCTTCGAAATCTCGACCATGGCAGCGGTATCGCTGAGCAACTACAGCAGCATCGTCGGGCTGCTGCGCACCGCGATGACCGATGTCGGCGCCCTGCTGCCGCACTGGGGCAGCCATGCTGAGCCAACCCCGAGCCTGCAGGTGCGGGATGACGAGATCCGCGGCGTCAGCGATGCCCCGATGAGCGGCATCTTCCGCACTCCAGGCGGGCAAGCCGAAACGCCGACCGGGTTACTGGCGACGCTGCGGCAATTGGAGAACGACGTCGCGGCATATGTCACGCGCAACTCGCTCCGCCAACGCGTGCGCAGCTTCGTTCAGGAGTCGCTGTTGCGGCTGGCGTACCGGTCCGACGTGGACGGCATCGTCGTCAACTCGCATAGCCAGGGCACGGTCGTGTCGTTCGATGTGCTGCGCGATTTTCCGCCAGTCGCCCGCGGCAAGATCAAAGCATTCGTGACCGCGGGCAGTCCGCTGCGCAAGTACACCGACCTGTTCCAGTGGGGCCGTGAGGTGGGCTGCCTGTACGGGATGGGGCAGTGGAACAACTTCTGGGATACCAAGGATCCCGTCGCGGATTCGCTCAACGCCCCGGATGCGTGGCAGCCGGGCCAGCCGGCCGACCGCACCCGCGATCAGCCAGGCCTGTTCCAGGCGGTCGATCCCGATAGTGGCAACTGGCTGCCGTTCTGGATCGACGAGGCGCTGGTCGACAATCTCACCAACAGCAGTGGTGGTGGGCTGCAGGCGCACAACTACTGGGACAACAAGCAGGAGTTCGTGGCGCCGCTGGCGCAGCTACTGCGGTCCGCCGGCGGGCTGGTCTAGAAGCTTTCGCACCACTCGTAGATCGTCGATGAAAGCCCGCCCCTCGGCGGCGCGGCTTTCGTCGTCGGGCGCGCGGAGAATACTGGCGGGGTGGACCGTTGCCACCACGAATTGGGCGAGCTTGCTGCCGCTGATGGGCTTGCCGCGCTGCTGCGTCACCCTGAATGTCGATCCCAGGAGTGCCTGGGCAGCAGTAGCGCCGAGCAGCACGATCACCTTTGGCTTGACTACCGCGAGCTCCGCGTTGAGCCACGGCAGGCAGGCCCTGATTTCGCGCGCGTTAGGCTTGCTGTGGATCCTGCGCTTGCCCCGGGCGACCCACTTGAAGTGCTTCACCACGTTGGTGACGTAGACGTTCGTTCGGTCGATGCCGACCTCTTCGAGGCCCTCGTCGAGCACGCGGCCGGCAGGCCCCACGAAGGGTTGCCCCGCGCGGTCCTCCTGATCGCCCGGCTGTTCGCCGATGAACATCACGTCGGCCTGGCTGAGGCCCGCGCCGAAGACCGTCTGCGTCCCCGTTCTGTACAGGTCGCACGCTTCGCAGCCCGCTGCCGCCGAGCGCAACCGATCGAGGTCGAGCTGCGTGGGCAGAAAGACGGTTGCGTCCCACGGCAGCTCCGCATCGCTTGCCATACCCTTAAGTGTGCCCAATCGCCTGGCCGGCGAGACCAGCCCGTATCTGCTCCAGCACGCGCACAACCCCGTTGACTGGTACCCGTGGGGTCCTGAAGCGCTGAGCACAGCGCAGACAGCGCAGAAGCCGATCCTGTTGTCGATTGGCTATTCGGCCTGCCACTGGTGCCACGTCATGGAGCGCGAATCCTTCGAGGACCCGCGCACCGCGGACGTGATGAATCAGCACTTCATCAGCATCAAAGTGGACCGCGAGGAGCGGCCGGATCTCGACGGTATCTATATGCAAGCGGTGCAGGCAATGACCGGCCACGGCGGCTGGCCGATGACGGTCTTTCTGACGCCCGACGGCATCCCGTTTTACGGCGGCACCTACTACCCGCCAGACGATCGACCGAACATGCCGTCCTTCGTGCGCGTCCTGAACGCGATTGCCGACGCCTGGCAGAACCGCCGCGACGAGGTCGTGCAGAGCGGCGCGCAATTGCGCCAGCACCTGCAGCAGACGATGCAGCCCTCACCCTCGCGCCAGGCGCTCGAGGCGAGCCTGCTCGACGCCGCCGCGCAGGGCATCGACAGCCAGTACGACCCCGTCGATGCGGGGTTCGGCAACGCGCCCAAGTTCCCCCAGCCGATGGCGATCGAGTTCCTGCTGCGCTACTGGCACCGCACACGCAACGAGCGAGCCAGGAACGCGGCCGAGCTCACGCTCGACCTGATGGCGCGCGGTGGTATGTACGACCAGCTCGGCGGCGGCTTTCACAGATACAGCACTGATGCCACCTGGCTGGTCCCGCATTTCGAGAAGATGCTGTACGACAACGCGCAGCTGGCACGCGCATATCTCATGGGCTACCAGGCCACCGGCAACGCGTTCTACCGCGTGGTGCTCGAACAAACGCTGAACTACGTGCTGCGCGACATGACCGACCCGTCGGGCGGCTTCTACTCGACCGAGGACGCCGACTCCGAAGGGGTCGAGGGCAAGTTCTACGTGTGGACGCCGGCCGAGCTGCAGCTCGTGTTGGGCGAAGAGAAGGACGCGCGCATCTTCGGCGCCTTCTACGACGTCACCGAGCGCGGCAACTTCGAGCATGGCGCGAGCATCCTGCACATGCCACGGACACCCCTCGAAGTGGCGCAGCAGCTCGGGATACCCGAAGCCCAGCTGCTCGAGGTGCTGGAGCGCGGTCGGCAAACGCTCCTCCAGGCGCGCGACCAGCGCGTGCGCCCGGCGCGCGACGACAAGGTGCTGACCGCGTGGAACGGCATGATGCTGCGCGCGTTCGCCGAGGCTGGCCGTGCGCTGTCGGAGCCGACCTACTTGCAGGCAGCGATCAACAACGCCCACTTCCTGCTGACCACCATGCGCGACGCCAACGGCCTCTTCCGCACGTGGAAGCCAGGCCACGCGGCGCACCTCAATGGCTACCTCGAGGACTACGCGAACCTGGCCGATGGCCTGCTAGCGCTGTACGAGGCGACGTTCGAGTCGCGCTGGCTGGAAGCAGCGGTCGAGTTAGCTGACGCGATCCTGGAACGGTTCGGGGACGGGGAAAACGGTGGGTTCTTCGACACGTCCACCGACCACGAGACGCTGATCACCCGCCCCAAGGACGTCTTCGACAACGCCACGCCGTCCGGCAACGCGGTCGCCGCCGACGTCCTGCTGCGGCTGGCCGTCCTGACGGCGAATCCCGACTATCAGCGCGCGGCCCAGAACGTCCTCGAAATGTTGCGCGAGCCGATGGTGCGCTATCCGCTCGGCTTTGCCCGCTCGCTGTGCGCGCTGGACTTCTACCTGAGCCGGCCAAAGGAGGTGGCTATTCTGGGTCACTTCCAGGCAGACGACACGCAGGCACTGCTGCGCGCGACTTTCGAGGCCTTCATCCCCAACAAAGTCGTGGCCGGCGGCAATGCGACTATCCCGCTCCTGGAGGGTCGCGGGCAGCGGAACGCCAAGGCGACCGCCTACGTATGCGAGCACTATGTCTGCCAGCGTCCTACCTCAGATCCAGAGGAATTGCGCGCACAACTCGGTGTTCCCTCTCCCTCTGGGAGAGGGCTAGGGTGAGGGCTGCAACTCGGATACCCTCAAAGTTGAAGTGTTGTCGAGCGAAGTCGTCGCGCTCCCCGTGGGGCGGAGCCAAACGGTCTACACGGCTGGCGAAGGTCCACCGATCGTGTGGCTGCACGGCCTGAACGGAGTCGAAGCCGATCGGCCGATCATCGACCAGCTAGCGAAGCAGCGCAAAGTGTTGGCGCCACTTGCGCCCGGTTTCAATGACCTGGACGAGCTGCAAGAGATTCGCGACATCCACGACCTCGCGCTGCGCTATGACGATCTCCTGGATGCGCTGAGCCTCGAGCGCTGCACCCTGCTCGGCCATTCGTTCGGGGCGATGATCGCGGCCGAGATTGCCGCTCATGCTCCACGCCGTGTCGAGAAGCTGGTGCTGGTCTCGCCGCTTGGCCTGTGGAACGACGACTACCCAGTGACCGACCTGTTCGCGGTCCCCTCGACCGAGATGCCGGCGCTGCTCTACAGCGCGCCACCGCAATCGACCAATGGTGTGAGCACTGATGTCGAAACGCTGGTCGCGCTGGTCAAGGGCATGACGACGGTCGCGCGCTTCCTGTGGCCGATTCCCGACCGCGGGCTGTCGCGGCGGCTGTATCGCATCACATGCCCAACCCTGCTCCTGCACGGCCGCGCGGATGCCTTCGTGCCGGTGCGGTACGTGCACGATTTCGCAGCGGCGCTGTCGGATGCCGAGGTGCACGTGATCGATGGTGCGCACATGCTGCCGCTAGAGCAGACGGCGGCAGTCTCGGAGGCGATCGAACGGTTCCTGGAGGCCCGCAGATGAAATTTCACTTCTTCCACCTGATGCCGTATCCAGACCTGCCCGACGACTTCCGGCAGCGCTACCACGGCGTCTGGGTCGACCTGCCCGCGGCTGAGCTGTACGACCCAGTGCGCGGCCATCAGGTCTACAACGAGTACCTGGATGAGCTCGAGGAAGCCGACCAGCTCGGCTTCGACGGCATCTGCGTCAACGAGCACCACCAGAACGCCTACGGCTTGATGCCCTCGCCCAATCTGATGGTGGCGGCGCTGGCGCGGCGGACCACCAGGGCGAAGCTCGTGATCATGGGCAACTCGGTGGCGCTCTACAACCCGCCCATCCGCGTGGCCGAAGAGATGGCGATGCTGGACGTGATGTCTGGCGGCCGCGTGGTCGCCGGGTTCCCGGTCGGCACGCCGATGGACACCACCTTCTGCTACGGCGAGACGCCGGCGACTTTGCGCGAGAAGTATCGAGAAGGTGTGGACCTGGTACTGCGCGCGTGGCGCGACCCTGGGCCATTCAGCTTCAACGGCAAGTACACCCAGCTGCGCTACGTGAACATCTGGCCGCGACCGATCCAGCAGCCGCACCCACCGGTCTGGATCCCCGGCGGCGGGAGTGTCGAGACATACGAGTGGTGCGCCGAAAACGATTTTCTGTACGCGTATCTGTCGTACTTCGGCTACCTCCGCGGGCAGCAGATCATGGATGGCTTCTGGGAAGCGGTCGATCGCAAAGGCGTCGACGCCAACCCGTACCGCGCTGGCTTCTTGCAGTTCGTCGCGGTGGCCGACAACGATGCCGAGGCGGAACGGCTGTACGCCAAGCACGCGCTGTACTTCTACAACCGCTGCCTGCACTTCTATCCGGGCTTCGCCAGTCCGCCCGGGTACACGAGTGTGGCGACGATTCGCAAGAACATCGAAGGCCAGGTCAAGATGGCAGCCGATCGCTACAAGGAGATCCAGGACCTGACCTGGTCGCAGATCCTCGAGCGCGGCTACGTTGTGGCCGGCAGCCCAGACACCGTGGTCGACCAGCTGAAGGACATGGAGAGCCGCCTGCGAGTCGGCCACCTGATGGTGCTGCTGCACTTCGGCGACATGCCCCGAGAAACGGTCACCTACAACAGCACGCGCTTTGCACAGGAGGTCGCCCCGCGGCTGCGCTCGATCTGGGGTGAATGGGAGGATCGCTGGTGGCCGCGGGACACCCTGCCCCAGCTGGCCGAGCCAGCACCACTACCCAGCGCAGTAACCGCGTAGCATCCGATCTTCTCAACCTTGCCGCCGGGATGCGCGGCGTACTGCGCGAGCGGCAGGCCGAGTGTGAGGCGGTGGGCCGTCTGCCCGAAGAGACCAACCGCGCGTTCATCGAGGCCGGCTTCTATCGCATCCTGCAACCCAGGCGCTTCGGTGGCCTCGAGCTCGATCTGGAAACCTTCTTCAAGGTTATGCAAAACATCGCCCGCGGCTGCCCGTCGAGTGGCTGGGTGCTGGCGCTTACCGCGGGCCACGCGCACTTGCTTTCGGTGCTGTTCTCTGAGCAAGCGCAGGTCGAAATCTTCGGTGACGATGGCGAGTACCGCGCGCCGGCCAGCCTGAACGGAAGCGCATCAGCCACACCCGTCGACGGTGGCTATCGCGTCACAGGCACCTGGAACTACTGCTCCGGGATCGACTCGGCCACGCACTTCATCGGCGGCGGGGCCCGCGTCGTTCGGCGTGATTCACCTCAGGATGGGACGGGCAGCGAGCGGCGGCTGCTGGCGATCGTCCCGCACGGGGAGTTCACCATCGTCGAAGACTGGGACGTGCTGGGCATGCGCGGGACCGGCTCGCACCGCGTGGTCATCGACGATGTCTTCGTGCCCGAGCATCTGACCGGGCCGGCCATGTTCGACTACGCCACCGTGCGCGAGGCGGCCGGTCGTCGAGTGCATCCCAATCCCATGTACCGCTGTGGGCGAATCGCGAGCGTGCTGTGGGGCGAGATGGCCGCGGTCGCGGTTGGCATAGCGCAGGGCGCGCTGGATGTGTACGAAGGCGAGCTGCGCACGAAGAAGATGGCCTCGCCACCGTTCGCGACGCGCAGCGAAGTGCCCGAATACCAGCGCCAGTTCGGCGAAGCCTGGGCGCTGATCGCGATGGCCGAGGCGACGCTCCTGAAGATCGGCCGCGACTACATGCGCTTCTGCGAGGAGGAGGCCGCGGGTGGCGAGCCGTTCGGCGATCAGCGGGACCGGCAGCTGCTGCTCCTCGAGCAGTACACGACCAAACTGGCCGCCGACGCAGTCGACATCATGTTTCGCACCGCTGGCACCAGCGCCACGCGGGTCGATTCCGACCTGCAGCGCTCGTTCCGCGATATGGCGATGATCCGCACCCACTTCGCGGCCCAGTACGAGCGCGGCGCGCAGGACTTCGGACGCGGCCACTTCCAAAATGCCTGAGTACAATCAGCAGCGTGCGGTTCATGTTCAAGCTGATGAACCTGGTGCACCCGTGGCTGTATCGGCTGCGCAAGGGCCGTGGCGTGGACTCGACGCAGGGCGCTCCAGTCCTGTTGGTGACCACGGTCGGGCGTAAGTCGGGCAAGCCGCACACGGTGGCGACGGGCTACATTCGCGATGGCGACGACTTCGTGTTAATCGGCTCAGCGGGTGGACAGCCGCGCCACCCAGCCTGGGCGCTCAATCTGCGTGACCGACCCGAAGCCGAGGTCCAGCTCTACGACCAGCGTTTTCGTGTCACCAGCGAGTGGCTCGCCGGCGAGGAGCGCGAGCGCGCGTGGCGGAACGTCATCGCGCTGCACCCGTTCTACGCCGGCTACCAGGAGAAGGTCGAGCGCCAGCTGCCGCTGGTGCGCCTGCGGCGAGTACTCCCGGCCTAGTCCTCACGCCGCGCCTTCGGCAGCCTCGGCCAGCGCTGCCCAGCGTTCGGTAAGCGTCGCCACCTGTGTCTGCAACGCGGCGTGCTCCTTTGCCAGCGTGCCGAAGTCGCCTTGGAAAGATGCTGGATCGGCCAAGTGGGCCTCCACGGCACGTAGCCGCTCCTCCGCCTCGGTGACCTGGCGCTCGGCCTCACGCAGATCGGCGGCCAGCCGCCGCCGCGCCGCGGGGTCCTGCTGCTGTTGCTGCTGCGGCACTCGCGACCGAGGCTGTTCAGTCGGTTGCGGCGGTGCAGCGCCGGCAGCCTTCGCGCGCAGAAAATCGGAGTAGGTGCCCGGGTACACGCGGATGCCGCCGTTGGCCACTTCGATCACCTTGTTGGCGAGTCGGTTGACGAGGTAGCGGTCGTGCGTGGCGATCACGAGTGTCCCCGGGTACGCAGCGAGCGTGTCTTCGAGCCGCTCGCGCGTCGCAATGTCCAGGTGGTTGGTCGGCTCGTCGAGTAGCAGCAGATTGCTGGGCCGCAGCAGCAGCTTGGCCAGCGCCACACGACTCCGCTCCCCACCAGACAGCGCGCTCACCGGTTTGAACTGATCGTCACCGCTGAACAGGAACCGCCCGAGCAGGTCCCGCACGGCCTGGATGTCCCAGGCGGCCGGCGCGGCCTGGTAGACCTCGTCAAAGGCGGTGTTGCCCGCATCCAGGTGCTCTGACTGGTCCTGCGCGAAGTACGCCGGCCGCACCCCGATCCCGAGGGCGGCGCTGCCGCGCGACGGTCTGTCGCGGCCAGCCAGCAATCGGAGCAGCGTCGACTTGCCTGCCCCGTTGGGTCCGATCAGCGCTACGCGCTCGCCGCGCTCGATGACCAGCGACACATCCTCCAGCACCACCCGCTCGCCATACGCGCGGCGGGCACGTCCAAGCATCATCACTTCGCGACCGCTGGGTGGGCAGGTCGGAAACACAAAGCGCACCACGCGGTCCTGCCGCGCGACGGAGACCCGCTGCGCTTCGAGCCGCGCGAGCATCTTCTCGCGGCTCTTGGCCATCGTCGCGCGGTTCCCTTCCTTGTAGCGACGGATATACGCCTCGACCCGTTCGATCTCCTCCTGCTGGCGCTGCGCGATCAGCCCGACCGCTTCGTCACGGCGCGCCCGTTCAGCGCGGTAGGTGGAGTAATTGCCGGCTGGAAATGTCTCGATGCGTCCCTCGCGCAGCTCGAACACCCGTTGAATCACCGAGTCGAGGAAGTAGCGATCGTGGCTGACGATAAGCATCGTCGCCCGACTGCTCTTGACGTAGTCCTCTAGCCATTCCGTCGCGGCCAGGTCGAGATGATTGGTCGGCTCATCCAGGAGCAGTACGTCGGGTCGACCGAGCAGTAGCCGCGCCAGCGCGATGCGCATCTGCCACCCGCCCGAGAACTCCTCCGTCTTGCGATCACGATCGGTCAGCGCGAACCCAAGCCCCGCCAGCACACGACCGACCTCGGCCTCGATCGCGTAGCCGCCGCGGCGTTCGAACGTCTCGCGCAATTCCGCCTGCTGGTGCACGAGGGCATCGTGATCGGGGCTGCTGTGCTGCATGCGCTGCTCGAGCTGGCGTAGCTCGTCTTCGATCTGCAACACGTCCGCCACCGCCGAGAGGACTTCATCGTGCAGCGTCAGGCCTGGCTGGACGGAGGCATCCTGCGGTAGATAGCCCACCACGGCGCCAGTCGGCAGCACGACTCGCCCACTGTCGGAGTCCTCCAGGCCGGCGGCAATCTTCAGCAGCGTTGACTTGCCACTGCCGTTGGGGCCAACGAGCGCGGCGCGCTCGCCGGGCTTGAGCACCAGCGAGGCACCGGTCAGGACACTCGATCCGCCGAAGGATTTGACGACGCTCTCGATTCGCACGGGCCCGCAGAATAGTAAGCGTGGGGTGCGGCTATCGCCACCTGACCCGACTGGGTGCCTGCTGGGCCTTTCCAAACACGCTGATCGGCCTCGGGTTCGCGTTCCTCTCGTTGGCGGTTCCTCGACCACGCAACGGGCTGCTGGTCGCTGAGTCCAACCGTGGGTTGGCTTACCTGTTTCTCACGCGGCGCGGTTTTGGCGCGATTACCTTTGGTCGGGTGGTGGTCAGCGCGATCCCGGTCACGCCCGACCTGCTGATGCACGAGGGCCATCACGCCCGTCAGTACGAGGTGCTGGGGCCGTTCTACCTACCGCTGTACCTGACCCTGCACGCCCGCTATGGGTACGCGGCCAATCCGCTGGAGCAGGAAGCCGCTGCTTGTGCCCAGCAGGCCCAACGCAAAGCCAGCGAACTATAACCACGTCGCTGCCTCGCGCCCGCGCCCGAACACTGCTAAAGAGCCGCGCACGGCGGCCGATCCTTGATAAGACGGGCCAGCGGCGGAACATGGACACGAATCGGGGCGCACCTCAGGCAGGCGAAGGACGTCTGCAAGCACTGCTGCGCTCTGTTTCGGACACGATCGTCGTCCTCGATCCGGACGGGACGATTCTCTACATCAGCCCCGCCGCCGAAGTCGCCTGGGGTCGCGCCATCGCCGACCTGCTTGGTTCGAATGCACTGGACCGCGTCCACCCGGAGGACCTGATCGCCGCTGGGCAGTTGTTCGCCGCGAGCTGCGAGCAGCCGTCGCGCACGTTCGTCAAAGAGCTGCGCCTGCGCCACGAGTCCGAGGGCTGGCGGGACTTCGAGGTCATCCTGCGCAATCTCGTTGGCGATCCAGCGGTCGGCGGCATCGTCGCCACGTGCCGCGACATCACCCAACGCAAAAGCTTCGAGCGCAAGCTGGAGCAGCTGGCGTTCACCGATCCCCTGACGGGCCTGGCCAATCGCGCGCTGTTCCTCGAGCGGCTACATCAGGCAGTTGAGCGGGCGGAGCAGCACGGCCGACCGATGGCTGTGCTGTTCATCGACCTCGACAACTTCAAGATCGTCAACGACTCCCTTGGCCACGCCGCGGGCGACAAGGTTCTGATCATGGTCGCCGAGCGACTACGGGCGTGCTTGCGCAACGAGTGCACGATCGCCCGGCTCGGTGGTGACGAGTTCACCATCATTGCCGAAGAGCTGTCCGATACCCAGGCTGCAACGTCGATCGCGCACCGGGTGAGCAAGGCGCTGCAGGCGCCGCTCCAGATCGAGGGTCGGTCCGTGATCGTGGGCGGCAGCATCGGGCTGGTGGTGAGCACACCCGGCGTCGATCCCGCCGAGCTGCTGCTGCGCAAAGCCGACGTGGCCATGTACCAGGCCAAGGCGGGTGGGCGCGGGCGCATCTCAGTGTTCGATGCCAGCCAACATGCGGATTCACTCGGGCGGCTCGAGCTCGAGAGCGACCTGCACCAGGCGCTCGACCGCGGTCAGCTGCGGGTGTACTACCAGCCGATCGTCTCGCTGGCCGATGGGTGGGAGATCCGCGCCGCCGAGGCACTGGTGCGCTGGGAGCATCCACAGCGCGGTCTGCTCATGCCCGCGGACTTCATTCCAATGGCGGAAGAAACGGGACTCCTGGTGCGGATTGGCCAGTGGGTGCTCGAGCAGGGGTGCCAACAAGTGCGGCACTGGCAGCAACAGATCGCGCCGCGTCGCTTGACGCTTGCGGTGAACCTCTCGGCTCATCAGTTGGATCACCGTGACCTGGTGCCGACGGTGCTGACTACGGTGCGCGAGAGCGGGCTGGATCCGCGGCGGCTGTCACTCGAGATCACCGAGAGCATGGTCATGCGCGACATCCAGGGCACGGTCGCGCGGTTGGCCGCGTTGCGTGAGCAGGGAATCCAGTTCGCGATCGACGACTTCGGTACGGGCTACTCCAGCCTGAGCTACCTGAAGCACTTCCCGGTGAACACGCTGAAGATGGACCGCCTGTTCGTCGCCGATGTCGACAGCGATGCGTACAACAACGCGCTGATGCGCAGCGTCATTGCTCTCGCGGCCCCCCTCGGCCTGCGTGTGACCGCCGAAGGCATCGAGACCCAGGCCGAAGCCGACACGCTCCGCGCCCTGGGCTGCTACGGCGGCCAGGGCTACCTGTTCGGCCGCCCCCAACCCGCCGCCGAGTTCGGAGAGCTCCTCCAAGCCCGAAGCCTCCCACACGCAGCCTAACCCGGCTGCTGGTGGATGTTGATCTCGTCGCCCAGGCGGGTAGCCAGGCGCACGCCTTTGACTTTGGCCGAGAGCTCGCCCGTTTCTTTGAACTCGAGTTTAAACCACGTGGGGTGGACCGACTCGCCGTCGAGGCGAACGTCGACGAGTTTGCCGTCCTGCAGGTAGACGTCCAGTGTGCTCACCTGCCGCATACTGTAATTCGTGGGCGTCGCCCTCGCGCTGTGCTGTGTCGTGGGCAGCGTGCTCGGGGCGCAGAGCCTGCACCAGCAGCGCATCGGCTACAGCGCGGAAGCGAGGCCGATCGACGTCTACGCCGTCGGCGCGGGCAAGACCAACGTCCTCATCGTGGGCGGCATCCATGGCGGGTACGAGGCCAACACGAGCTGGCTCGTCTGGGAGCTGCTGACCTTTTACCGCGAGCAGCCCGAGCTCGTGCCGCCCGATCTCAAGCTGATTTTCCTGCCCGAGGCCAACCCGGACGGGCTACGCAATGGCACGCGCGAGCTGGCCAGCGGCGTCGACGCCAACCGTAACTGGCCCACCGCCGACTGGACGGCCACGAGCTACGAGCCTGGCTTCGTCATGTTGCCAGACGGCGGCGGGCCCGAGCCGCTGTCTGAGCCCGAGACCATCGCGCTGGCCGATCTCATCACCGCCGCTCAGCCAGTGGCGGTTCTCTCCTACCACTCGGCCGGCGGCGTGGTGATGGGCGGCCCGGCCGCGCGGCAGCAGGGGCTGCTGCGCGCTTATCTCGACGGCGCGGTCGGGTACGTCTACGTCGAGTGGGGGCTGTACCCGGTGACGGGCGACTTCGCGCAGTGGCTCGAGGACCAGGGCATCGCTACGGTCGAAGTCGAGCTCCAGGACCACTTCAATCCTGACTTCGAGCGCAACCAGGCCGGCGTGCAGGCAGTCCTCGAGGCCATCGAATCGATGGCCGTGAACGATCCGTCATACTAGTCCCCAATGCTGGCACGTCTGCGCCTCCTTCCCCAGGACGATCGCTTCTTCGACCTGTTCAATCGCAGCGCCGCCAACAACCTCGAAGGCGCGGCTGTGCTAAACGAGCTGTTGACCAATTACGTCGACATCGACCGCAAGGCCCGCCACCTCAAGGCCATCGAGCACACCGGCGACGAGATCACCCACGAGGTCTTCCGTGCCCTCAACCGCACGTTCGTCACCCCGCTCGACCGCGAGGACATCAGCCACCTGGCGGGAGCCCTGGACGACGTCATCGACTGGATCGAGGAAGTCGCGCGACGCGTGCGGCTGTATCGCGTCGACGAGCCGACGCCGATCGCGAGGCAGTTCGGCAAGGTCATTCTCGAGCAGTGCGAACACATCGCCAAGGCCGTCCCGCTGCTGGAAGAGCGCCGCTACGCCGAAGCTATGGAGCGCTCGACGCAGGAAATCCACCGTCTGGAGAACGAGGGTGACGACCTGCTGGCCGAGGCCATTGCCACGCTGTACGACGGCGTGACCGAGGTCCCGCAGCTGATCAAGGCGATGCGTTGGAACGACGTCTACCAGCTGCTAGAAGACACCACCGACAAGGCCGAAGGCGTCGCCACCGCGCTGAGCAACATCGCGCTCAAGAATGCCTGAGCTGACGCCGAGCTCGGAGCTGGCGCTCCTGCTGCTCATCGTCGTGCTCGGCCTGGCATTCGACTTCATCAACGGCTTCCACGACACCGCCAACGCCATCGCCACGGTCGTCGCCACTCGCGTCCTGTCGCCGCTGCGGGCGGTGTTGATGGCCGGCATCCTCAACTTCGTGGGCGCGCTGTCGGGTACCGCCGTGGCCACGACGGTGGGCAAGGGCATCATCCCACCCGAGATCTCCACTCAGGCCCTGGTCATCTCGGCCCTGGTGGCAGCCATCGTCTGGAATCTGCTGACCTGGTACTACGGTCTGCCGTCGAGCTCGAGCCACGCGCTGATCTTCAGTCTGGTCGGCGCGGGAGTCGCCAGCGCCGGCTGGAGCGGCATTCAGCTCGGTGGACTCGAGAAGACCTTCCAGGGCCTGGTGTTCTCGCCGTTGCTCGGCTTCACCGCGGCCTTTCTGGTCATGGTCGCGCTGCTGAACGTCTTCGCGCGCTCCTTCCCCGCCACCGTGACTCGTATCTTTGGCCGCGCCCAATTGCTGTCCTCGGCGTATATGGCGTTCTCGCACGGATCGAACGATGCCCAGAAGACAATGGGCGTGATCACCATGGCCCTGGCGAGCTACCTGCACTGGGGCGGCACCAACTGGGAAGTGCCGCTGTGGGTCATCCTGGCCGCTGCGATCTCGATGGGCCTGGGGACGTCGATCGGCGGCTGGCGGATCATTCGCACGATGGGTCTGCGGGTCGTGCAGCTGCGGCCAATCGACGGTTTCGCCGCCGAGACCGCCGCGGCCACGATCATCGAAGCGGCCAGTCGGCTCGGGGTGCCCGTCTCGACGACTCACACGATCAGCTCCGCCATCATGGGCGTTGGCTCGACGCGGCGCCTGTCCGCGGTGCGCTGGGGCATCGCCGGGCAGATTGTTATGGGGTGGGTGCTGACCATTCCGGCGTGCTTCCTGATGGCGTGGGCGTTCCGTAGCCTGCTGCACCTGTTCGGCGCCTGAATGGCTCCCCGCCCGCGCGAGCACATCGCTCGGCTCGAGCCGTACGAGTGGGAGGCGATGGCCAGCGACGTCGCCCGCGCGGCGGGCATTCGCGAGTCCGAGGTGGTGCGCTTCGATACCAACACCAGCGGGTGGCCGCCGGTGGCCTGGGAGCAGACGGTGCTGGACGCGCCGCGGCTGCCAGCCAACGAATATCCCCACCCATCGAACGAGCCGCTTCGCTCGGCGCTCGCCGCACACCTCGATGTGGCCCCCGACCAGGTCGTCGTGACCTGCGGCGCCGACGAGGCGCTGTTCCTGATCGCCAGCGTCTACCTCGGGCCCGATCAACTGGCGGTCGTAGCGGATCCCAGCTTCTCGATGTTCCGCGTGGTGAGCGAGAGCGTCGGCGGGCAGATGCTCAAGGTGGCGCTGGACGAACAGTGGGAGATGCCGCGCGAGCGACTGCTGGAGGCGGTGCGCGATCCCAAAGTGGGCGTGGCCTGGCTGTGCAGCCCAAACAACCCGACGGGGCGGCTGCTGTCGCGCGAGCTGGTGGAGGAAGTGCTGCAGGCGGCGCCGGACGTGCTCGTGTGCATCGACGAGGCGTACTACGAGATTAGCGGCGTGACGTATGCCGACCTGGTGACGCGCTACCCGAACGCCGTGCTAGTGCGGACCTTCTCGAAGGGCTACGGCCTGGCGGGAGCGCGTATTGGCTACCTGGTCGGCCAGCCGGCGGTCACCCGAACCATCGAGTCGGTGCGACTGCCACAGAACATGACCGCGTTCGGCATTGCCGCCGCCTGTCGCGCCTTCGCCGACCAGGACGGCCTACGGCAACGCGTCGCGGCAATCGTCGCGGAACGCGAGCGGCTTACGGCCGAGCTCGAGCGGCGCGGCTGGCGAGTCCTGCCATCCGTGGGGAACTTCGTGCTGGCGCAGCCGCCGCGCCCGGCCGCGGAGACGGCGGCATGGCTCCAGCAAGGTGGTCTGATCGTGCGCTCCTACAGCGGCCACCCGCGCATGAAGGACTGGCTACGCCTGAGCGTGCGCTCGCCCGACGAGGACGATCGCCTGCTCAGACGTCTTGACGACTACGCGCTTCGCGCGCCCTAGCGGCGCACTTCGGGCGCACTCCCGCTAAACGCTGCGGCGGCGACGGGTGGGCTGACCTCGGGGGCGCGCGGTGCAGGCTTGATGCCGGTCACGCTGATGATCTCCTGCTCATCGAGTGTTTCCTTCTCCAGCAGCGTGGACGCCAGGCGATCGAGCGCGGTGCGGTGCTCACGCAACAATCGCACACCCTCGGCATAGCACTCGTTGAGAATCCGCTCCGTCTCCTCATCGATCAGCTGCGCCGTGGTCTCGCTGTACGGCTTCGAGCCGCCAAATCCAGCGTACGGATCACGGCCCAGGAACGGGTCCTCGCGTGGCGCCAGAGTGACTGGCCCCAGCCTGGGGCTCATGCCCCAACGGGTGACCATCTGGCGCGCCATGTCGGTGGCTTGCTGCATGTCGTTCTCCGAGCCGGTCGTGCGACCGCCGTAGACGACTTCCTCAGCCGCTCGACCACCCATCGCGCCCGTGATCCGTGCGCGAAGATATTCCTCGCTGTAGTTGTGCCGATCGTCCTCGGGTCGCTGGTACGTGACGCCGAGCGCCTGGCCGCGCGGCATGATCGTCACGCGATTGACCGGGTCGGCCTCGGGCACGAGCAGGCCCAGGATGGTGTGGCCACCCTCGTGGTAGGCGACGCGCTCGCGTTCGGCCGGGTTCATGACGATGCTGCGGGCAGCCCCGAGCACCAGCTTCTCGAGCGCATCCATGAAGTCCTTGTGATGGACCTGGTCCTGGTTGCGCCGCGCGGCCATGAGCGCCGCCTCATTGACCAGGTTGCGCAGGTCAGCGCCAACCAGGCCCGGCGTCGAGGAAGCGATGATCTTGAGATCGACGTCAGGCGCCAGCGGCACGCCACGCGTGTGGACTTTGAGGATCGCCTCGCGTCCAACCTTGTCGGGCGGATTGACCGTGACCCGTCGATCGAACCGACCTGGTCGCAGCAGCGCCTGGTCCAGGACATCGGGACGGTTCGTCGCGGCCAGGAGGATGACGCCCTCGCGCGAGGAAAAGCCGTCCATCTCGGTCAGGATCTGATTGAGCGTTTGTTCGCGCTCATCGTTGCCGCCAAAGCCGCCGGCGCCGCGCGCGCGGCCGATGGCATCCAGCTCGTCGATGAAGATGATGGCCGGCGCCGCTTCGCGTGCTTGCTTGAACAGGTCGCGCACGCGGCTGGCGCCGACGCCAACGATCATCTCGACAAACTCACTAGCGCCCATGCTGAAGAACGGCACATTCGCTTCGCCGGCAACTGCTTTGGCGAGCAGGGTCTTGCCCGTACCCGGTGCGCCGACCAGTAGCACGCCCTTGGGCACCGCGCCACCCAGGCGCGTGTACTTGCTCGGCTCTTTCAGGAAATCGACGACCTCGACGAGCTCTTGCTCGGCTTCCTCGATGCCGGCGACGTCGGCAAAGGTGATGCGGACCGCGCCTTCCTCGGACTGGTCGTAGCGCTTGGCGCGACTGCGACCGAGGCCGAACGGGCCGCCGCCGCCCATAGCGCCGGCGCGCGTGGTCAGCCACACGAAGCCAACGATGAGCAGCAGCGTTGGACCGAAGCTCAGCAGCAGCGTCATCCACCACGACCGCGGCTCGTCGATTGGCCGCGCGTTGATGACCACGTTGTGCTGCTCCAGCAGCGACTCGAGGCCGGTATCGGCGAACTCGGGCCGTACTGTCTGGAACAGGTTCGATGGCTTCGCGTCCTGCTTGTCGGGCGGGTAGGTAACCGGTTGTTTGAAGGTGCCCTGGATGACGTCGGCGCGACTGGTGACCTCGATCACGTTGTCGCTGGCGACTTGCTCTTTGAAGGACGTGTACGGGACGTCGATGCGCGCCGGCGTCTGCTCGGGCAGGAACAACTGCACCAGCAGGTAGTTCAGGACCAGGACCAGGATGAAGCTGACCCACCAGGGTCGGGGCCGCATGCGGTTCGGCGGCGGGGCGGCGCCTTTACTCGACGAGGGTTGAACGTCGTTCGGGCCGGGCGGACGAGGCCGCCGGCCGTTGGATGAGGGCGCGTCGCGGCGCGCCACGGCTGCCTCCTGACGCGGAGGCTGGCTCTCGGTGGCCATGTGGGTTATGTCCTTGCTCGCATCTGACGTGCCAATGGCCTCGATTGTTGCACCGCGGCGACTGCCTTGCATCCGTAGCAGAACGCGGATTCGTCCAACAAGTACCGGGTCTTGCGTCCCCGAAGGGAAGGGGATCGCTGGCTCGCAGTTCTTAGAGGGGCCACTCCCGCGCTACCAGCCGCGGCAGCAGGGGCTCGACGATCTTGTACGTGGCGCCCCACAGTTTGTATGGCCCCAGCCGGTAGAAGGAGATCGAGCGCGGACCAGGCCAACCCGGGAGCTGCCAATCTTCCACGCCGTGAGACGACGGCAACAGCAGATCGTCCACGCGTACCTCGAGTATCTCGTCGATTTCGGTCTCTTGCCGGCGCCAGGTGGGGGGTGCGCCGGCCAGCCGACCGAGAAATGGCGCTACGCGGAAGCCCGTCGCCACCGTCTCGATGACCGGCAACGCGGCAAGCACCGCAACTTGAGCAGAAGGCAGCCCGATCTCCTCCTCGGCCTCGCGCAGCGCCGTGTCCATCAACGTCGCATCGGAGGCCTCGCGGCGCCCGCCAGGAAACGCGATCTGGCCTCCGTGAATTCCATGCGGCGAGCGTCGAATGAACACCAGCCGAAGGTCCCCATCCGGATCGCGGTACACGGGAGCAAGCACTGCCGACTCCACCAGCGACAAAGTGGCGCGCAGCGTGGTCAAGCAGCTACCCCAGCCTCGGCGTGCGGCACGAATCTCTCCAGCGAGCGCAGGTGACCAGCGGCGTCAAATCGCATCTGGTACACCGTAGCGGGCTCGATATACGGCCTCGGGAAAATCGAAGCGTCCAACGGCAGACCCTGCAGCGTTCCGACCAGGATCAGGATCGGATCACCGTGCGAAACGCCGACGATTTCGGCGCCCGCGTGCCGCCGCAGCATCCGCAGCAGCCAACGCTGCATACGGTCATGGATGCTCTGTAACGATTCATCGTCGCCAGCACGCGGGTGGGCGTAGAAGTCCCAGTTGATGCGTTCCAGCGACGTCAGTGGCTGACCCTGCCAAGCGGTGCGGATCTCCACCAGGTCGGAGTCGATGCGCATCCTATCGAGCTGTGGTTGGCAAGCCATAATGGCCGCGGCCGTCTTCCGTGCGCGCAGCATGGGGCTGCTGTAGATCGCCGTCAGCGGCCGCGGCCGCAAGAAGTCAGCCAGTGCTTCGGCCTGCCGCAGACCCTGCGGTGTGAGCCGGATCCGCGGCAGCCGCCCGTACAACAGCTCCTTGGGATTGTGTGCTTCACCGTGACGCGCCAGCCACACCGTTGTGGTCATAGGCGCTAATGGATCACGATCTGGGCCACCGTATAGAAGATCCCAATCACGAAGCTCCCGGCGAGCACGGCAGCGGCGACGCTGTTCTCGTCGAAGATTTCCTTCATCAGCTTGTAGCGCTTATCGAGGATCTCGAAAACGATCGCTACCAGGATGATGGACACGGCGCTCCACAGGATCGTGCTACCGAGGGATTGCAAGAAACGAACGATGTCATCGGAGGACATCAGCGAGCGGTCCCTTCCTGCTCGGATCGCGGATAGATCGTCTGCACGTCGGCTGGCTTCAGTTCGCGGCCGAAGAGCAGGGCGATGTGGGTGGTCCAGATACCCAGCACTTCGGCTCCTGACTCGCCCTCGGGCAGGTCTTCCGTTGGCTCGAGCTCGAAATACACGTTGTCGCCAGGGTTCGTCGGGTTGATGTCGCGCCAGACTTCGGCTTTCGGGAACGTGCCCGCACCAACCGGCCGCGCGAGGAAAATGCCCGTCGACAGCAGGCGGTAGACCCGATCCTCGAACTCGAACAAGGTCGGGTTTCGGGCAGCAGTCCCCTCGCGCACCCGCGCCTCGAAGGCTTTGAGGGCGCCACCCTGCTCGGGATCACAGGTGAGCGTCTCGAACTCGGCCGAATCCTGGTGCAGCACCACCGTGCGCTCGTACAGCACATTGCCTTCAGGCGCGACCGACAGCATGCGGCCATCGTCGAGCACGTTCCACCGCCACTCGCTGACTCGCCGGTTCAGCTCCTCCCGACAGTCGAGGACCGACTGCACGACGGCATCGCCGTAGTCCCACATGCTGACTACGTCACCCGGCAAGAGGGTCTCGAGGGTGGGCTGCCGCAGCTGAGGATTGACTTTGTCAGGGTCGAGCGCACCCTTCACTACCCGATTCAGGCGGTCGAACATGCGCTGAGTTTACCGTCGGCCACTCGGCGCGCGGCTAGAACCAATACCTTTGCTGCCCGAGCTACCCGTGCTGGGCTTGCCCGTGATCGTGGACCCACCGCCCTTGACGGCGCCTGTCGATCCTGCACCACCCTTGGGCGCGCTGTAGGCCTGGCTGCCGCTGGAGAAACCGCCCTTGCCGGTGGCCGCCGAGCCACTGACCGACGGAGCTTTGTTGGAGGCTGCCACACCGCCACCCGTCCCCGAGCTCTTCCCCGCGGTCGCGTACGGCGCCGGCTGCACTTTGCTGTAGTCGGGAGTTTGCGGGCGGCTGGAATCGAGGCTGCCGTGCAGCGACTCATCGCGACCGAACGTGCCCGTCGGCGGATAGCGGTACGTCGGGGTATTCGGACCGTAGGTGCCGCGCTCACCGGGCGCCGGGTTGTTGATGATGACCGTGCCCTGCCCGCGCCCGCCGAAGCTATTGCCCACGAGCGTGCCCAGGAAGAACGGGAACCACGGCGAGCTGAATCCGCCGTCGCGGTCGCGACCATCGACGGTGATCGGCTCGTCCTCGCGCAGGTGCAGCGTGGCATCGCCGCCGCCTTGCGGCACGTCCAGGAAGGTCTTCTCAGGGTCGCGCACCATCTTCAGGTTGCGCGTTTCGAGTCGGTGAATGGCGCCTGAGGCATCCGAGTAGTACAGCTGGTACCGCTCGCCATCGAAGTGAATGGAGTCCTTTTGCACCGAGTACTGGCCGGGCTGGGTCGGGACGCCGCCACTGCCCGAGCAGGCGCTGGTGATGATCAAGCTTGCGGCCGCGAAGACCGCGATGAACGTGCGCATCTTGCGCATTAGACGGGCGCCGCCTTCGCGCAGTTGCAGTGTCTCAATACGGACAGACCTGCCCGCGCCCGAGCGCTTGGCCAGCTTCGGTCAGGGAGCGACAGGCAACGTCGAGCTGCGTCACCGCGCCGACCTGCCATCGCTGCCGCGCCTCGAGCATCGCTGCGGTCGGCTCGAACGGCTGCTGGAGCAGTCGGTTGGTGCCACACACCGCGAGCAGCGCATCGGCGGCCGAGCGCATCGCGGGCCAGGCTGGCTTGACGTCGACCAGACCGGGCTCGCCCCACAGGCGATTTTCCACCTCGCCCACCGTGTCGCAGGCGGCGTCGATGCGCGGCGGCTGTTCGCGCAGCGCCGTGCGCGCCTCGATCAGCTGGTCGAGCAGCCGCGCCATCTGCGTTCGCTGCGGATCCGGCAAGCAGGCTGTCAGCAGCAGGACGGCCAGTATCAGGACCTTTCGGTTCATCCTGAGCGCAGCGAAGGATCTACCGTCGCGTTCGTAGATCCTTCGGCTCCGCCTCATGATGAGGCTGATGACCTGATACGCCTTTGTGGCGCGGCGAAGCTTGCGCCAAACTGACGCGGCCCAGAACATGTGTTCTGCAATGCGTACAGATGTTCTAGGCGGCGTCTGGATCGACGATCCTGTTGTCGCCGTGTTGATGAGTTCGGCGATGGTCTGTGTGTTCCTGGTCGCGCATGCGCGGTTATGCGGGGACGGCGACGTTGGGCAGCTCGCTCAGCGCGCTCTGGATCGCTTCCGCTGGATACGCGTAGTCCTGCAATTGCCCGGCGAGGTAGGCGTCGTAGGCGCCCATGTCGAAGTGCCCGTGGCCGGACAGATTGAAGAGGATCACGCGGCGCTCACCCGCTTCGCGAGCCGCGCCCGCCTCGTCGATGGCTGCGCGAATGGCATGCGACGACTCGGGTGCGGGCACGATGCCCTCGCTGCGCGCGAACTGGATGGCCGCCTGGAACACGGTGTTCTGGCCATACGCGCGCGCCTCGATCGTGCCGGCGTCGACGAGCTGGCTCAACAGCGGCGCGGCGCCGTGGTAGCGCAGCCCACCGGCGTGGATCGCCGGTGGCACAAAGCTGTGGCCGAGGGTGTGCATCTTGACCAGCGGGGTGAGTCCGACGGTGTCGCCGAAGTCGTAAGCGTACGAACCGCGGGTCAGGCTGGGACACGCTTCGGGTTCGACCGCGATGATGCGGGTGGTCTTGCCCTCGCGCAGCTTGGCGCCAGCGAACGGGAAGGCCAGTCCAGAGAAGTTCGAGCCGCCGCCGACACAACCGATCACGATGTCCGGGTATTCACCGGCAATCTCGAGCTGCTTTAGCGCTTCCTGGCCGATCACGGTCTGGTGTAGCAGCACGTGGTTCAGCACCGAGCCGAGCGAGTAGTGCGCATCATCGTGCGTCGCCGCGTCCTCGACCGCCTCTGAGATCGCGATTCCCAGGCTGCCGGGCGACTCGGGGTCCTGTTCGAGGATCTTCTTACCTGACTGTGTCTTGCCAGACGGGCTCGAGAACACCTCGGCGCCGTAGGTCTGGATCATCGAGCGGCGATAGGGCTTCTGGTGATAGCTCGCCGCGACCATGTACACGGTGCACTCGAGGTCGAACAGTGCGCATGCGAACGACAGCGCACTCCCCCACTGGCCAGCACCCGTCTCGGTCGTGAGGCGGCGGATACCTTCCGCCTTGTTGTAGTAAGCCTGCGCAACGGCAGTGTTGGGCTTGTGGCTTCCCGCCGGGCTGACGCCCTCGTACTTGTAGTAGATGTGCGCGGGCGTATCGAGGACCTTTTCGAGCCGATGCGCGCGATACAGCGGCGTCGGACGCCACATCTTGTAGATGTCGCGCACCTCATCCGGGATCTCGATCCTGGGTTCCTGCGACACCTCCTGCCCGATCAGCGCCATGGGGAACAGCGGCGCGAGGTCGGCGGGTCCAACGGGCTGGCCAGTGCCAGGGTGCAACACCGCCGCCGGCGGCCGCGGCAGATCGGAGACGATGTTGTACCAGTGGGTGGGGATGTCGCGTTCGTCGAGCTGAATCTTGGTAGGCGCGTCCGACGCAGCCATGGCCGTGTGTCCTCCCCAGGTAGGTGCGGCCTATAGTAGTGCCTCGCATGGCTCCCGAGGACACAGGCGTGGCCGACGAGGGCATTCGGGCACAGCAGCTCAAGTGGCTGGAGATGCTCGAAGCGGTCATCACGCGCATGGCCGACAACCAGTTCAAGCTGCGCGCCTGGGGTGTTGGGCTGGGTAGCGCCATCATCGGCTTCGCTGCCAAGGACAACAACCCGAAGGTCGCGCTGCTCGCGCTGCTGCCTGCGCTCACCTTCTGGCTGCTCGATGCCTACTACCTGGCGCTCGAAGAGAAATTCCGCGACAAATACGCGAAGGCGCCTACTGACCAGAAGACCGCACCAAGATTCGAGCTGAAGATCACGGACTGGAAGGTGACTGACCCACTCCCGAAGCTGGTCAGGCCGGGCGTGTTTCTCGTGTACGTGCCCGTGCTGGCGCTGGCGCTGATCGTCGGGCTGGTCCCGTGGCCGAAGTAGTCCCCGACATCGTTCTGCAAACGGAGATCGGCGACGGGCAGTTCAGCTGTCAGGGGTTTTCGGGGGTGCCAGCCGCTACCAGGAGTTGGATCTGCCTGGTGTCGTCGGGTTCCGACGAGAGCCGCGCCAGCGTCGCCGCGCTGTCGACCGAGCTGGTCGCTGTGCTGCTCGGCTCCAGCCCGGCGGTGGTTGTGTCGGAGGTGCCCGGCGCCGAAGCGCCTTCGGCGTTCGATCCGTCGCGCTATCCCGATCGCCACAAGGTGCTGGTCCTGGTCGGCTCGGCGAAGCGCCCGATCCCGGAGCGTTCGTGGTACAGCACCTGGCACGACGCTGCCGGCGGCACGGTGATGACGGCCCTGCCGCCAGGCGCCTTCCTGGACATGTTCGATGACGCCATCACGCGGCAGGATCCCCAGCATTGGCTGCTGGCCATCAACGCTGCGCGCTGGCAGCACCACCCGGCTGAGGTGCTCGCAAGCATCATGGCCGTTGCCGAGATCACGTCCTCGGCTTCGCGGGTGTTCATCAGCTATCGCCGACTCGAAACGCAGTCGCTCGCGGTCCAGCTGTTCGATGCCTTGACCCACGAGGGCTTCGAGACGTTTCTCGACCGCTTTTCGATACCCGTCGGACTGGACTTTCAGCGGCGGCTGACCCAGGAGCTCGAAGACAAGTCCATGGTGGTGCTCCTGGAGTCGCGATTCCTGAAGGACTCCAAATGGACGCAGCACGAAGTCGATTTCGTGAAGCAGTATCGGCTCGGCCTGGCCACGCTGCGCATGCCCGACGTCCGCGAGAGCGACCGATTGCCATCCGCGACGATTGGCAGGCAGCTCGACCTGCAGGCTTCGGATTTCGTCCGCGCACCACAATTGGTGCCGAAAGCCGACGATCCGAATACGTCGATGTTCGAGTGGCCCGAGCTGCGGCGCGATGCCCTGGAGCGAGTCGTCGGCGAGATCAAGCGCGCCCACGCCGACGCGCTATTCCAGCGCCGCTACCGCTTGCGCGACGACCTGCGCATCGCGCTGCGCAAGGCCGGTCTCGAGCCGGATGAGGTCATTCGACGAGGCGCGGCTGGACGAGTTCGCAGAGCACATCGCGAGGCAGTCGTGGCCCTGAACGAAGGTGACGTGGTGTTCCTGTCGGCAAGCGTTCCGACCCGCCGTCCGTTTGTCGACGATGCCGAGCCCGCTGAGATCGAAGAAGCGATCGTCAGCGTCGCTCGGGCGGTGTTTTCTCGCTCGGGGAGGATGCTCTTTGGCGGGCATCCAAGCGTGTCACCGCTGATCGCCTCAATTGCTGGCGCCTATGTCGCGCCCGACCCAGACCGTCCCGTCGCCAATCGCCCGATCGTCACTTTCCAGTCGGAGCACTTCAAACACCAGCTACCCAACGAAACGTGGGAGCTCCACAGCATGGGCTGATCTGCGATCGAGTGGACGCCGCCCATCGGCGACAGTCGCGATGACAGCCTGGAGCTGATGCGGCGCACCATGCTGGACGTGGCAGGCTTCGGCGCGGAGGCCATGGCCCGCAATCAGCTTCGACCCCCAAAAGTGATGATCGCCATCGGCGGCATGGAGGGCATCCTCGACGAGGCCAGGATCCTGCGCGAGTCGGGCCGCCAGACGCCGATCTACGCCTTCGTCAGCGGCGGCGGCGCGGCCAAACGCCTGGTGCGCGAGGTTCCGGGCGTGCACGACCTCGAGGCAGAGTTCCGCGTGGCCCATGCGGGCTACCTGCCGCGAGGCATGCGCTTTCCGCCATACGCGGCTATCGCGCAATGGCTGCTCGACCGCCGCATCATCGACGCGGTTCCCGACTAGGCAGCTACTGGCGGGATGGAGTGCGGGTCGAGATCGGCCTGCTCACGCGGCGACTGCTCCGCCAGGTGCAGCACCCGCGCGTGAGCGCTGATCGGGTGCGCGTGGAGCAAGCGCTCCAGCCGTGGCGGCAGCTTGGGATCGAGCAGGATGATGTCGGGCGCGACACTGGTCGCGACCCGCAAACAGCCGTTCGCGCTGTGCGTGGCGTAGGCGACGGCGCCATCGTGCTGCAACCGCGCTGCCACAGCGTCGGCCAGCCCGGGCTGCTCGCTCGCCACCACGATCATCTGCGTCACGGCACTGGTCATGACGATTACGCGGCGCGCTCCTCCGGGGCTCGGAAAGACTCGCGGCTTGCGCGGGGCGGAACGATGGTCAGTCGACGGCAGCCCATGCACAGGAGCACCGCGGCGCGGTTCCCGTAGCGAGGCGGCGTAAACCACCGCACATTCCTCGATGAGCAATAGTGACAGTGCTGCATGTCTTGGCCTTTCCCGTGTGTGTACGTCACGCCGAGCCGGTTGGATGCCCCAGTTGGTGACATCTAAAGCACGGGACGTGCCAAAGCCCCGGAATGTTGCGCTCGTAATCGTTACGTAACCGGCGCCAGGGGTGAGGTTCGCGACTTTGTGATGTGAAGCGGCTGGGCGGCTACAATTCCTGACACGAGGCCGGTTGCGATCATCTGTTATGCCCGTCAGCGTGGTTGGCGCGCTCATAGACGAGTGCCCTCACGCGACGCTCGGCAACTGCGTGACCGAAGCTGCCGGCTGGTTACCTGAAAGCTGAAAGCTGGACCATGCTTGAACGCTCCCGCAGGGTTGTCCTGCTGATTGATTACGACAACCTGCAGATCTGTGCGTCGCGCGACACACCTGGCCGCGAGCTGCAGCTGACCCCCGTGGTGCAGCTGGCTCAGAAGTACGGCACGGTCATCCTTGCCCGCGCGTACGCCGAATGGAATCTGTCCACTGAACGCCTGGCTGTGTACAAGGCCGGCATCGAGCCCGCGTTCGCGCCGGTGCTGCGCACCGAGAGTGACCGCAGCGGCAAGAGTCTCGCCGACACGGTCATGGTGGCCGAGGGAATGGATATGTTGTGGACCCTGTCGCCAGAAGTGGTCGTACTGGCCACCAGCGACAAGGACCTCATCCCCCTCGTGCGTGTCGCCAAGCAGCGCGGCGCCTTCGTGGTCGTCCTGGGCTCCGACTTCACCGCCATCCCGTTGCGCGAGATGGCCGATGACCACATCACCTACAAGCAGCTGATCACCGACAGCAGCGGCCGCTACACCACCGAGGCGCCGGCTGGGCGCCAGCCCGCTGCACTGCCAGAGCCTACCCGCAGCCGCCGCACTACGCGCGAGCGCAATGGCCGCGAGCCGCGCCAGGCAGCCGCGACGTCGACGACAACCTCGACACCGTCACGGACCGAGAGCCGGCAGGACCGCGAGCCGGCGCCCGCCGTCTCCACCGCGACGCCCGAGCCGGTCGCGCCGGTTGCCACGGCAGCACCAGGCGAGAGCGATGGATCGATCGGCGGACGCCGCCGACGACGCCGCGGCAGCCGCCGTCGATCCGAGCGCGTCGGCGCACCTGGTGAAGGGACTTCTGCCGAAGGTGGCGAGGGCGCAGCCGACGACGAAGCCGCCGCTCCGCCCGAGACCGCGGCACCGCCCGAAGCCGTAGCGCCCGATGCTGGCGCTGACGCACCAGCCGCGCCCGCGCCGCGCACCCGCCGCCGTCGGACGACTCGTGCCACCGTCGAAGGTGAGGCCGAAGCCGCCGCGCAGGTGCCTGCTCCTGAGGCAGCCGCGGCTCCCGAACCGAGCGCACCGCCCGCGCCTGAGGCGCCCGCCGCTGAAGATGGCGAAACCGAAGCGCCCGCACGGCGCCCACGGGCCCGCCGTGTGGCCAGCGCCTCGCGTGGGCGCAGCCGCGCCGTCCGCTAACTCTTTCTCGAAGCGCCTACGAGCCGGCGTCTAGACGCACGGGCGCGCGCAGCGTGGCGCCGCGGCCGAAGTCCCGGCCGTCCCGTTTCCACGGCGGCACCTCGATGCTCAACGTGTAGTCGCCGGGCACCAGGTCCAGCCCGAGTGGCACCGTCTGATCGACGTTGCTCGCATCATCGGGCCGCACGTCGAGCAGTACCGGCTCCGCCTGCACGACCGGTTGATCGCCTCGCCCCAGAAGCTTGGTGCGCAGCCGTACCTGGATCAGGCTCGTCGACTGGTTGTTGACCATCAGGTTCAACTTCATCGACTCGCCCAATCGGTAGCTGCCCTCGACGCCGCTCACCAGGATGAGCGCGTCGTCGCCCTCGTACTGCAGGACACGTCCCTCGGGCGTATCCAGCACCACGGCGCCCGGCGATGAGCACGCCGCCGCCAGCACACTCGCGCCCGAAACCACGCCAGCGAACCAGGCACGTCGGCTGAGCACAGGGTCGGCCACGCACACAGTTTAATGATTGGCACGCATGACCTGGCGAAGCTACCTCAGTCACCTCGAGTGCAGCGCGTGCGGCACGCGCCATGATGCGGACCAATTGCAGACCGTGTGTACGGCGTGCGGCAAAGTCCTCTTCGCCCGCTACGACCTCCCCGCCGTGCGCGGCGCGGTCCTGCCGAGCGACTTCGCGAGCCGCCGCTGGGACATGTGGCGGTACTGGGAGCTCCTCCCGGTGCGCGATGCGCGCAATGTGATCTCGCTCGGCGAGGGGCTCACCCCGCTGGTGGAGCTTCGGACCCAGGCCACGCGTGCCCTCGGACTCGAACACGGCCGGGTGCTCCTGAAAGAAGAGGGCCAGAATCCCACCGCGAGCTTCAAGGCACGCGGCCTCTCAGCCGCGGTCTCGCGCGCCAGAGAGCTTGGCGCAACGGCCATCGCGTTGCCCAGCGCGGGCAATGCCGGCGCCGCCGCGGCCGCGTATGCCGCGGCCGGTGGTCTCGAGGCGCACGTCGCGATGCCGCGCGATGTGCCCAAGATGAACCGCGTCGAGGTCGAGGTCTACGGCGGGCTGTCGAAGCTTGTCGGCGGTCTCATCAGCGATGCGGGGCGGCTGATTCGCGAGCAAGCCCCCATCCACGGCTGGTTCGACGTCTCGACGCTGCGCGAGCCCTACCGCCAGGAAGGCAAGAAGACGATGGGCATCGAGCTAGCCGAGCAGGGCGGCTGGGGCGTCGACTGCCTGCCCGACGTGATCATCTACCCCACCGGCGGTGGCACCGGCATCGTCGGCATGTGGAAGGCTTTCGCCGAGCTCGAGGAGCTGGGCTGGATCGGCTCGCGACGGCCGCGCATGGTTGTTGTCCAGGCCGAGGGCTGCGCGCCGATCGTGCGAGCGTTCGAGCGCGGTGAGCGGTTCGCCGAGCCGTGGGCCAATGCCCAGACTGCCGCTGCTGGTCTTCGGGTGCCGGCGGCGATCGGCGATTACCTGATCCTGGACGCGGTCCGAGCGAGCGATGGCACGGCCCTGTCTGTGTCCGAAGAGAGCATTCGCCAGGCGCAACTGGAAATGGGCCGGCTGGCCGGCGTCTATGCCGCTCCCGAGGCCGCTGCCACGTGGGCCGCCGCGTCGGCGTTACGCAGAGGAGGATTTCTCAGCGGCCAGGAGCGGCTCGTGCTGTTCTGTACGGGCTCGGGGCTCAAATATGCTCCGCCGACCATTCCCTCTCCCTCTGGGAGAGGGTTAGGGTGAGGGCCTCCCCCGGAAGGGGCGCGGGGGGCGCGCGATCGATCGGGCATAGATCGCGTGCCACCTCCGCGCAGGCCGTCGTGCTTTTGCGCTCCGACACTCTCGAAAGAGGCACAGTCCGTGCCACGCTCCTCACGGCTCAGTTAACGATTGTCTCGACTGCGTGAGAATGGGTTACAGAACGGCGGTCTTGAACGCGTTCTGCTGGCGCATAATTTCGTAACCGACCAGGCAGAAAGTCATCGCCACGTTCAACGAGTTGGCCATGCCGTACACGGGCACCTCCACGCACAGGTCGGCCTCAACCAGTGCCCATGGCGCGATACCAGCGCGCTCGTGCCCGAATATCAAGCACAGTGGCGGGCGGTAGATGCCGGGCGTCCAGTACGGCACGCTGTGGTGCGCCTGCTCCACCGCCACGCACTGGTAGCCCTTTTCGCGTAGTGTCGACAGCACCGTGGACGCGGAGGCGTGGTACTCCCACGGCACGAACGGAATGGCCATGACCGCGGTCTTGGTGATCTCGCGCTCGGCGCGATCCTGAACATGTCGTGGCCGCGGATCGTCCATGTGAGCGGGGTGCCCGGTGATGCCGCACAGGTAGAGCCGCTCCACACGCAGCGCATCGCACAACCGAAAGATCAGGCCGACGTTCGCCAGGCTGCGGACGTCGTCGAGCACCACGCTGATGGGCACCCTCGGCAGCTGCGCAAACGCGTCCGCGTCGGGCTTGCGGGCCACGAGCTCGGCGGTGGTCAGCGCAGGCCAGCGCGGAGAGGGTGGCTCCGGCAAATCGGGCGTCAGGCCCAGTACGGTACCGTGTCCGAGAGGGAGAGCACATGAACAGTCGACGCGAGTTCCTCAAGCAGGCACTCGGTGGAAGCGTGGTGCTACTCGCCGCGGCCTGCGCGCCGAGCGCCAGCCAGCCCGCCCCAACCGCGCCGCCAGCGGCCAAACCGACTGAGGCGCCCGCCGCGAAGCCGACAAGCGCGCCAGCCGCGGCCACGACCGCGCCCGCTGGCGCCAAGCCGACTGAGGCGGCGAAGCCCGCCGCGCAGGCGCCAGCCAACATCTCGGGCGCAACGGTGTCGCTCCTGCAGTGGAACCACTTCATCCCGACTGCCGACCCGTTCTTCAAGCAGCAGGCCGAAGCCTGGGGCAAGCAGACCGGTGTCAACATGACGGTCGAGACCATCAATGCCAACGACCTGGTGCCGCGCTTCACCGCCGCCTTGCAGGGGCAGTCGGGTCCCACGATCTTCCAGATGCAGCACCTGCAGCCGTTCGCCTTTGCCGAAGGCCTTCAAGATCTCACCGATCTGGCCAAGGAGATCGAGCCGAAATACGGCAAGTTCTACGACCAGGTCAACACAAGCGGTCTGGTCGACGGCAAGTACCGCGGCATCCCGTACAACATCGTCGGCGCCGCCTTCGTCTACCGCAAGAGCATGTTCGACAAGGCTGGCGCGAAGATTCCGACGACTTGGGATGAGCACCGTGCAGCCGCAAAACTGCTCAAAGCTACCGGCAAGCCGTTCGGTCAAACCTTCGGCCAGACGTTCGGCGATGCGCCCAGCTTCTTCTACCCCTTGATGTGGGCGTTCGGCGGTAAAGAGCTACAGGAAGACGGCAAAACGGTCGCCATCAACTCGAAAGAGACGATCGCGGCTGTCCAGTTCGGCGCCGATCTGTGGAAGGATGGCCTCGACGAACGAGGTCTGAGCTGGGACGACAACAACAACAACGCCGCCTTCCTCGCCGAGGAGATCTCGTGCACGCTGAATGGCGCGAGCATCTTCTTCGTGGGCTCGGGTCTCGATGGCAAGACGCCGGCCAAGGAGTGGGCCAGCGACATGGACCACTTCCTGATGCCCAAGGGGCCGGCCGGGCAGTTCGCCTGGTACACCGCGTTCACACACGGCATTCCCACGTACGTCAAGGGCAAGGACAGCGACGCGTCCAAGGAATTCCTGCGCTACGTGTACGACCCCAAGCAGTTCGACGCCTGGTTCGAACAGAACAAGGGCTACTCAGTCGGCCCAGGCGAGCGGACCGAGCAAAGCCCGATGTGGGACACCCTGCCCAAACCGTTGGCGCCGTTCCGCGCCGCGGGCAAAGTGGGTCGCGCGCTGGGCTACGCCGGTAAGCCGAGCGCGAAGGTGCAGGAAGTGCAGTCCAAGTACGTCATCGTGAATATGTTCGCGCGCGCGGTCCAGGGCACCAGCGCCGAGGAGTCCGTCAAACAAGCCGAAGCGGAGATGAAGCAGATCTTCAGCTAGGCTTGTCTTTATGACGGTGCAGAGCAGCGCCGCCCTCGCCGCGGGCACCCGCCGTAGCCGCGCCGCGACCACCGCCGCGGGCTGGCTGGACCGCGAGGGCGTCGTCGGCTACTTGCTGATGACCCCGGCGCTGCTGATGTTGGTCGTGTTCATCGCCTATCCGTTCGTGCTGGGCGTCTGGTACAGCATGAGCGACGTCAAGATCATCGGCCTGGGCGACTTCATTGGGCTCAAGAACTACGGCGACCTGCTGCAGAGCCCGGTGTTCCAACAGACGGTCCGGAACTCCTTCGTCTATACAGGCACCGCAACGGTGTTCAAGCTGGGCCTTGGCCTCGCCCTGGCGCTGGTCATGAACCAGTACTTCCCGTTCCGCGCCCTTATCCGCGCCAGCGTGCTGCTGCCGTACATCGTCCCCACCGCGCTGTCCACGCTGGCCTTCGTGCTGATCTTCCACGCCACCCTGACACCGTTGCCATGGCTCTTCCGCCCGCTGGGCATTCCCTTCCCCGCCTCGGGCTTCCTTGGCGATCCCGCGCTGGCCATGGGCAGCGTGATCTTCGTCAACATCTGGCGCGGCACGCCCTTCTTCGCCATCTCCCTCCTGGCGGGTCTGCAAACGATCCCGCTCGACCTGTACGAGGCGGCCTCGATCGACGGCGCCAACGCCTGGTCGCGCTTCCGCCACGTCACGATCCCGCTGCTCATGCCGGTGCTCACGATCGTGATGCTGTTCTCGATCATCCAGACCTTCTCCGACTTTCAGATCGTGCAGGTCCTCACGCGCGGCGGCCCGACCGACACCACGCACCTTTTCGCCACCCTCGCCTTCCAGATTGGGATGCAGGGTGGTCGACTCGGTCAGGGTGCGGCGGCGTCACTGTTCATGCTGCCGTTCCTCGGGCTGCTGGTCATCGCGCAGTTGTGGTACACGCGGCGCAACGCGGGTATGTAGATGGCAACTCTTGCCCTCGCCTCGCGCCGCCGTAAGCCTGTCAGTTACTACGTCTATAAGCTGTTTACGTTGTGGCTACCGCTGGCCTTCTTCTTGCTGTTTACGCTTGCGCCGTTCTACTACATGTTGATCGTTTCCATAAAAGATCAGCAGTTAGAGGTCAATCTACCGCAAGTCTTTCCGTTCTGGCCATTTCATCCGAACTTCGATCAGTACGTCGATCTCTTCGCCAGGACGCAGTTTCCGCGTTGGGCGTTGAACACGACCATCGTCGCGTGTTTGAGCACGTTGGTATCGCTCACGTTCGGCATTCTGGCCGGCTACGCGCTGGCGCGGCTCCGCTTCCGCGGCGCGGGCTTACTCGGCATCATCTCCTTCGTCACCTATCTGGTGCCGCAGACGCTGCTGTTCATCCCGCTCAACATCGTGATCACCCGGCTGCCCGTGCCGCTGTTTGTGGTCACCGTGGCGTTCTCGACGGTCGCGGTTGGCCTGCCGCTGCTGATGCTGGCGGTGCCGCCCGAGAAGCGCGTGAACTGGGGCCCGCTGGCGTCGTGGCTGCCCGCGATCCTGCTGCTGGGCATCGGCGTGTCACTCGGCTTGTGGGGGCTGACCGCGAAGGGCGCGGCGCTGGACGAGATCGAGCTCGGTGGCGCGACCAACCTGTCCAACACGTTGTGGGCGCTGATTCTGACCTACCCGACGTTCCTCGTCCCGTTCTGCACCTGGCTGTTGACCGGCTATTTCCAGTCCATCCCGCGCGAGCTCGAGGAAAGCGCGCTGATCGACGGCGCCAGCCGCATGCAGGCCATGCTGCGCATCGTGGTGCCGCTGGCGCTACCGGGCATTTTGTCGGCGTTCATCTTCGCGTTCACGCTGAGCTGGAACGAGTACATCTACGCCCTGGTCTTTCTGACCTCGACCACGAACAGGACCATCCCGGTGGGGGTGGTGAACGAGCTGATTCGGGGCGATGTGTACTTCTGGGGCACGCTGATGGCTGGCGCGCTCCTCGGCTCGGTGCCCGTGGCGGTGGTGTACTCGTTCTTCGTCGACAACTACGTGTCGGGCCTGACCGCCGGCGCGGTCAAGGGCTGAGGCGACATACTTAGGGCACCATGCCAGCCACCAGCATCAATCTGCGCGAGCTCCAGGGGCCAATCAAGACCCGCTACCAGGAGCGGCCCGAGGCCGCGAAGATCACACTGCGTGTCAAAAGCCGCGGCAGCGACCTGTCCGACCCATTGCACTGCGCGATCGCGCCCGAGGCCAATCAAGACGTGACGTGGAGCTCAGGCGCGCACCCGGGCGTGGGCGGCGTCGGCGACGTGCCGTGCTCAGGCGACCTGTTGCTGGGCGCGCTCGCGGCATGCCAGGAGATCACCATCCGTATGGTCGCGGCGGCAATGGGCATCGAACTGGAAGCGCTCGAGGTCGAAGCCATTGGCGACTTGGACCTGCGCGGCACGCTGGGCATGGACCGCGAGGTTCCCGTCGGTTTTTCGAGTATTCGTTGCGAATCACGGGTCACGGTCAAAAACGATGGCCGACCCGAGCGCGCCAAACGGCTGCTCGAGAACGCCGAGCGCTACTGCGTGGTGCTCAACACGCTCCGCGGCGGCGTATCGGTCGAGAGCAAGTTCGACCTGCACACGACGACGTGACATAGCGTCTTTGGGTCGGGGGAGCCCTGCGGCCCGCTCTCGGATTCGTACGTCTTCGGGTCGGGGGGGGCGCAGCCTCCCCCGACCCGGAGAAGTAGACGCACGAGAGCGCAGGCTCCCCCGATCCGGACCTGGCTCAGAGCACACAGGTCGAGAGCGCTAGTTGCCCATGACCATGCCGCCATCGACGATCACGGCCTGGCCGGTCATGTAGTCGCTGTCGCGGCTGGCCAGGAACGAAATCACGGCGGCGACGTCTTCGGGCTGCTCGGGTCGGCCGAGCGGGATGGGGGCGATGCGCCGCTTCCAGGCTTCGCCGATCTCCCAGCCTTCGAGCTCGCCCCATTCGGCGTCGAGCTGCTTCCACATCGCGGTGTCGACGATGCCCGGGCAGATGCAGTTCGAGGTCACCTTGCTCGGCGCGAGCACCGTGGCAGCGGTGCGGGTGACGCTCATCACGCCCGACTTCGCGGCGGCATAGTGCACGGTGTGCGGCGTGCCACCGCGGAACGCGGCAATCGACGCAGTCTGAATCAATTTGCCGCGCAGCTCCGAGCCCTCGGCCGGCTGCTGGCGGATCATCCGCTTGGCCACCGCCTGCAGGACGAAGAACACCGCCTTCAAGTTGACCGAGATCATGCGGTCCCAATCGGCCTCCGTGAGGTCCAGCATCGGCCGTGCCTGGATGATGCCGGCGTTGTTGAACAGCACGTCCAGTCGACCCCAGCGCTCATAGGCGGTGTCCACCATGCGCTTGATGTCGGCAGCTTTCGTGACATCGACCTGGATGGCTGTCTGGCCGAGGTCCTTCGCCAGGCTGTGCACTGCGTCATCGGCAAGGTCAGCCAGGAGCAATTGGGCGCCATCAGCGGCGAGTCGGCGAGCCGTGGCGGCGCCGATGCCACCGGCAGCGCCAGTGATCAGGACAGTTTTGCCTGCGAGTCGGTCGGTCATGAGACCAGCAGATCGTACAGTCGCCGCTGCCGTTCGGCCGCCGCGCGATACCGCTCGGTGTGCTCACGGCGCGGCTCGTACGTGGCCTCGACCTCGGGTCGCAGAGAGTCGAGCGGCCGATCCAACAGCCCGAGCGTTTCGAGCGCAAGCAGGCTAGCGCCACGACTCGACGCCTCGAGCTCAGCCGAGGCGAGCACCGGCCGACCCAATACATCGGCCGTGATCTGCAGCCATGCCGGCGAGTGCAGCAGCGCACCGCCGGTGGCGATGACCTCGCGGCCGCTGGGCATGGCCTCGAGCAGGATGCGATCGAGCTCGCCGAAGCGCAGCGCGACGGCTTCCAGGGCAGCGCGCACGATCTCGACTGGCCGCGTGCTCAGTCGCAGCCCGAGGATCGCGCCGCGCGCGTCATGCGCCCAGCCCGGGCTGCGCTCCCCAGCCCAGAACGGCAGCACGGTCAGACCGTGCGCATCGGGCTCGCACTCAGCTAACTCATCCTCTAGCGAACGAAGCGATGGCAGGCGCAGCGAACGCCGCAACCAGTCGAACAGGCTGCCGCCGTCATTCAGCGCACCGCCCAGCACGACCCGCCGCTCATCGACACGGTAGCACCACGTCCCCCACGGGATTCGCAGGTTGCTCGGCGGTGTCCAGACGACCCGCTCGGCGCCCGACGTGCCGATCATCAGGGCGAAGCGTTCGGGCGTGGTGCAGCCGGCGCCGATGTTGCTGCACGCGCCGTCACCGACAGCGGCAAGCCACGGCACGTTTTTCAGAGCCGGCCAACGGCTGGCGGTCGCCGTCTGGCGCAGCGGCACGATCGGCGACAGCTGCTCCGGCGCAACCCGCAGCACGTCGAGCAATTCGGCATCCCACTGCAGCGAGTGCTGGTTCAGCAGGCCCGTGCCTGAGGCCATCGAAACGCTGACACCCGACGCGCCGGTGAGCTGTTCGAGCACGTACTCCCCGAACGACATCCAGCGCTGAACCCGCGCGAACAGCGATGGCGAAGCAGCCCGCAGCCACGCGAGCTTGGCCGGCCAGTAGCTCCAGTGCAGCACGCAGCCTACCCGTCCATGGACCGCCCGCTCATCGAGCTGCTCGCGCAGGGCCTCAGCCTGGTCTCGACTCCGCGCATCCATCCACAAGTACAGCGGCGTGAGCGGCTTTCCAGAGCCATCGACGCCGAGCAGGCTGTGCCAGAAGGTCGACACCGCGACACCGACGACCTCAACCGCGCTCCCGCGCACCGCCTCGTCGACCGTGCCGCATAGCTGTGCGAGCAGCCGTGCCGGATCGAGCTCGGCGCCGCCATCTGCCGACACCGTCGGCTGGTACGCGACGTGGCAAGGGCGCCCCCGACGCCGATGCGTGCGGACGTCATAGAGGCTGGCGCGGCACGACGAGGTGCCGACGTCGAGGGCCAGGATTGCGCGGCGATGCCGGGGCATCAGTGCCTCAGGATGACACAGCGCACTCTTTCGTTACAGTGTGGCAATGCCGCAGGCTGCGCCCTTCGGCGGCTGGCGATCTCCGATCAACGCCGCTCTCGTCGCCGCTGGCGAAACGCCAGTGGGCGCCACGACCCTCTCCGGCCAGGACGTCTACTGGCTCGAAGGTAAGCCGCTCGAAGGCGGCCGCTATGTCCTCGTGCGCTTCGCCAACGATCAGCGCACGGAGTTGACGCCGCGGTCGTTCAACGTGCGCACGCGGGTCCACGAGTACGGCGGCGGCTCGTATGTCGTGCACGGCAGCACGGTGTTCTTCTCGAACTTCGCGGATCAGCGGCTGTACCGCCAGGACGACGGCGGGGAGCCACGCGCGATTTCCCCCGAGCCCGAGACCCCCGCGGCCCTGCGCTACGCCGACGGCTTCGTCACCGCCGACGGGCAATTGCTGATCTGCGTGCAGGAGCGGCACCCCGCGAATGGCGAGGAGGCGATCAACGAGCTGGTGGTGCTGCCTACCGATGGCTCGAGTGCACCACGGGTGATCGCCAGCGGCCACGACTTCTTCTCGAGTCCACGCATAAGTCCTGATGGCGGTCGGCTGGCCTGGCTGACCTGGGATCACCCGCGCATGCCGTGGGACGGCACCGAGCTGTGGGTCGCCGACCTCGCTGCCGACGGCCGTGTGAGCGATCCGCGCTGTGTGGCCGGCGGCCCCGAAGAGTCGATCTTCCAGCCCGAGTGGAGCTCCGCAGGCGAGTTGCACTTCGTCTCCGACCGCACTGGCTGGTGGAACCTGTACCGCCTCGATGGCGGTGGAGCGCGCGCGCTGGCGCCGATGGATGCCGAGTTCGGCACACCGCAGTGGGTCTTCGGGCTCTCCAGATACACATTCGTCGGTGATGGCAGCATCGCCTGCTTCTATGTCCGCGACGGCTTCGAGCACCTCGCGCTGCTGCGGCCGGGCCAGCCGCTGCAGACACTCGACCTGCCGTACACGAGCTACTCGGGTCTGCACGCGAACGGCGACACGCTCGTGTTCAGTGCCGCGTCGCCGACCGACGCGACGGCCGTGATGCACATGGATCTGCGCACCGGCGAGCGCCAGGTGCTGGGGCGCACCCTGGCGCACGACCTCGACTCGCGCTACGTGTCGCGGCCGCGGCCCATCGCGTTCCCGACGGGCAATGGACAAGCCACCGCGCACGCGCTGTACTACCCGCCCACCAACGTCGATTTCGTCGGCAATCAGGGCGAGAAACCACCGCTCATCGTGGCCAGCCACGGTGGACCGACCGCGATGACCACTGCCCAATTGAATCCCGAGATCCAGTTCTGGACGAGCCGCGGCTTCGGCTTCGTCGACGTTAATTACGGCGGCAGCACTGGCTACGGTCGACCGTATCGCGAGCGGCTGAAGGGCACCTGGGGAATCGTTGACACCGAGGATTGCATCAACGCCGCGCGCTACCTCGCTGCAGGGGGCGAAGTGGACGGGGAACGGCTGGCGATTCGCGGTGGCAGCGCTGGCGGCTACACGACGCTGTGCGCGCTGGTCTTCCACGACGACTTCGCGGCCGGCGCCAGCTACTACGGTGTCGCCGACTGCGAGGCGCTGGCCACAGACACACACAAGTTTGAGTCGCGCTACCTGGATGGCCTGATCGGGCCGTACCCCGAAGCGCGCGAGGTCTACCGCCAGCGCTCGCCCATCCACTATGCCGATGAGCTGTCGTGTCCCGTGATCCTGTTCCAGGGTCTCGAGGACCGTGTGGTGCCTCCGGAGCAAGCAGAGCGGATGGCCGAAGCGCTGCACGCCAAAGGGCTGCCCTTCGCCTACCTGGCGTTCGAGGGCGAGCAACACGGGTTCCGCAAGGCGGAGACGATCCAGCGCACGCTCGAAGCGGAGCTGTACTTCTACTCGCGCGTATTCGGGTTTCCGCTGGCCGACGAGATCGAGCCCGTCGCGATCGAAAACCTCTAGTCCTGAACGGGTGTCCTTAGCAGAGCGCATGCTCGGCGCCGCCGCTGGTGGGGCTTACACTCGGAGGAATGACCACCGCCGCCGAAGTCCAGGACAGGACGCTCGCGCTCAATGGGCTGCGCTTTCACTACCTGGACTGGGGAAACAGCACCGCTCCAGTGTTGATCGCAGTGCACGGTTTCACCAGCCACGCCCACAGTTGGGACACGTTCGCCAGGGCGATGCGCGACCGTTACCACGTGATCGCGCTCGATCAGCGCGGCCACGGCGAGACCGAATGGGCGACTGACTATCACGCCGCGCGGCGTGTCGAAGACCTCGAACAGTTCATCCAGCACCTCGGTCTGAAGAAACCAACGCTGGTCGGCCTGTCGATGGGCGGCCGCTGCGTGTACCAGTTCACCGCCAAACATACCGACCAGGTCGAGCGCCTGGTTATCGTCGACATCGCGCCCGAGTCAGCAGCCGCGGGCACAAGCCGCATCAGCGCAGGTATACAGGCGCAGGACGTCTTCGATACTCCCGAAGAAGCCTTCGCCGTCGCCCGCGCGGCGAATGCACGGCCGCCCGACGCAGAGCTCCGCGCGCGAGTGCAACACGGGCTCATGCGGCGCGACGACGGCAAATGGACGTTCCGCTACGACTCTGCGCTGCGGCACACCCCAGGAGCACGCGCCGTGGCTACACCAGAGGAGATCGAGCGGGACTGGCAGTCGCTGAAGAACATCACCTGTCCCACGCTCCTGGTCCGTGGCGAGTCCAGCGACATCCTGAGCCCCGAGCACGCGCAGCGCATGGTGGCCTCGATCCCCAACTGCCAACTGGTCGAGGTGCGCGACAGCGGCCACTCTGTCCCGCTCGACAACCCGACCGGCTTCCTGAGCGCCGTCGAGCCGTTTCTGACCTAGCGGACAGCCACCTCCGTGGTCTTCAGCGCGGGCTCGGGCACGAACGCGGGCATCACCTCAGCCGCGAAGCGCCGCATCTGGTGCAGCGTCTGCGCGTGCGGCAGCAGCCCAAAGTTGAAGTAGCAGATCACCTCGCTTATGCCCGCGGCCTCCACTCGACGCAGATGGTCGACCACCTGGTCGCGGGTACCGGTCACGATGCTTCGCTCGCCGAGGTCCTGCGGCTGCATGCGGTTGATGCGATCGACGATGTCGACGAAATAGCGGATGTGCGGCGGCGCCGTCTCAGGATTCGAGGGAAACGCTGGCGCGACATTCTTCAGATAGAAGAGCAGCCGCTCTTGCGCCGCGCGCACTTCGGACTCCGAATCAGCCAGGCACGTGAAGTACGAGCACATCGCCTTCGATTCGGGGTAGCCGGCTGCTGTAGCCAGCTCTTTGAACCGCGCTACCGCTTCGGCCAGCGACCCGAACATCATCGCCGCGGCGAAGGGCGCGAAGATGATGTTGAAGCCGTTTTCAGCCGCCATGCGCATCGTCGGCTCTGAGAAGCACGCGACGTAGATGGGTGGATGCGGTTGTCTGAGCGGCCGCGGATAGATCGTGATTGGCTCGGCGATATGGTGGTGCTGGCCGTGCCAGGTGACGCGTTCTTCGGACAGGAGCTTGCGCACGAGCAGCAGCTCTTCGTCGAAGCGGGTGCGGCTCTCCGCGAACGGTGTCTCGAACCCGCTGTACTCGCGCTCGTCGTATCCACGGCCCGCGCAGAACACGGCGCGGCCATCGGACAGCAGGTCGAGCAACGCGTACTCCTCGGCCATGCGCACCGGGTTGTTGATGGGCAGTACCGCGGTGCCCGGCGCGAGCAGGATGCGAGTCGTTCTGGCGGCGATGTAGCTCAGCGCCTGCGACGGCACCGGCAGCACCCCAAACAATCCGAAGTGGTGCTCGGGCAGCCAGGCTGAGTGGAAGCCGAGCTGGTCCGCGGTGATGGCCTGCTCGACCACGTCCAGGATGAGCTGATTGTGGTTGACCTGCCGTTCGGCGTAGCCAGGCGGATTGTCGGTGAGCGAGAAGTAGCCGAATTTCATGCCAACCGGCTTCGGCTTCATCCTGAGCGAAGCGAAGGATCTACCGCAAGATCCTTCGGCTGCGCCTCAGGATGGGGCATTTCTCGAGCCGCGGCGCGGTTGCGGGCCATCTGCGCTGCGAGGTCGATCGCCGCCAGCAAATTGGCCTCGTTCGCCTTACCCGTGCCCGCGATGTCGTAGGCCGTGCCGTGATCGACGGACGTGCGCACGATCGGCAGCCCCAGCGTGACGTTCACCGTGTCGTCGAAACCAGCGAACTTGCTCGGAATGTGGCCCTGGTCGTGATACATCGCCACCACGGCATCGAACTCGCCACCGGCCGCGCGGAGAAAGACCGTGTCTGGCGAAACGGGTCCGCTCACGTGATGGCCCTCTGCGCGCAGGGCATCGATAGCCGGCTCGATCCGCTCCTGCTCCTCGCTACCGAACAGGCCGTGCTCGCCGGCGTGGGGATTCAGTCCGGCGATGGCCAGGTGGGGGTCGCGGCCGACGATGTCGCGGGCGGTCGCGGCCGCCAGCCGCGCGGTGGTGATGATGCGTTCTGGGGTCACGAGCTCGATCGCGCGGCGCAGCGAAACATGGGTGGAAACGTGGACCACGCGCAGGCGGTTCGAGGCCAGCATCATGGCCACGCTCTTCTCGGGCACGCCCGCGAAGCGCGCCAGGAGCTCGGTGTGACCGACACCGACCCAGCCGGCCTCGCTCAGCGCTTCCTTATTGAGGGGCGCGGTGACGATGGCGCCGACCTCATCGACGAGCGCCAGCTGCGTTGCCTTCTCGAGGTATTCGTAGGCGGCCCGCCCGACTTCGGCTGAGTTGCGGCCGCGGCCGTGCTGTTCGATATCGATGTTGTGGAGGTCGACGAGCTCGACGTCGCCGATGCTGAGGGGTGACCCAGTGATCCGCAGCGCCGCCTCCATCGCCCGCTTCTCGCCAATGACCACCGGCTGGCACTGCTCCTGAACCGCGGGGTGCCCGAGGGCTTTGGCGATGATCTCGGGCCCGATGCCGCCCGGATCGCCCATGGTGATGGCCAGAATCGGCCTGGTGGTGCTCATGGTTCCCTCGGCTTCATCCTGAGCGGAGCGAAGGATCTACGGTAGGTCCTTCGGCTTCCTTCGCTTCGCTCGAGGACAGGCTCCGGCTCGCCTCAGGATGAAGCATGTCCGTTCTTAAGAGGCTAGCAGCGCGGCGGCATCCTCTCATGTGCTGTGCAGGGATGATGGACCCACCAGCCGCAGGGCGTCGAGCAGCGCGCTGGGTCCACCGAAGCCGCCGGCCTTGGTCACCACCAGCGCGTCGTGCCACATGCCGCCGATCAAACGCCCCACCGGAATCCCCGGCTGCACCTCCCCCAGCAGGTCGATCGCTCGCACCCCCAGTGCCTGACACGTGAGCCGCGCGGTCTGGCCACCCGTGAGCACCACCAGCCCCGGCCGCTCCCCACGGTTAGCAACAGCCTGCGCCAGTAGCGCGGCAGCCTCGCCCGCATCTCGCTCCGTGGTCGGCGCCGTCCGCAGCACGTCGACCCTGGCTGGCAGCTGCTCCAACTGCCGCTGCGTCTCCACCGCGGGGCTGCCTGCCACCACCAGCACTGGGCCGCTTGCGCGAGGTAGCGGCCGCTGCGCCGGTGCGCCGGCGAGCCGTCGCGCCAGCCCGCCCGAGCCGACCAGCAGCGCGTCCTCGTCGGGCTCGACCTCGCCTGGATGGTCGAAGATGCGACAACGGCTCATGATCGTGCCGAGCACGTCGTGCAGGCTCGCGCCGTCGCCGCCGAGCCGACCCTGGCGGTACACCCGCCCGTGCTCCGCAAACGCAGGCGCCACCAGCGCGAGCGCCAGCCGCGACCCCTCCAACGCGCCTTCAACGAGCGCCGCGACAGGTCCGCGCAGCGTCGAATCGATCTTCACGTACAGACGCGCCTGACCGCCCACCATCGCAGCAGCCTCCCTCACCGTGTCGCGCGCTGCGCCCGCCGCCGCCCCCCGCAGATCGAGATCGATCGCCAGCACGTCCACACCGTTCGGCCATTGCTGCGGCACGGCCCCAACCACGCGGGTGACCGAGCCAGCGGCCGCGAACGGCGCCGCGGCGTCGCACGCACCCGTGAAGTCATCCGCCAGAACAGCGAGCCGGCGAAAGGTCAGCGCAAGCGTCCAGCCACGTCGAAGTCCATCGGCCGCGGCTCACCCGTCACCTCCACGAACGCCGAAGCGGCTTCAGGCAACAGGTTGGCACTGAACTCCACGTAGGACGCCAGCAGTGTGTTCTTGATCCGTGCCAGTCGCACCAGGCTCGGATCCGGCTTGCCGCACATCCGCATCGCCGTCGCGATGGCGGCGCGATCGTTCGGCAAGATGTTCGGCAGCCGATTCCGCAACAGCCCGCCAGTTCCGCCCGTGTAGCCGTTCATATAGGTCGAGTACAGGTCGATCTGGGAAACCACGCGTTCGGTGGTGAAGTCCGCGAGGCCAATTCCCGTGGCATTGCCGTGCGATTCCTCGGTCAGATCGAGCACCACGACCGCCGTGATGTCAGGCCGCTCGGGTTCCGGAACGCCCGGCACGTACATCCGACCCAGGATGTTGGTGTCCATGCCAGTGCCCGAGATGTTCTTGCCCATCTCGTCCACCACCAGCACATCCAGCTGCGCGAAGGGCAGCGCCGCCATCAGCTCCTTCGCGCGCTGCTGCAGCACCCGTTCACCGACACCGGCGATGTCGGGCGGCTCGACGAACTCGACGAATGCGGTCCTGTCGTACGCGTTCTCGACAACGGCGAGACCGCCAATGAACAGACCGGTCGTGTCGATCATCAGCCGCGCGGCGCGCGGCATCAGCTCGGCCAGGCCGCGCGTGCCGTAGCTATGGATCGTCTGCGCCCCACGCTGCTTGCCCAGCCCGATCGCGCAGATCTTGGCCAGGCCGCTCTCGACCTCGCCGCGAAAGTCGGTATGTGGCTTGACCCGATTGACCAGCAGGATCTGATCTGCCTCGAGCGCGGTGGTGCTCATGTAGACCGGCATGTCGTCGACCTGCCCGATCTGCCCGATCTGCTGCACGTCCATGCTCGACACAACCGGCATGCCCAGGGTCTCCCAGGTCAGCCCATACCCCGCGAGGACGTCGCGTTGACCGTCGGCGGTGGCGCCGCCGTGGCTGCCCATCGCGGGCATCACGAACGGCTCGCCGCCCGCCTCGCGCACCATCTCGCCACACACGCGCAGGATCGGTTCGATGTTCGCGACCCCGCGACTGCCAGCGGTGATCGCGACTCGACCACGCCGTTTGATCCGCCCGTGCAGCACCTGGAGTGCCGCGCGCACCTCACCCTCGAGACGATCGAGCGGGATCTCGGGCACCTCCTGCGGCCGATACACCCGCTGCCCGGCATACATCGTTGGAAAAGTGAGCCCTAGCTCAGCGCCCAGATCTGGCGGCGAGAGTACAGCCATGCACGGGCTATCGTAGCGCTGTCGGAAACGGTTAGTCGGTTGCTGCGAGCCAGTCGAGCGCGACCGCGGCTGTCCACGACTGATCGAGCGACCCGAGGGGCTCCGCCGTGAACGGCTCGAAGTATTCGGCGAAGCGCGCTCCCGGTCGCGCCAGCAGCCCGAGGTTCTGCTCCCGCAGTGTGCTTGCCGCGGCCTGCTCACCGTTCAGGCGCAGGGCCCGCCACACCAGCCAGTTCATGTGTGGCCAGATCGGACCGCGCCAGTAGGAACGACTCTGAAAGCCCGGCGACCCGGGTGCGGTGCTCGGCACCACCTTGAACGCCAGGCCGTCGGCGCCCGCGAACTGTGGCCCCAGCGCGAGCGCGCACATTCCTCGAAATTGCTCTGGTGACAGTGCGGGCAGCAGCAGCGGCGACAAGCCAGCGCACGTTTTCACCTCGATCGGAGCGCTCGCCCGCACGTCCCAATCCAGAGCCAGGCCATCCGCCGAAACACTGCGCATGACGCCATCAGCGGCCCGCTTGCCCCATGCGGCGACGTCGCTCGAGTCTGAGAGGCGGACCAGCGCCTCGGAGGCGGTGGCGAAAATCGCCGTCATCAGCATGTCTTTGATGACGAACGGGTGGCTGCGATGCACGGCGGCATCGTCGTAGCGCGCTTCTTTCAGCAGCTCGACCAGCCACAGGTAGCGGTCGTACTCCGCCTGCGTCGGTCGCTCGGACGGATCGGCCACGTGCTTCAGGTCGTGCCGTTGATACGGCGGTGACTCCCCCACCTCGAGCCGCGAGAACGGCTCGTCCCAGCGCGGTGAGTTGTCGGTGCCCGACTCCCACGGGTGGTAGATGCTGAGGAGCCCCGAGCCATCGGGATCGCGCGCGGTCGCCAGGTACCGATGCCAGGCGATCGCCGCGGGCAGAAGCGACTCGACCCGCTTGCGGATCGCCGCGCTGCCAACTTGCCAGATGCGCTCGAGGGCCAGCGCGTGCACCGGCGGCTGGACCAGACCACTGGTGCGTGGGGCGCGCGGCGCGGCCGAGGTCAGCTCTGCTGTCGCCCATCGCTCAGGCCCGGGAAAGTAGTCGGCGGCAGCCGGATTGAACACGATGTGCGGCAGTCGGCCATCTTCCCACTGCGCGCGGAACAGGCTCTCGAGCTCGCGCAGTGCACGGTCGGCATCGACCCCGGCCAGACCGATCGCAATGAACGCACTGTCCCAGCTCCACTGGTGTGGGTAGAGCCGCGGGGCAGGCTTGGTCCAATCGCCCAGATCGTTGGCGTGGAGGACCGCGAGCGCGGCATCGCGTAGTTGCTCAGCCGACAATGGCCAGCCCGTCCGAAGCGCGTAGCCAGCGCACCTTGTCTGTTTCCGGCTGTAGCCAGATTGGCTCACCCGCTCGGGCTGGAAAATCCGTCCGCGTGACCACCTTCAGCACCTGGCCCTCAACAGTCGCGGTCACCAGCAAGTGCGATCCCAGCGGCTCTACGACCACAGTCTCGGCCCGCAGTGCGCCCGTGGCGGGTGCAGCCGGCGTGGCGACAATGTTTTCTGCGCGGATGCCCACCAGAACCTGCTCCGCCGAAGAGACTGCCGCGGGCGCCAGCAGCGACTGCCCGCCGATGGTCACGCTGGTATGGCCGTTCTCCGAGCTGGCGACGCCTCTGAGGAAATTCATCGGCGGACTGCCGATAAAGCTGCCCACGAACTCTGTCGCAGGCCGGTCATAGACCACCATCGGCTCCCCTACCTGCACAATCTGCCCTTCGCGCATAACTGCGATCCGATCGCCCAGGCTCAGCGCCTCGACCTGATCGTGCGTGACGTACACCGTCGTCGTCTTGACCTCGCTGACCAGCTTCTTCAATTCGGCTCGGAACTGCAGTCGCAAGAGGGCGTCCAGGTTCGACAGCGGCTCGTCCATCAACAGCACCGCTGGCTCCATAACGATCGCCCGCGCGACCGCGACGCGCTGGCGCTGGCCGCCCGACAGCTGGGCCGGGTAGCGCGCCACGTACGGCTCGAGCTGCAGCAGCCCCGCGGCATGGTCGACCCGTCGCTTGACCTCCTCGTTCGGCCGCTTTTGCATCCGCAGGCCGAAGGCGATGTTCTCGAACACGGTCAGGTGCGGAAACACGGCATAGCTCTGAAAGACCATCGCGATGCCGCGCCTGCGCGGAGGCAGGTCGGTCACATCGCGGTCGCCGATCACGATTCGTCCCGAGTCGGGGTACTCGAGCCCGGCCAGCATGCGCAGCAGCGTGGTCTTGCCGCAGCCGCTCGGACCGAGCAGGACCATGAACTCGCTGTCGCCGACGTCCAGGCTGACGTCGCGCACGGCGGGCGCCTTGCCGCCCGGGTACGTCTTGGTAATGCGTTCGATGCGAATCTCGCTCACCTGACGACTCGCCCCCACATGTTGAACAGATACCTGCGGATGAAAAAGATGAACACCAGCGCCGGCAGGATCAACGCGAAGCCACCCGCGAACCGGAACGGCAGCGGTGAGTCCCCCAGCGATGACAGCACCTGCGCCGGCAGTGTGCGATTGCTCACGGTCAGGATGACCGAGGCGAAGACCTCGTTCCACGACAGCACGAAGGTGAAGATGCTGGCCGCGGCAAGTCCGGGCAGCGCGAGCGGCATCGCCACCCGCGTGAACGCCCCAAGGGGCGTACAGCCCAGCGTGAGCGCTGCCTCCTCGAGATCGACCGGCACCGAAATGAAGATGCTGGCCGTGATCAACACCGTGGTCGGCAGCGCCAACGCGGTGTGCACCAGCGCCACCGCGGGCAGCGTGTCGTAGAGGCCCCAATCGATGAAGGTGACCGTCAGCGGCACCGCGAGGATCGCGATGGGGAACGCCCGCGTCATCAGGATCAACAGCTGGAAGCTGTCGCGCCCGCGGAATGAGTAGCGCGCCAGCGCGTAGCCGGCCGGTGCGCCGAGCACCAGCGACAGGACGAGTGTGAGCGCGCCCACGATCAGGCTGTTGATGACCGACTGACCAACTCCGCGGGTGGCCAGGAATGCCTGCATCGTGTCGGTCGAGATCGCCACCGGCACGACCGGCTTCGGGAACCCGTTGAGCACCACGCGCGGCGTAAACGCCGCAACAGCGATGAGATAGATCGGAATGAGGATGAACAGGCTGATCGCGATGGCCGCGACATACAGCGGCCAGCGACTGGGCGCCTTGCGCTGAGCTACAGCAACGGTAGCCATCAGCCCCGCCCCAGCTCAGCGTCGCGCACGCGCAGCAGCCGCAAGTACACCACCGTGAAGCCGAGCGACAGCGCCATGATCAACAGCGCGTACGCCGCCGCGGTATTCGGGCTGCGGATCGTGTAGTAGAACTGGTACGCCTCTTCGGCGAGTACCGGAAGTTGCCGACCCGCCAGCGCGATCACGACGGCGAAGACCTGGAACGCCAGGATCGTGCGCAGGATCAGCGCCACCTGCAGGCTGGGCCTCAACAGCGGCAGCGTGACCTTTGAAAACCGCTGCCAGGCGCTGGCGCCGAACACTTCGGCAGCTTCGCCGTAGTCCTTGGGGATCACCTGCAGTCCAGACAGCAGCACGACCATCACGATCGAGGTCGCGCGCCAGACCTCGGCGATCGCGGCGCACACGAACAGACTGAGCGGGTTCTCGTAGCTGAGGAACGGGTAGCCGCTTTCGCTCAGTCCGAGCGCGTTCAGCATCGAGTTGATGTAGCCGCGGTCGGTGAAGATGCTCAGCCAGACCACGCCCGAGGCGAGGTCGGAGATGCCGAGTGGGATCGCCCACAAGTACAGGAAGGCACCGGCGCCGCGCAGATTGGCCGTCAGCAGCAGCGCCATTGCCAGCGCCAGCAGGGTCTGCAGCGGGATCACCACTGCCGCGAACACGAGCGTGTTGCGGACGGACTCGCTGAAGCGAAGGTCGTTGACCATCCGCTCGACCGGCGCCAGGCTCCACACCGCGCTGCTGTCCTGGAACGCCAGGATCAGCGCCTGCACCATCGGCCAGGCGAAGAACACGGCGAGGAACAGGACGGTTGGCGCCAGCAGGAGATACGGCGCCAACTGGCGCTGTCGGCCCCGTCTCGGGGGCGCGATGAGCTCCGTCGTCGCGACGGCGCCCGCTTGCTCCGCGGAAACGCTAGGCGTAGCCATAGTGCTACCCGGTACGTGGCGTTACTTCACCTTGCATGGGCCATCACTTGGCGGATCAGGCGCCCAGCAGCCAGCCTTGGTCTCGTCCATGATGCCCTGCAAGGTCTTCGCCTGCGCATCGAGCACCGTCTGGACGTCCTCGCCCTTGACGATGATGCGCTGGAAGGTATCGAGGTACACCGTGTTGAAGTCGCCACCCTTGGCGCCCAGGCCGATGGGCAGCAGGGACACCAGCGCATCCTTCGACGCAGCCTGTTTCTGCACCGCCTCGGACTCGAGCTTGATGCCCGCGTTCAGCTCCGATGGCACTGGTGCATTCGTGACCGGGAAGAACGCTAGCTGCGCCGCCGTATTGGCCTGCTGCTTCGGCTGCGTCAGGTAATCGATCAGCTGCTCAGCGCCCGCTCGGTTCGGGGCGCCCTTGGGAATCGCCAGACCCGCCAGGACTGGCATGAACCCTCGCCCCTTCGGTCCCGCCGGTGATGGCACCAGGACAAAGTCGTTCGGCTTGTCCTTGGCGACGTTGATCAAGCGCGCCACGTGGTCCCAGGCGACCCATACCTCTTCAGACGCCAGTGGCTCCTGCATGAACTCGTAGTTGGTCGACTGCGGGTTCACGTACTGCCACATGTCCTTGAAGTCTTTCCACATCGCCGCCGCCTCAGGTGTCTTGAAGGCCGCTACACCCGAGGAACCCGTATACGACGGGTACAGGTAGCCCTGGAAGAAGCGGTGCAGCAGCCCCTTCGGTCCCGCCGGGAAGCCGAGCATGCGCTTGTTGGTGGCCTTCTGCATGGCCGCGCCCCAGTCCTTGAGCTGTGTGTACGTGAGCGCGTTGATGTCCGCGCCTTGCGGCAGGTACTGCAGCGCCTTCTTATTGATCGCCAGCACGTAGGTGGCCTGCATCCACGGCACGTAGTAGGTCTTGTCCTTGGTGCCGAGGCGGGCGAGGTCCATGAACGCGGGAGCGAAGCCGCGGTCGCCGAGCTTCTGCACGAGCGGCGTCAAATCCTCGAGGTAGCCCGACTTGTTGAACGGGTCCATGTCGCCGTGCAGGGCGCCAATCAGGCTGACCGTGAGCTTGCCGGCCTTCTCTTCCGCATTCAGGCGATCGTTGAACGGGCCGGGATCCTCAGGAATGAAGTCGGCTTTGACCGGCGCGTCCTTAAGGACGATGTCCTGCATCTTGCCCTGCTCTTCGACCGGTTTGAACTGATTCGCGAAGAACACCAGGCTGCCCCCGCCACTTGCCGCGGGTTGCGCCGCGGCCGGCGCCGAGGTCCCTTGCGGCTGCGCCGCCGGTGGCTGCGCCGCTTGACCGCACGCGGCCAGAAAGAACGACGCCGCGACGAGCAGGTGAATGCCTGTACGGATGCCGATGTGTCGCATGACGCGGGCTCCCCTCTCGATAGCCTTGTTCACAGTGCGGACAAAACGCGTTCGTGCGCGATGCCTCGAGCAGGCAGGCGTGCCTCACCCGTTGAGCGGCGAACGATCAGTCGTGTCGAGACCACTACTCGACCCAGCCGCGTGCGCCGACCGGCAATTCGCTCCATCAGCAATGTCGCGGCGGTCGCTCCGATCTCCTGCCGCGGCTGCTCCACGGTCGTAAGCGGCACGCCGAAGTAGTCGGTGTAGGCAACGTTGTCGAAACCGACGATCGCCAGATCCTCCGGGATGCGCAGCCGCAGCTCCTCGGCGACCTGGACGACTTCGAATGCGACGTAGTCGTTGCACACAAAGACGGCCTCGGGGCGGTCGGGCCGACTCAAGAACGCACGCAGCACTTGCTCGTTGTGCCGCTCCTTGTCGGGCTCGCGCGGTGGCCACGCGAGCAGGCGCCGCACGCTCGTGCATACCAGGTCCGGGTCGAGATCGAACCCGAACTCCTCGAGCGCCCAACGGTAGCCAGCCATGCGCTCGAAGATGCTGGAAGTGTCCAGGTTGTCCGTGCCGATGTAGCCGATGCGGCGGTACCCGCGCTGCGCCAGGTGCTGGACCGCCAGAAAGCCGCCGCTGATGTTGTCCATGGTCACCGCGTCGACCGCGAGGTCCGGGAAGTAGCGGTCGATCAGCACGATCGGAAAGCCGCGATCGATGAGTCGGCGCAGCGCTGGTACGTCGAGCGGGCCATCCACCGCGTACACGATCAGCCCGCTGGCGCCCTGGCTGACGATGCGCTGAATCTGCTCCGTCTCCAGCCAGCGGTCATCACCCGAGATGCCCAGCACGAGTGAGTAGCCGGCCTGCCGCACGGTCTCCTCGGCGCCGCTGATCAGCTCCGGGTTCCGCGCTCGGACAACGGACGGCAAGATCATCCCGATCAGGCCCGCCGAACGGCGCGAAATCGCGTCGGGCACGAAGCTGCCGCGCCCAGCCACGGTCTGGATGACGCCGTCATTCAGCAGCACCCGCAGGGCGTGGCGGACTGTACCGCGGCTGACACCGAGCTCACGGGCCAGGTCGACTTCGGCCGGGATGCGCTGGCCGGGTGCGTACAGGCCCTCGCGGATGTCGCGGCGCACGCGCGCGGCGATGCGCGCGTGGAGTGGTTCGGACGGGTCCTGAGTGCGGTTCATACCGCCGATTGGCGGCGCCACACTACCCCTGGCGGTTCGCACTGTCAAGAGTTGAGATTGCTCCCTCTCCCTCTGGGAGAGGGCCGGGGTGAGGGCGCGGCTCGGTACACTGCCGGTTCGTACCGCGCCATGCCATCGGTCGTCGTCGCGCTGGCTGGGCCGCGTCAGATCGAGCTGGTCGAAGAGCCATCGCGACCGCTCGGTCCAGACGAGGTGCGCATCCGCACGCTGCTGTCTGGCGTGAGCGCCGGCACCGAGATGGCGTTCTATCGCGGCACCAACCCGTACCTGCACAAACACTGGGACCCCTCCGCGCGCCTCTTCCTTTCTGGCACTCCTGAGGCACTGACTTTTCCGATCACCACGTGGGGCTACGAAGAAGTCGGCGAAGTTACCGAGGCTGGCCCCGAGGCTTCGTTGCCCGTGGGCGCCCGCGTCTTCGGCACCTGGGGCCACCGCTCGCAGCACATTGCCGCGGCTTCTACATTCGCCCACCGCGTGCTGCCACCGGACGTAGATCCGCTACTGGGCACCTTCTCGCACATCGGCGCGATCGCCCTCAACGGCGTCCTCGACGCAAACGCCAGAGTCGGGGAGACGGTGGCCGTGTTCGGACTGGGCGTGGTCGGCCAGCTGGTGGCCCAGTTGCTCCGCCACGCCGGCGCCCGCGTGATTGGCCTCGACTTGCTCGCCGAACGCCGCGAGATCGCTCTGCGGTTGGGAGCCCATCTGGTGCTGGACCCCGCCAGCGGTGATGCCGCCGCGCAGATCAAGCAGATCACCGATGGCCGCGGCGCGGACATCTGCGTCGAGGCCTCGGGCTCGAGCCGTGCCCTGCACGAGGCGATCCGCTCTTGCGCGTACAGCTCGCGGGTGGTCGCCTTGGGCTTCTACCAGGGCGAAGCCGCGGGCCTGTTCCTGGGCGAGGAGTTCCACCACAACCGAGTCGCCATCGTGTGCTCGCAGATCGGTGGCCTGGCGCCTGATCTCCAGGCGCGCTGGGATCGAGCACGGCTGGTCCGCACGTTCATGGGCCTCGCCACCGGCGGTACAGTCCGCTGCGCGGAGCTGGTGACCCACCGCGTTTCGTTCCGCGAGGCCGCCAGTCTGTACCGCACGCTCGACGAGTCACCGCGGTCTGTACTGCAGGCCGTGCTCGACTTCGCCGATGCCGACTGAATCCCTCGGCGCCACCTCCGCCGAAGTCCTGCTCGCCGACGGCCGCGTGCTTTCGACGATTACCGACCCGGCATCAGTGCAGCTGCGCGTGAGCGGCGACACCGTCCAGCTCGCGTTCCGCAACCACTCGGATCGGCCAGTTCGCGTCGAGCAGCTGCGACCGCTGGTCGCGCCGTCTGGCTATCGCGATCTGCCGCTGGAGCAGCTGCGCATCGGCGGACTCGGCTGGCAGTCGTGGAGCCGCGCGTCTCCACCCGCGGCGTTCGAGCCGAATTTCGAGATCGCCGGCCCACCCATCCGCGGTCCTTACCTGCCACACCGCGGTTCGAACAGCCAGGTCGAGACCTGGATGGCCATCCTTTCGGCCGCCGACGCTCCGTCCGTGCTCATGGGCTTCGCGCGGGCAAAATATCAGCTCGGCTACGTGGAGATCACACCCACCGCGGGTGGCCACGCCCTGGTGGCCGCGACCGAGCTCGAAGGCGCATCCCTGGCGCCTGGTGCCGAGTTGCTGAGCGAGCCACTGCTCATCCTGACGGGCTCCGAGCGTAAGCTTCTCAGCCGCTACCGCGACGCCGTCGCTGCCGAGATGCGCCCGCGTCCAATGCAGGACGTGCTGAGCGGCTGGTGCTCCTGGTACCAGCTGTACACGTCGGTCAGCGAGGCCGATGTCCGCCGCAACGTGGCCAATCTCTCGTCGCAGCGCGATGCCGTGCCGCTACGGCTCATCCAGCTCGACGACGGCTTTCAGCGAGCGGTCGGCGACTGGCTCGAGCTCAACGACAAGTTTGCTCAGAGTTTGCGCGGGCTCGCCTCCGACATACGCGCGCACGGCTTCACGCCAGGCCTGTGGCTCGCCCCCTTCCTGCTTTCGGCCAACTCGCATACCTACGAACAGCACCCCGACTGGATCATTCGCGATCCCGACGGCAACCCACTGAACGCCCTGCACAACTGGGGCAGCGCCAACTATTGCCTCGACACGACCAACCCCGCCGCGCTCGATTGGATCTGCCACGTGATCGAAGTCGCTGTCCAGGAGTGGGGCTTCGACTACCTCAAACTTGACTTCCTGTACGCCGCGGCGCTGCGCGGGGTACGCCACGATTCCTCGCTGACGTCGGTGCAGGCATACCGTGCCGCCATGCGACGCATCCGCGAAGTCGCTGGCGAGCGGTTCATTCTGGGCTGCGGTGCCCCGTTGCTGCCGTCGATCGGCACGGTGGACGGCATGCGCATCGGATCCGACGTCGCGAACTACTGGGGTCGAGACCGCAACGCGGATGGTCCGGCATTGAGCAACGCGCTGCGTGCGACGCTCGCCCGCGGTTGGCTCCACGGCAGCTGGTGGGCCAACGATCCCGACTGCGTGGTCGTGCGCGCCCACGACACCCAACTGACGCAGGACGAGGTGCAGGCGTGGGCGGCGGTGGTCGCGCTGAGTGGCGGCATGCTGTTTGTCGGCGACGACGTCTCGCAGCTGGAGCCGGACCGTCTGGCGCTGCTGTCGCGGTTGGTCCCGCCCTCCGGTCGCGCGGCCGATGTGGCGCCGCCGCTGGCCGAGCGCATGCCGCAACGCTTGCACCTGCGCGTGGCGCCGGATCGTTCTGTGGTCGGCATCGCCAACTGGTCCGATTCCACGGTTCCCGCTGTGTTCGAGCCGTCCGAATTCGGCCTCGAGATCTCGACTGCGTACCACCTGTTCGACCAGTGGTCGGGCGCGTACCTGGGCTGCGCTGCTGGCCCGCGCCCCCTGCCCGATCTCCCAACCCACTCCATGCACCTGCTCGCGGTGCACCCCGACCAGAGCAATCCGCGCGTGGTCGGCAGCACGGGCCACCTCCTCGGTCCGGCGATGGACATCGCCTCGGAGCGCTGGGATGCCGCCTCACGCACGCTGGTCGTCACGCCCAGTGGCAACGGCCCGCGCGGACGCCGCGGCGAGATCGTGATCGCCGACGGCTCTGGCCAGCAGCAACGCGTCCCCTTCGCGACGGCCACCCCAGACCCCATCCGCGTTGCATGCGCATAGCTATCGTCGGCACGGGCGGCGTGGCGCAGCGCCACCTGGGCGTCCTCCGCCACCTCCCCGAGGTCGAGGTTGCCGCGCACGTTTCGTCCGACCGGGCTCGGGCCGAGTCCCAGTCCGCGCACTGGGGCGGCCACGCGTACACCGACCGCACTGAGATGCTCGACCGCGAACGCCCCGACGCGGTCTGGCTGTGCATCACGCCCGACCGCCACGGCCCGCCCGAACATGCTTTGCTCGAACGCGGCATCCCCTTCTTCGTTGAAAAACCACTCTCGGTTGACCTCGCCACCGCCGAAGCCCTCTCTGAAGAGATCAGTCGTGCGGCCGCGATCGTCGCCGTGGGCTACAAGTTCCGCGCCCTGGACACCCTCGCCCGTGTCCGCTCGCTGTTGGAGGAAACCCCGCCCAGAATGGTGCTCGGCGCCTGGCATGACGCCCTCCCGCCGCCGCTCTGGTGGCGCCAGTCGAACCGCGGCGGCGGCCAGATGGTCGAGCAAGCCACCCACCTGGTCGACCTTGCCCGCCTGCTGCTCGGCGAAGCCTCCGTGGTGAGTGCGCTGGCCGCCCAATGGCCCCGCGACGACGCTTTGGGGAGCGATGTCCCCGATGTGACCGCCGCCACGCTCCGCTTCGGCGAGGTCCCCGCCGTCTTCACCGCCACCACCCTGCTGCGCGCGCGCATCGCGATCCACCTGCAGCTCATCTGCGAAGGCCGCTCGCTGACCATCACTGAACAGCAGTTGCTCATCGAGACCGGCCGCTCGACACAGACAATCCCGACCACACTCGACCCCTTCCAGGAAGAAGACCGCGTATTCGTAGAAGCCGTCCGCGCCCAAAATCCCGCCGCCGTCCTGAGTACCTACGCAGACGCCCTACAAACCCACCGCCTGTGCTGCCAGATCCGAGACCTCGCCGCCGGCTGATCCGGCACCCCGCCCGCGCCCGACACCCGACCCCCG